>WLWG01000809.1_pt1 | contig 31146 bp, 45 predicted proteins | sample 6712871 | NCBI WGS metagenome assembly WLWG01 (sample SAMN12718693, study PRJNA515312) | sponge metagenome | isolation source: marine sponge | host: Mycale hentscheli | place: New Zealand: South Island, Marlborough, Capsize Point | collected 2003-05-01
GATTTATATAGATTTGCTAAGGCAAGAAGGGATAAGCGTATAGAATTATTTAAACTAAACGCAGATGAAATTAAAATGATAGAACATAACTACTATTCGAAATTTAATACGAATTACTATGGATAATATAATAAACAACAATATGAATACAATTAAATTTACTTCTAAAACTACACTTAAACTAAATGGTTTAGTGTATAAAGGTTATGCAGTCGGCGAACTACCTAACTCCTTTGGTTTTCTTTACAATGAAGACAGAGACTCATTCGGACACTCAAATTGGTTTAACTTTAAAGGATTGACATGGCTACCAGCGTAACTAATATGAAAGAATTATGCGAGTATGTTTCTAATAAAAGAAAAGCTCGCGCAGCACAACACTTAGAAATCATAAAAATCTATGGTGAGTGTAAAGGTATGGGACAGAGATGGTATAAATCACCGCAAAAATCTTCGTTTCCAAAACAACACAAAGCGGCATATAATAAAATATGGAGATGAAAAGAATAATAAATTATACATTAGCGTGTGGAGTAGCATTTTTTATAGGTGTGTTTACAGCGTTTTATTACGTAGATACAACAATATATGATGAAAGTGTTAATACAGCGCACGATATAGAGACAAGAGCGATGAATTTTCCGTTGGAAGATTGTTATACATGGCAAGATATAGAAATGATAATATTTGGAGAAATACAAGAATAATATGAAAATAATAGATGATATGGTGTACTTAAATGAAATAGATGAGTACGTAACAGTAAAAGAATATAAAGATTATGTTGAGTATATTTCGAAACATAATACGAATTAAGTCAGATAATATAATAAACAAATAAAAATAATATGTATTGTAGATGTGGGAACACTGTGCACCCAGTGCGTTTAGAATTAGGTTATAAAAATTGTGTTAGTTGTAGTACTACTAAAACTTACTCATACGTACCTATCATCACCCATAAAACTGGTAATACTATACAAATAGTATCACAAGAGGTTTCCGCATCAGTACATAAAGCATGGAGACGTAAATAAATAAATATGAATACTAAAAAAGCATACGAATTAGAAAAAGAAGAAATAGTTGATAGAGAATCAGCATATCTTTGTACTGAAATAGAAAGAGCATTAGACAGAATAGTTAGCTATACAGATCCACTTGATGAAACTATGTTCAGAGATATTAAAGCACACGCCATTAAATTATTACAAGAATGGCACTTGTAATCATTGATAGATAGTTAGACAAGTAAGTTAATTAGGATTTGAGCACTACCATTAAATTGGCAAGAGGATAATCACATAACTGAATAGCTAACCGATTAGGTATCAATAGATTACTGGATAACTAGGCTTGGTGTATTGCTTCCACTTTCTAGCCACTGACGAGTGTTGAGGTTCGATTCCTCTTCTAGTTACTAATATGACAAAATGTCACGAAACATAATACGAATAAAGCAAGATAATAATAATATGAAAACATTATATCAAAAATTAAAACCAAACCTTAAAGTTAGACTTAAATACAATTCAATTAAGTATAAAGAAGGTGCAAGACAAGTAATTGCAGAATTACACAGATTTAACAACTACTCTGAATTAACTATTGGAACTGTTAAAGATTTAGTATTGTATTCAGATATAGATGATAGAAGATGGAATTCTATTGATTGGAGATATGGTGATAAATTATTTAACGACTAAATTATGGCAACAAAAAAAAATTACTTAAATAAATAAATATGGCAAAGAAAAAAATAATTACAGATGAATTAATCGAAGAAAAACTTTTTGAAAAAGGTATTTCTTTTGATGCAGAACACGAAGAAGCGTTAGATCATTTACAAGAATATTATGAATTTGAATTAACAGATGACTTTAATAAATCACCAGATTTTTCTATATATGAAGAAACTACTGCTGATGGTTATGAAGTATGGGTTGCTACTCGTGGTGACGGTAGAAATGTTTGTATTGGTGAAGACGTACATTATTATGATAATGACTTATCAGAAAAACTATCGGAAGCAATAACTGATTATTATCAAGTTATATATGTTAGTGATATTGAGTCTGATTATGTACACGAAGCTGTAACAAATACTTATATGGATTTTGTTGATGATATGATAGAAGAAATAAAAGACGAATTATATGAACAAGGATATGAAGATGAAGAAGAAAAATAGTACATTACCAGACTGGTTTGATGGTCACTTATATGATGAAGGTGATACAATTACCAACCCATTTAGCGGTGAATCTTATGAATTAAATGCTCCTGAAACATCTATGTATGATTTTATAATGGGACTTAATTATGTAGGTGATCATAGAGGTTGGGACGATGAAATGATAGATTTACACCAAAAAGCTTTATATTGGTTTAGAACTGTAAACCCTAAAGCTTATATGGTTTTATTAGATTAAAATTAAATTATGGCAACAAGAAACTTAATAATGGTCGTAGACCGCAAACACAGTAGTAAATACCCAGAAGGTTTTGCTATACATCCAGACCTTGTTAATAAACATAGTTATGTTAATATGTACATGCACCATGATGGTTATCCTGAATGGCAAGGTGTACAAATTGCTAACTGGTTATTAGCTAAAAACAATGGGTGTCAAGATGGTAGCAGATTAGCTAGCAAACTAGTGCATGATATGTATTATGATAGTTGTTATCTATATAATGATGCAGATAATATAGATCATGAGTATAGATATATTATATGGAGTGGTGATAAAGATAAAATACATGTAAGTTGTTGGAATATGTATTCTAATGAAATAGTATTTGTATTAAAACCTGAAAAGATTATATCTAAATATATGGGTGATTATGAGTATACTGATTTCACTAATAATGAAACTAGATATAGTAAACAAGAAAAAGAGGATAGTTTATATCACGCTCGTAAATTAGTTGATATCCTAACACAATAGTAATACATAGATAAATATTTCATATTTATTATGAATATAATTATATTATTACATGTCTAAAAATAGAATTACATTCGAAACTTAATACGAAAAAAGATAGATAATATGACTGATGAACAAATCGAAAAATTAGCACAACGTGTAGCTAAACTTGTACTTCATAATTTACATGAGTTTGCATGGGATGCAATTGGAGATACAGATGAAGAAGAAGAATTACTAGCTGAACTTGCTAGATGTATGACTTTGCTTGACAAATATTTAAAAGCAGAGCAATATGAAAAATGTGAATTATTAAAAAAGAAAATTAAAACAATAGAATTAAAATTAAAAAACCTATGATGAAACCTATGCTTGCACACAAGTTTGATGAGAAAAGAGTTGACTGGTCTCAACCTGTGTATATACAACCAAAACTAGATGGTGTCCGCTGTCTATTTACTAAAGATGGCGCGTATTCACGTGCTGGTAATAAATTTATGAATGTAGCTCATATTGAGTTAGCATTGATACCGTTCTTTAAACAATATCCTGATGTTGTACTTGACGGTGAATTATACAATCATGAACTTAAAGATGATTTTGAAAAGATTATTTCATTAGTTCGTAAGCAAAAACCTACCGCAGATGATAGACTAGAAGCTAAACAGCTTGTACAGTTTCATGTATACGATTATTTTGATGGTATTATGTATGACAGTTACAAAACTCGTATGCATCAACTTGTTAACTCAGCTATATATGATATTCAAATAAAATATGTACCTGCTTATCTAGTTGACAGTTACAATTATGCTAGAGAAATACACACTGACTTTCTTGCAAAAGGTTATGAAGGCTCTATCATTAGACTTGATGGTTTGTACAAGCATGGTAGATCTTATGACTTAATGAAATTTAAAGACTTCAGTGACGATGAAGCAACAATCATAGGTTATGAAGCAGGTAAAGGTAAACGTACTGGTACTCTTGGTAAATTCTTTATGATGGACGATGAAGGCATTGAGTTCGGTTGTCCTCCAGGTAAAGGTTTTACATACAAAGACTTGGCTAATATACTTGATAATATTCATGATTATATTGGCAAACGTGCTACCTTTACTTTCTTCGAAAGAACTAAAGCAGGTAACTACAGACACCCTCAATATAAATGTATTAGAAATTATGAGTAAATTAATATGGCAACTATACAACGACAATATGATAAGTTACGAGGTAGCAAACCTCTTATTAGACAAACATTATAATAGATTAGAACACAAACGATACAAATGAATATATTTTATTTACATCAGAGTCCATATCTTGCTGCAAAGGTACAATATAACAAGCATGTTGTAAAGATGATCTTAGAATCAGCGCAAATGCTTTGTACCGCGCATCATGTATACGGTAATGCTGAACAAAAATTAAATGTACCATATAAGCAAGCACATCTTAATCATCCGTCTACAATATGGACTCGACAATGTAGAGCTAATTACAGATGGTTGTATCTTCATATGATGGCGTTAGGTAGTGAATATACAAAAAGATATGATAAAACACATATGACTATACATAAGTGTGCTACGTTTTTAAATGTACCACCTGTGCATATACCTGATGGTGATTTTTGTGAACCACCACAAGCTATGCCTGATCAATACAAAGTTCCAGATTGTAGTATTACTGCTTACTGGAATTATTATGAAGGTGAAAAATATAAAGTAGCAAACAAAGATGAAATGTTAATAACAAGAGATATACTATATGAGAAAGAAACTATATGAACATTTAATTAGTACCAATGTATTTGGTATTAGAGATAAAATAAAACAATTAAAAAAGACAAGAAAAAAAAGAAATGAAAAAATATAATGTAGCAAACTACATTCGGTATAAAGAAGATTTGAAAACTTCTATGCCAGTTGACAAGCCATATAAAGACTACACTAGAAATGAACTTATAGTTAAGTTTATGCCACTTGTAGAAACTATGGCTAGAAAATTTTCAACTAGTGATCAAGCTTCTGGAATATTAAGTATAAATGACTTTATACAAGAAGGTAATTACAGTTTAACAAGAGCTGTAGACAAACTCGATTGGGAAACACTAGAAGAATCAGAAGACGTAGAAAAAACATTAAAATCATTTTTTAGCAAACGTATTAAAGGTGGAATACGTAGACGTATAGATGCTGCAAGAGGTAATATACGTATACCTGAACATCAACTTAATAATATGCGTAAAAACAAAGATAAAAAAGCTGTTGAAATGTTTTTCAATAGTATATTCTTATCTATTGATGCTAAAGTAAATGATGAAGATATATTTAATCAAATACCTGATAAATCAGAGCCGTACAATATTCATTTAATGAATGCGTACTTAAAAAGCCTAATGCAAAAATATTTAGACTTTGCTGAGTTTGAAGTATTAAGATTAAGTTATGGGCTTGACTGTGATAAACATTCTGCTAAAGAAATAGCAGCTAAATTAGGCATCGAAGGATCGTCTAATTATGTGCGTATTTCAGAGCTAAAAAAGCAAGCTGTAAACAAACTTATTGATAATGTAGATCACTCGCAAGTGCTTGATTATCTGTAAGTTATAAATGTAAACTAATATAAAAACATGTAATTATAATACTATGACCATATACGAAAAATTATCACAAATTCAGACAAAATTTAAATCGAAGAAAAGTAGATTTAATTCATTCGGTAAGTATTACTTCAGGTCAGCCGAAGACATTCTCGAAGCTACAAAACCCTTTCTGTTAGAGTTAGGAGTTACCGTAACAGTTAATGAAGAGTTGATTGCAACAGAGCCTATGCCTGTTATACAAACAACAGCTAAGATAACTGATGGTGAAGGTACAATTACAGCTACATCAATAGTTGGAGTTGATCTTAATCAAAAAGGTATGCAAGCACCTCAACAGTTCGGTTCAGCATCGAGTTACGCAAAGAAGTATGCACTAGGAAATTTATTCCTAATCGATGATACTCAAGATAGTGATGCTACTAACAACCACGGTAAAAACAAACTTACTGATATTGGTAAAGCTAAAAGCTATATTAAATCAGGTGGTAGTGTAGATGCTATTAAAAAGAAGTATCAATTAACATCAGCTCAAGAAGCTGAGCTTAAAACTCTCTAATGAATAAAGAAAACGTAATTGAAAAGCTGCGTAATGATGAACATTACTACGGTGACTTTGGTAAAAAGTATCTTAGTAATTCTGATATTTCAGCTTTACTTACTAATCCTTTAGCTTTAGGAAAGCCTAGCGAGCCTAGGCCTGCATTCTTAGTTGGCGGATATTTTCATACCGCTATACTAGAACCAGATAAACTGAAAAAGTACAAGGTTATACCTTCGTCAACTAGGAATACTAAAGTTTACAAAGAGATGTCTGGTGGTGAATTATGTTTATTACAACATGAAGTTGATGCAATAGAAAAATTATCTGATACTATGTTAGATAACGATGTATGTAAAGCAATGATACGTGATAGTAATACAGAATATGAAACTCCAGGTATTAAAGAGATTGAGGGTGAAATGTGGAAAGGTAAAGCAGATATTGTAAACCATAATGAAAAATTAGTAATTGATTTAAAAACTACTAATGATATTCAAAAGTTTAAATGGTCTGCTTCTAAATTCAACTATGACTCTCAAGCTTATATTTATAGTGAGTTGTTCGGTTATGAAATGGTTTTTATTGTAATAGATAAAAACACAGGACAACTCGGAATATTTGACTGCTCACCAGAATTTTATGCTAAAGGTCAAGACAAAGTCCAACGAGCAGTGGAAGCTTATAGATTATTTTATAAGAATAAAAACTTTGACCCAAAGCAATATTTTATTAATAAAACCTTATAATATGCCAAGAACTAGAAAAAACCAAATGAAAGTATGCAGTGTAACTGGATTAGAAACTTCTGTAAACAATTTTTACAAAAATCAAAATCACGTTAAAGCTGTAGACAATTTAAGAAGAACTACTAATGCTACGAAAGAGCAATTAGCTAGAATGTTTAACCAAATTAATCAATACGCATAATATGGCAGGAATTATTAAAGGTAGTATTAACTTAGCTGAAATACCTAAAGATAAAATTATCGACGGTAAAAAAGGCAAGTATCTACCAATATCAATTACGATTAACGATGAAGTCGATCAGTTCGGTAACTTCGGTCCAATCATAGTTGATCAGTCAAAAGAGGAAAGAGATGCTAAGGTTGCTAAGAAATATCTTGGTAATGTTAGAGTTGTTTGGAGCAACGGTACTTTCCCTGATGCACCAAAGCAAGGCGCACCAGCTCCAGCTTTGAAAGCAGCAGCAGTTGAAGTAAAAGACGATTTACCATTTTAATTAAATCTAAATGCAAGTAGAACAATACGAGATCAATGGATTTGTTATTGACCAGTTCAATCAATATAATCTAGAGCAGAAGAAACAGGGCATATGTCCTATTTGTTCTCATGATAGAAAACCCGAAAACCGTAAGAAGAAATGTGCTTCATACGACTGGGAACGTGGTCTTGGAACTTGCCACAACTGTGACACCACTTTTCAACTACACACGTATCAACGTAAAGGAGCAACTGATAAAGAGTATATTAGACCAGTTGATCCACCAAAAGAGGAATTTAATATTCCTCGTACTAAAGTAGCTGAGTGGTTTGAAACTAGAGGTATATCTACTAGGACCCTAATTGATTTACAAATCAGTGAGGGTCCTGAGTATATGCCACAAACCGGTAAGACCGAGAACACTATTAAGTTTAATTATTATGTCGGCGATCAGCTTATTAATGTAAAATATAGAGATGGCCGTAAAAACTTTAAACTATATAAAGGTGCTGAAAAAGTATTTTATAATATTAACAGCATAGTAGGTTATGATAGTTGTATTATAACTGAAGGTGAAATGGATGTACTTGCTTTACATGAAGCAGGTATAAAAAATTGTGTATCTGTACCTAATGGTGCAACGATAACACACAATAATTTAGATTATCTAGATAATTGTATAGATTATTTTGAAGATAAAAAACAAATTATATTAGCGTTAGATACCGATGCTCCAGGATTAGCATTACGTACAGAGTTTGTTCGTAGACTTGGTGCTGAAGCTTGTTTTCTTGTAGATTTTGAAGACTGTAAAGACGCTAATGAATACTTAATGAAGTATGGCAAAGACAAACTCAAACAAGCAATTGATAAAGCAAAAGCGTATCCTTTGGAAAATGTCACAACATTTAAAGACATCGAAGGAGACGTTAAAGACTTCGTTAAAAACGGATTTAAACCAGGGTATCAAGTTGGTCTATCAAACTTTGATCAGATTTTTTCGACTTATACCGGACAGTTTATTACTGTTACTGGTATACCTTCTTCTGGTAAGTCTGACTTTGTTGATCAGATGTGTGTAGGGTATAATCAAAACTACGGTTGGAAAACAGGGTTTGCATCACCAGAAAATACTCCAAACTATTTACACGCGCATAAGTTAATGCGTAAAGTATGGGGTAATATGCCTAACGTAGAAGATATTGATACAGATAAATGGAACGAAGTTGCTCAACATGTTAACGACAACTTCTTTTTTATTGATATGGATAAATATAGTCTTGAATCAGTATTACGTAAAGGTGCAGAGCTTGTTAAACGTAAAGGTATTAAATGTTTAGTCATTGATCCTTTTAATAAAGTTAGAGATAAAAATGCTAGTTCGTTAGATGTCAATACATATACTATGGAATATCTAACTAAAATAGAAAACTTTGCTAAGAAGTTTGATGTACTTGTATTTATTGTAGCACATCCAACTAAAATGTATAAAGATAAAGATGGACAAATCGAAGAACCAAATATGTATAATATTAAAGGTGGTGGTGAGTGGTATGATGCATCTTACCACGGTATACTTGTCCATCGTGATTACGATGCTAAAACAGTCAAAGCAAAAGTATTAAAAGTAAAATTCCAAAATCTTGGTGAAAACGGCGCTGAATGTCATTTTAAATGGGAACCAAATTCAGGTTGTTTTATACCTCATGTTATAGATAAAATTAAAGAAGAACCAATGCCTTGGGAATAAATGCCACGAAAAAAGAAAGATGTAATGGGACAATATATGCCTACTACGCAAGAAATAGAAGCGTACAGATGGTGTATAAACAACGGAATATATATATCCCCATTTGCGAATGGAGAAGGAGCTTGGTATATTGATATTAAAATAAACAATAAAAACAATAGATCTCCTTTAACATATGGTCCAGTATCAATATGGATTCAGATGTACGAGTTCTATAAATATTATTATAAAAAATATGCGCAGAAAATTTAGAAATGCAGAAGAAGCTTACAACTATTTTCTTGATAAAATTATAGTTGAAGGTATACCTTTTGGTGATACCAAAGCTTTATTTAACGTAGGTTTTACATTAGAAAGACCGTTAGAAAATTATATATTAAACAAAGAACGTAATTGGAAACCTGATTATGCTCATGCCGAATGGCAATGGTATCTATCTGGTGATCCTAATATTTATGAGTTAGGTAAAATATATGGTAAAATACCACCGATATGGGAAAAAATGGCAGACAGTCATAATGAAGTAAGATCTAATTATGGTTGGCAATGGCAACGTAATGATCAACTAGATTATGTAGTTGCTAAGTTAAAAAATTGCAAAGATACTAGACACGCGGCTATTAGTATTTATGATTGTAAAGAGCATGCTACCTACATTAAAGATACTCCATGTACTTATGCTGTTCAGTTTACTATTGTAAATAATAAACTAAATATGGCTGCTCTAATGCGTTCTAATGATCTCTGGTACGGTTTCTGTAATGATCAATACTGTTTTAGTATGTTACAAAAATTAGTTGCAGACAGATTAAATATTGAAGTTGGTGAATATTATCATTATGCACACAACTTACACTTATATAACAATAAAATATAATGTATTATTTATATCACATTCCGGGTAAAAAGATCGGTGTTACATGTAATCTTAATAAGAGAGTTACGTTAACACAGGGTTATGGCCCAGACGAATATGAAGTTCTTGATCAGTCCGATGATATAGATTATATATCAGAGAAAGAGATAGAACTTCAACAGTCTTATGGCTATAAGATCGATCGTAAAAAATATAATGAATTAATTAAATTAAATAAAATGAATATAAACGTGACAGAACAAACTACTACGTTTCCGTATCCAATTAAAAAATTAAAAGGTAACTTAATGGATAATATTGGATTTAAATGGACATCAGAGCATGGTGAGTTTGTACTTAACTTAGATTCTATTCGTTGGATAATGAAGAACGTTAAAACTTCTATGTACAACAATAATAGATGCTATGTATATAATAAAGCATTTGCTGAATGGTTTAAAACACCTGAGTTATGGAGCGAGGATCAGTTAGATGAAAAACCAAATATAACTGACGGTGATATGTTTAGTAAAATAAGAGACTGGGCTGAACAAAGAGGTTTATACAGTAAAGGCAATAGCCATACGCAATATGTTAAACTTCAGGAAGAAGCTGGCGAGTTAGCTAAAGCATTATTGAAAGATGATAAACCTGAAGTTATAGATGCTATAGGTGATATGGTTGTAGTGTTAACAAACCTAGCTCATTTACAAGGCGTTACTATAGAAGACTGCATAGACAGTGCTTATAACGTTATTAGCAAACGAACAGGTAAAATGATTAACGGAACATTTGTAAAAGATGAGTAATTACACAGTAAAGACTAAAGACGAAATCGTACAAAAAGTTATTGAAAAAATAGATCAACGTAGTCTGGTTGGTCAAGAAAAGTACGGCGCAACAATGATGGGTGAAATTAAAAATGAAGTCAAAGATCTTGACAGATTTTTAGTTGATGTACAAGAAGAAATAATGGATGCATTGTTATATATACAAGCTGCAAGAGTTTGTTTACAAGATGAACTTGAAGAAGTAATGTTAAACAGAATGAATGTAATAGGGCAAAACGGTAACGACGGTTTACATTATGAAGAACAAGAATTATAAAAGAAAAAAACGTGGACCTGTACAAGCAAAGAAAGTAACGTATGACGGTATTAAGTTTGCTTCAGGTCTTGAGCGTTATATGTATATGGCTTTGAAAAAAGCTAAAATAAAAGCTAAATACGAAGGATCTACATATGAAATAGTTTCTGGATTTAATTTTATAAATCCTTGTTATGAAAGAACTGCTAATGGTAAAGGAGAGTTTAAACAACGTGGTGGTAAAAAAATACTACCAATTAAATATACACCTGATTTTATTGGCAATGATTTTATAATTGAATGTAAAGGTAGAGCTAATGAGTCTTTTCCATTACGTTGGAAATTATTTAAAAAATATCTTAGTGATAATAAATTGTACTTTAGACTATACAAACCACAAAATCAAAAAGAATGCGACAAAGTAATAGAACTAATCCTAAACTCGCGAAAATAATAGCTAGGAAAAAATATGCTGAGCGCCAAATTGACAAGTGGGTTAAATGGTCTTGGCAGCAAAGAGGAAAAATAAAATATAAAGAACTGATTGGTTATCAAGATCAATATAATATAAAAGTTTATGGATAATGAAAAATGGAACTGGTCTTTGTCAATAGGTTTTTATCCAGGTATATTATTTGGAGTAAGAACTTATGAAGAAGAAGACAGACTAACGCATGTGTTTTATATCCCGTTTGTAGATATAGCATTAGAAATACCTTATAATTAAAATGAGTTTATTTAAAGAAAGAATACCTTATAAACCTTTTGAGTACCCTATATATTATAATGAGGGTTGGTTGAAACAAGCTCAAGCGTTTTGGTTACATACAGAAATACCTATGTCAGGTGATGTTAAAGACTGGAACGAAAAATTAACAGAAGCAGAGAAAAATTTAGTAGGTAATATACTACTAGGCTTTGCTCAAACAGAATGTGCAGTATCAGATTACTGGACACAGAAAGTCGTATCATGGTTTCCAAAACACGAAGTGCAACAGATGGCTATGATGTTCGGCTCACAAGAAACAATACACGCTGTTGCATATAGTTATTTAAATGAAACACTGGGACTTGAAGACTTTGAAGCTTTTCTTCACGAACCTGCGACGTCAGAACGTTTTGACAATTTGGTTGCTTATGACGGGAATGATCCTGTTGGCATTGGTCGTAGCTTGGCAATCTTTTCCGCTTTCGCAGAGGGCGTTAGTTTATATAGTGCTTTTGCTGTTTTATATTCTTTTCAATTACGTAACCTGCTCAAAGGAATAGGTCAACAAATGAAATGGTCGGTAAGAGATGAATCACTACATAGCCGTATGGGTTGTCAACTATATAGACACATGTGTGAAGAAATACCTACATTAAAAGAAGATTGTAAAGAAGACATATATAAAGCAGCTAAAATAATGGTTGAACTAGAAGAAAAGTATATCGACAAAATGTTTGAAATGGGTGATATTGAAAACCTAAAAGCAAACGATTTAAAACAATTTATAAGAAAAAGAACAAATGAAAAACTTGTTGAACTTGGGTACAATGATAAAAGAAGGTTTTTTAGCTACGATGTTAATTCTGCGGCTAATCTTGATTGGTTTTATCATCTTACTGGCGGACATACTCATACAGACTTTTTCGCAATTAGACCAACAGATTATAGTAAAGCAAATGAAAATGAAGACTTTGAAGACATTTGGTAATATACCAAAAGATAAATTATTACACTTTTTTTATGGAACAATAATTAGTTTTATTTCCATATTAATATTTGGTGTAAACGGTTTGTGGATTACAGTTGTTGTAGCCGCAGCAAAAGAAATAATATGGGATTGGTTAATGAAAAAAGGTAATCCTGAATTATTAGATTTTATATTTACAATAATACCTGCGGGTATGTTTTTAATAGTATATTGTATATGATAAATTTTTTTAAATATACAAACAAGCTAACTAGTTATCAAAAGTTCGCGTCACGTATAGGATATATGGGCGCGGCTTTTCTTATGGCTGGACAATGGACGTTAGAACCTATATTATTTATAATAGGTTTTATATGTGTAATCATACAAGTATCATCTCGTAAACAATGGAACTTAGTAGCATTAAACTTAAATGGTTTAATAGCTTGGATTAATCATTTTTAAAATAAATATGGCACAGAATAAATTAAAAAGAAAAGTAGAAGCTTTAACTAATGTTGTTAGAGAATTAATTAAAGAAATTCAAGCTACTACATCATTAGCTCAAGGAACACTTACAGCATTTCAAATGCACATAGGTAAAGATGAGTGGGAAAAAGTAGTTGAAGAATTAAAACAAATAGAAGAACGTAGAACTAAAGAAGAAAAAAAGTTTAAAACTGATGTGGAATAATGAATGGATTAAAGGAGTTGATTATCCTGAATGGGGTGACAATGACGTTTATAAAAAAACAATAGGAGGAGGATATTTATATAATGGAGAAACACCTAAAGAAGCTTACGAAAGAGTTTCAAAAACTGTTGCTAAACGTTTATCTAAACCTGAAATGGCTAGCGTCTTTTTTGAGTACATATGGAACGGTTGGTTATGTCTCGCTAGTCCGGTATTATCTAATACAGGTACTGATCGTGGTTTACCTATTAGCTGTTTCGGTATTGATGTGGCTGATAGTATCATTGACATAGGACAAAAAAACTTAGAGATGATGCTACTCGCTAAGCACGGCGGTGGAGTTGGCATTGGAATAAATCAAATTAGACCCGCTGGCGCTAAAATAACTGGTAATGGAACAAGCGACGGCGTTGTGCCTTTTTGTAAAATATACGATTCAACAATACTTGCCACTAATCAAGGATCTGTCAGACGAGGAGCTGCAAGCGTTAACATTAACATTGAGCATGACGATTTTGAAGAGTGGCTCGAGATTAGAGAACCTAAAGGAGACATCAACCGACAATCGCTTAACTTACATCAATGCGCTGTCGTCGGCGATAAATTTATGCGAAGACTTGTTACTGGAGACAGTGACGCTAGACAAAGATGGGGAAAGTTACTACAAAAGCGTAAAGCGACTGGAGAGCCTTACATACTTTTTAAAGGAAACACTAACAAACAAAATCCAACGGCGTACAAAGACAACGCTTTAAAAGTACATATGACAAACATTTGTAGTGAAATTGTTTTACATACAGATGAAAACCATTCATTCGTTTGTTGTCTATCTAGCTTAAACCTAGCTAAATACGATGAGTGGAAAAATACAAATATCATTTATGACTCAATATGGTTTTTAGATGGTGTGCTTGAAGAATTTATACAAAGAGCTAAATACAGAAAAGGTTTTGAAAACTCTGTACGTTTTGCTGAAAAAGGTAGAGCCTTAGGTCTAGGTGTATTAGGTTGGCATACATATTTACAAGAAAAAGGTTTACCATTTGAGGGTTTATTATCACAATATGAAACTAGAAGAATTTTTAGCCAAATCAAAATCGAATCTGAACGAGCTAGTATGGCTCTCGCAGATGTTTATGGAGAACCTCTTTGGTGTATCGGTACTGGTTTTCGTAATACCCACTTACGCGCTATTGCTCCCACTGTTAGTAATAGCAAACTTTCTGGAAATGTTAGTCCCGGCATTGAACCCTGGGCAGCTAATGTATTTACGGAACAGTCAGCTAAAGGGACGTTCATTAGGAAAAATCCTACGTTGGTTAAGGTTTTGGAAAAAGCCGGTATTAACAACAAAAAAACGTGGGACAAAATCTTAGCAGATGGTGGCTCTGTACAAGATATAAAAGAATTAGACGATGATACAAAAGAAGTATTCAAAACGTTTAAAGAAATAAATCAATTAGAATTAGTTAGACAAGCAGGTATACGCCAACAATACATAGATCAAAGTGTAAGTTTAAATTTAGCTTTTCCTTCTGAAGCAAGTCCTAAATGGATTAATCAAGTTCATTTAGATGCATGGAAAAAAGGTATTAAAACTTTATACTATATGAGAACTGAAAGTGTATTACGTGGAGATATAGCTAGTAAAGCTATGGAAGATTGCGTGGCTTGTGATGGATAATAATAAAGGGGAGCTCGATTGAACTCCCCTTTAGTTACAGGATCTTCGGGTATGGTACGCCCGTTATATTTTGATCCTTAACAATTCCATCTACGTCTAGCAGCTTTACCTCTTTCACTAGTCCAACCTTTTGATCTAGCACAAAATGATTTACGTCTTTTGTCTTCTTTACTTCCTTTTTTAATTTTAGAAGGATCTTTAGTTACAGCAGTTTGTAATTTACTACCAGGATTTTTTCTTTTATATTCATCAACTCCTTTTTGAGTCATACCTCCTCCAGCTTTAGCACCTGTTGCAGATTTATCTTTAGATACTTTGTTAAAGTTTTTACCTCTACCAATAGTTCTACGTGGTTCAGCTTTTTGAAAAGGAGTAGTCATTTTAGTAGGAGCACCACATTCTTCACCAGTTTTTACATTAACCCAATTTTCTTTTTCAAACCAGTCTTTTAATGTAGCTCCAGGTTTTCTGGCACTACTTACTTCTGATCTTTGAGATCTTTCTCTTTTACCTGATCTACCAGCTGATTCTTTAGCACGTATAACTTTTTTCTTTTCTTCAGGACTCATTCTAGCTACTTTACTTTTTGGAAGACAAACCTTGGTTGTACCTCCTCCTTTAGCAGCGAATAACGGAGTATTTTTATATGGATGTGCCATTACTTTCTACAATTTTGCATGTTAATAAACCAATTAGCTAATTGAACATCTCGTTTAGTAGCTTTCGGTCTAGCTTTTAATTTTTCTACTTTACTACACGTTACATCTCCACCGTATAGTTTGTTTATTCGAGCTTTTAAAACTCCTCTATATGCTTTTGCCATTACTTCTTTTTACCCACACCCCAGTTTGAAGCACCTCTTTTTCTACACTGTACTAATTGACCAGATGCATAAGCGCTTGGCCAAACTTTTACAGCTTTTTTTACTTTATGATAGCAAGCATCTTTTTCACCTTTTTTATCTAATGGAGTATTTTTTCCTGCTTCTTTAGCCTTTCTAGTTCTCCAATCTTTTACCATGGCTTTTTCTTCTTCTACAAAGCTTTGATAGTTTTCTTTAGAAAGTTTACCTTTATTAAGTAAGTTTTGCGCATAAGCTATATTTTCATCATATGTTTTTTGAATATCGCCCATTGATTTATCAGGCGCTTGTTCAATATTATTTTGACGATTTATTTTAAAAGGATTTTTCATAGATGATTTTCTTTCAATAGGTTGATCAGCGTCATCTGTTTTTCTTAATCTTATTCTACCTATTTTAGGATCATACATAAACTCACTTCTTTCAGACTCCATTTCTTTTATGTTTTCTTCTCGAGTAATAGGTTTTTGATATGGAGTATTTTCAAATTTATACTTTCTATCCATGTATCCTTTTTCCCATTTAGCCCAAGCATCTTTTTTACCTAAACTATCTTTTTTAACTTTATTATTTTGATGTAAAGGTGAGTGAGGCATTTTAAAAGTACCTATTTCTTTTCTCATTTTTTCATTATGTTTAATACCAGCTTTATTACCAGTAGTGTTAGGACTATTATTTTTTCTCATTTCGTTCCAAGCTTCTGAGTGCATCATACTTGAAGCGCAGTGATTTAAAGGTGTAGGAGGTTTGTTTATTTCTGTTTCACGTTTAACAGGTTTACTAAGAGATGGATAAGTTAACATAGTACCATCAGAATAAATAGGTCTATTATATAAAACACCATCTTCAGGATCAACATTAACCTTGTATTTAGGACTGTAGAAAGGAGCTCCATATTCCCAAGCCGCAGCAGTTAAACTATCTTTAACACGTTGAGGCATCGCTTCTACTCTTTTACGATTTTCTGGATCAAACTTCATTCTTCCATTATGATTATTTTTAGCTGGAGAACCTTTCTTTTTATCTGGATGTCCTTTACCTCCATCTTTTCTATCAGCCCATACGGCTTTTTGTTGTGCGTAATTTTTGTAACCCATTTTAAATTGTTTTATATTTTGTTTTTCCGTTTTCGTCTTTATAGGCTTTTAAACATTTATTTCTATTATCTTCTTCTGAAACATATGACACATGTATCCAGTTTGGTTGTGTATCAGTACCAAACTCCCATATCATTTGATCAAAATCTAAGTTTTCTTTTATCCAGTGATACATTTCTGCATTAGTTTTATAACCATAGACGTCATCAATATCAATTGCTTGACCTTTACAATGCTGTGAAGTTTTTGATCCTCCTATGGCTTCGTTTAAATCAGCTGATCTAAAAAACGAATTAACTTTTATTGGTCCACCAACCCATTCACGTAATGGTTGAAACACTTTTTCAGCTAATAATTTCATAGCTTCTATTTGTGTAGGATTTGGTGTATTATCTATTCCTTTACGCTTCGCAGTTTCAGAGTGTATTGCTTCGGCATAAGTTATGTTATGACTTATCTTCATCTTTACCTAATCTTTTTCTTACAATGTTCATTGTTGTTTTCATCTTAGCTGCGTAGCTAGGTTTTTTCTTTCTATTAAAAACATATTGTTGATTTAAACTACCGATAATCTTTTTTAAATTACCTCCTCTAGATTTTATCAACCAAGTTGCTAATGAACTAGGTGAAAGTTCTTTAAACTTACCTTTTGCATCTGGAGCGTCTGAGTGTTTAAACTCGCCCATACGTTTAAAAAATGGTGATGTATACATAATTATTATTTTGGTCCAACTAACAATATTAAAACAGTACCTAAAGCTACTCCAGCTATAAGTGAAAACATATCTTTATCAGCATAAACTCCTTTGTGTGGATTTAATATTTTAATTTCTCTATCATTATTTAAAGGTCCTCTTTCCCATGAAGGTACTGAAGCACAACTAATAAATAAAAATGTAAATAAAATTGTTAATCTTTTTTTCATATTAAGCCTCGCTAAATACTGCATAAGCATATATTTTACGCTTTCTACCTTTGTTTATTGTAGCTATTAATTCTTTTCGTTCTTTAACTTCTTCTTCTTTTACAGAATAGTATTTAGGATTTGTACTATTTAGTTTTCTTTTTTTCATTTTCTATCCATTTACTAATAGTATAACCTATTGTAACCAATAATAAAACTATTTTCAAACCTATTTCTATATTTGTTAATGTAGTTACTCCTAACGTTCCACTATTTAAAGCTATTATTTTAAGATTTTCTGGACACATTTTATTTCTTTTTACTTGCTGTTACTTTACTTTCACCTTTAGTTACTGTAACATCTGTATCAGTTACATCAACTTGCATAGGGTCGTCTTCTTTATCTGAAAGTTCTTTTATTAAACTTTTAATTATTTCTAATTCTGGTTTTTCTTCTTTTTCTTTTGCACCAACTATATGTTGTAAAATACCTATCATTGCCATTGCAGCAGTAGATACTAAACCAATAACAGCTGTTAAAGCACCACCTTCTAAATGTGTAGAACTAATAACACCTATCACAACTAACACAGTTATATAATTTATAGCATGCTTTCCTAAATGTTTAGATGCAATATCCTTAGCTGAACTTTTAGCATTGATCTTGTCAATTTCAATTTGAGCTAGTATTTCTTCAGTTGTTTTTTTATTAAACCTCATTATCTATATTTTTTAAACATTAATTTATACATTAATTTGTTCCAAGCATATTGCAGCTTGTCAATAAATTTTTTCATAATTAATCAGTATTTTCTGGTGTTAACCAATATTCAATTTTACCATTTGGTCTTTTTACCTTAATATAATCTTCACCTAATTTACCATTTGGTTTTCCTTTAGTCATAGGTCTTCTTCTATAACCTTGACTTTTTAAATTTTTAAATGTTCTTCTATATTGAAGTTCTAATCTTTCATCTTCTTCAGCCTCTTTTTTTATAGTACTTTGTCTACCCCAATAAGGAAGATCTAGGTTCCAACCTGTCCAACCCATAAATAAAGCTACTCTTTGCCATGTTTCTACTTCTGAATCTAAAGCTTGAGCTACATTCATCATTTTTCTAAGTAATCTATCAATAGGAGTATTAAATGTAGCAGATACTATTTGAGCAACTGCTAAATAAGCTGGGTTATCAATATTCCAACCTCTTCTAGCTATTTCTTTTTTATTCCACTTAAATGTTTTAGCAGCTGTTCTATACTTACGAACCTTAATATCTAATACAGGAGATATGTTAAATAACTCCCACACAGCTTCTTCATAATCTGGTGATTTCTTTTCATTTTCATCAGCAATAACCATTAAAACATTTTTAACTGTAGATACAATCGCACCTCCAAAACCAAGACCAAACAATAAAGAGTCAAGCATACCGTTAGCTGTAGAGGCAATTTGAGAATCTTCTAGTTCTTCATCTTCAAACAATGCAGCGAATAAAGTATTTTGTAACCCATTAAACAATAAGTTTTGCATTGTAGTATAATATACAATCTTAGATATATTACTAAGATCAGCTTCTCTTTGTGTTTGCCCAGGTCTTTTACGTCTATTGTATAAATCTAATACAGCTTTTTTTGTAACACGCGTGTACTGCATTGTAACGTTTTGAAATGATAATATAAAACGCCCTGCTAAACTAGCTTGTTGCTGTGATATTCTTGCAGGATTACTTGATTGCTGGCTTTCTTCTGCTACATTATAAAAATCATCAAACGCTTGAGCTTCAGCTTCTTGTTGAGTCATACCTTGTTTTACATAAGTTTGAACTCTATTTCTATAAAATGAAGCACCACCTGTTGCAATAGCTAAACTATCTACTGTTCTTGTAATTATAAAACCTTTATCTAATAAATAAGATAAAACACCTTTAAATCCACCTTTTCTACCAGCATCTACAAGTTCAGCTTCATTTACATTAATTTTTAATCCATCACGTCTGTTTACTAAATAATCAGAGTTCATTAAATACATTACATCTGACCAATACTGCTTTTGATTAGCAAACGCTTTAGCGGCGTTATATATATTATTATCACCCCAATTTATAAAATTTACATTTGATATCATTTGAAGTAATCCAGATCTCATGTTTAAGAACATAGTAACACCAACTGAAGCATTCATATAGTCTAACATTTCATTAACTATACGTGAACCACCTCCAATATAAATAGGTCTATTACTACCTGATTTCATTCTACGTAAAGAGTCTTCTAATGCTTCTCTAAATTTAGTACCGAATAAAGCTTGTATCTTATTCATGTTTTCACTACTAAATATAATTTTAACATTAGCATCAAACTCAGCCATTAATTGACTTCTAAATTCAGTATCAATACCTCTCAATACATCGTCTTTAATAGTACCTGCTAACCAATTAGCATCTGGCTTTGGGTATGTTTGAGTTTTATTTACTAACTGTAACTCATCTGCAAAAACGTTTAATTCAGGATCAGACTCTACAGCTTTTACCAATTTTTTAATATCTGATTTAGACATGCCAGGTATTTCCACACCTTGTTTATTCCATAAATAAACTCTTACCGCTTGTGATTTATTATAAGGTCCAACTCCTATTGGTTGTAATAAAGGATTTTTTAAACTAAACTTTTTTCCTTTTAATGATGGAAACTTAGAACGTAAAGCAGCAAAATCATTAGCTACACTAACTCTGGCTGATAATAACTCTTGTTCTGCTTTAGAATACAAGCTATAAACATTATCATAAATCCATTTTAAGTTTTTACTACCCTGTTCACCTTTACCAACAAAAGCATACATTAATCCTAAAAAGTCTTCAGCTGATGCTGTTATTTGAAATTGACGTAAAAATCTTTTAAATAATCCACCGTCTTTTTGAGCGCCTTCTAATCTTGCTCTAGCGTTTGAATAAGTTTTAAATGCTTCTTTACCTGTAGCGTATTCAAGCATGTTATTAAACTCTATGTTTAAATCTTTTTTCTTACTTGCTTTAGCTTGATAAACTTCGTTTTTAACATCAACAGCATTTAATATATTTTTTACACTTACAACGTTAGCTAATGAATCATCTGCAAAATAAAAATCATTATATCCTTCCGCTGTTTTGTTCAACATCCAATCTACTTTAGCTTGTGGTGAACCATCTGATAACCCTGTAATATTTTCAAGAGGTATATTTATTCCAATACCATCTAAAAATTCTTTAATTGATTCTGCAGATGCCTGTGGTCTAGCGGTTAATACAAATATATCACCACTACCAAATTTACCTTGACGTTTTCTAGCAAGATCTGCTAATGGTCCTTCAGCTGTAGTTTTAGATACTTTGTCAAAATTACTAAAATCAAACTCTGCTCCTGCATTTTTTAAATTATCTGCTTGAACAGCAAACTGACTTGCGCTTATTTTTTTACGCTCGCCATTAGGCATAATGACTATAACCTTTTCTTTTGTTTTAGCTAGTGTGTCATCAAAATCAAATACACTTATACCTTTTCTTTTCTTACTTTCTTTAAAAGCATTTACTCTAGTTTCTAAACTATTTTGTTGAACTTGTTTAGAATACTCTGGCGTAGAATCAGTAGGTAATACTCCTGGTGCTAACATCTTACCATTATATTGAACTTGTATATTTTCTGCTTCTTTTACTTCTGTGTCTTCTGCAACTTTTAATCTAGTTTGTGCTTCTTCAATAGTCATTGCACCCCTGAATACATCGTATAATAAATTGTTTTGATATCTTATTAATCCTGGAATAGCTTTTTTTGTTAAAGGTAAATTAAATGATTCAGCTAAAGTCATAACCTTACCATTTTTTCTGACAACAATATTATTAATATTTATACCACCACTTTTATTATTGTTAACCATTGTATCAACATATCGCATCCAGGTAGTAGGATTTTTTATATCAAAGAAAATATTAGGCATGTTTGATACATAGTTATATCCTTCACCTTTTAACTTTACATCATCTGTTAATAATATAGAACCTTGAAAATAATCTTTTTCAACAAACTCAAAGTTGTCATCAACTTTACCATCTATAGCCATTCTCATAACCATTGTAGCAACTTGACTAGCAGGTAAAGTGTGTTCGGCAACTTTTTCTCCTTTACGTGTTTCAAAAAATTCTACTGGTGCTAATGATCTAACCGGGTGTAATATATTATCATTTGATTGATTTAACCAAGCAGCCCAATAATTTTTTAACGCTGGATCTATTGCTAAATCTGACTCTATTCTTTTAGCTAATTTTTTAAATACTCTTAACTTTGCTTTTTGTAACTCTTGAAACTCTGTACTATTTAATCTTTTTCTTGCCTGCGCACCAGTAAAGTTTCTATAATCTTTTTGTTCTGTTCGTGCTAATTGCAACACAGATTTTGGTTTGCCATTAACCATAATCTGCTCATCAATACCAAGTTCAAAAGAATTTTTAGCTTTTGACTTATCATAATAAGTTTTACCATTTTTTTCAATTAATGGTATATCAAATTTCTCTAATAATTTTATTTCAGATGAAGTTAAAGGTGTATTAAATACATCTTTATCAAATTCTGCTTTATTTTTATAAATACTTTCTTTCTTACCGTAGTTATAACTACCTTGAGTATCTTTACCAAACCCATGGATCATTATAATAGCACCTGTTCTTCTAGTACTTTTTTGAGAATCTCTTATATTTTTATAATTAAATACAGCGTTTTGTCCTGCAACTTGTTTCATTGTTGCTCTCGCTGCTGTATCGTATGCAATTTCTGAATAACTTCTTGGTGCTCTTTTTTTACTCGCCTTAACTACATCTAACGATGTATCTTCTAAGTTTCTTTTATCAAGATTAAATTCTACTTCTTGCATAAAGTCTTGAGCACTTAAATTAGATTTTTTAAAGTCTAATCTATTTTGCAACTCATTCATGAACTGAGTATCAGCTCTTAATTCTTGCATTGCTTCTACTGCTATACCTTCACCAATTATACTCATTAATGATTGATGACGTTTTTCACCTGCTAAAAAGTATTCTTTTACTTTATTTAGTTTAGCTTGCGATACTGCTGGTATTTTAAAAACTTGTTTCTTAAAATCAGTACGCTTACCATCTGTGATTTTAATAGTAGGAGTAGTACGTATCTGCTTTATACCAAACAGTTTACCAAATCTTCTTTTAATATTAGCAACTGGTATAGATTTAATAAAGTTAGTGTTATTAAATAACCTATTTACATTATCTATATACTGTTGACTACCAAAAGCTCCCAGCTTGTCTTTAATAAGTTTTCTATATTCTTTAGTCTGAGTTTTTTCTACTATGTATTTAGTAATTGCTTTAGGATTTGTACCTACTCTTAATATAGCTTCTTGTATATCATTTTTAAGCATAGCTATTTGCTCACCTCTTGTTTCGCCTGTTATATTATCTGCTATTACTTTTATAGAATTAGGAAACACTTTCGCTCTTTGTCCTGTAGGCGCTTGTTTTTGATCGATGTCTGGTTGAACTGACACCTCTGGTGATACACCTTTTTCAGTTAATACATCTTGACTAACTTGTTTACCTTTTCTAGTTGCTTCTTCTACTATTTTAGGACCAACACGCTTTGCAATATTTTCCATGTATGTAGAAGCTTGTGCTTTACTAGGATCAAAGTTTCTTGTAAAACTATCAAACTCTCTATTTAAAAGACTAGTAACCTCTTGATCAACTTGTGGATTACCTAAATTAATTGAAACACCTCTTTGTGCAGCCCACCTTTTTAAAGCATCTTTACCTGTTTTTTGATATTGAGTAGATAACTCTTCTACATTATCAAAATCACCTTCTTTATATTCAGTTGTTAATTCTGTTAGTTTTTTACTAGATTTTTCTACTGCAACATCACGATCACGCATTTCTTGAGTAGTATACTCTCTTTTAACTAGTTTACCTGTAGCTCTTTCTGTAAGTAATTTTTGTTGAGCTTTTGTAAACTTACCTGATTTAACACTTTTATTATAATCTTTTATAAATTTAAATACATCTCTACCGCTATCAAATCTAATATTATCATTACCAGTAAATCTTTGCCATAAATTATTAAAAAAATCAAGAACATCTTGAACATAATCTGTTTTTAATTCTATTGCTTCGTCTAATACTGCTTCAGAAAATAAAGTTAATACTTCTTCCGCTTGCTGTTCACTAGTTACATTTGGATCATCTTTGTATTGTTGTACTCTCTTTGCTAACTCTGAGTTCTTCATTAAAGACGGATCAATTTCATTTAGATATTTAACTAAATCATTACCTAAAGCTATAGCAGTGCCTTTACTATTTCTTACTGTATTCCATAATACTGCATGTAAAAACTCATGAGCTGCAGTATTAATAGCACCATCTTTCATTATTTCTTTATTATTAAGAACAATTACTTGTTGGTCACCTTTTTGAAATATTGTACCGTAATTAGTTGTTAAACCTTTAGAAGCTGCTATTTTCCAACCTTCTTCTCTAAGTTTTTCTAATTGTTTTTCTACTGCTTTATCATCTTTAGATCTTATAATCTTTACATTAGCGTCAGGATTATTGTTTATGATATTAGTAATATTTCCTACCTGCTTATTAAATTTTTCTTTTCTATCTCCTCTTTCTACAATACCTTGTATTTCTAAAGATATTTCTGAAAGTCTTAATATATCATTAGCACTTACATCTTTATCATTAATCTCTTTAATTTTATCTTGAAGATTTTTCTTTTCTATTAACAATCTAGTTAATCTTTTTTTACTTCTACCGTCAATATTTGGTGGTATTTTTAAACCAGCGTTTCTAATATTAGATAATTGACGTATATTTTCTTGACCTATATCTTCGCTTATATTTCCATCAGCTACATCTTTTTTTATTTTTTCAATTGCTTGGTTGAAAAATCTTTCAGTATTTGCGAATGTTGGAGACAATTTAGTAAGATCAAAATTATCTGAAATTTTTAAAGCAGCTGTATTTAATTCTATAGCACTTTGTTGGGTTATTTTTCCTACAACTGGTAGAAATCTACCTATTTGTCTACCTTTTTGAGCACCTATAATATCACCTTCTGATTGTGTTATAGCATCTAGAATGCTATCACCACTACCTATATTTGCACTAACATTAGATATATATCCCTGCGTGTATTCAGTCCAAGCTTCAGTAAGTCCTGAAATTTCTCTTTGATAAAGAAAACCTGGTAAACCTTTTAAAAACTCTTTATATTCACCCCTTAACAATGATGCAAAGTTTTTACTTGCTACCTTTGATGCTCCTAAAGCTTTCATTATACCTAATCTTTCTAAACCAACAATACCTCCTGTTGTTAAAAGATTTTGCATAATACTCACAGACTCTGGATCATCTAATTCAGCCATTAAATCTTCTGCAGTAGGTACATAATCTTCGCCTTTTCTTTTCTTTATTCTTTTTTCAAAAGTATTAAATATTTGACCAGTAAATTCTTGCGTAGCAATATCTAATGTACCTAATAAAGATAATAATTTTCCAGTACCGTAAACAGCCATACCCACAGGTCCTTTACCTTTACCTAATTGAGCTAAACCTTCACCACCAAATGTAAGTAGCATGTTAGATTGTTGTACTATTTGACCAATAGTGTCTACAATACCATCTTCATTAGGATCAATATCATTTAATATTGATTCAAATCTTTGATCTTCTAATATTGATAAAGTTTGTTCTAATTCTTTTTGAGTAAATTTAGTTTCTTTTTCTAATACACTTTTAGCTATTTCATCAACGGTCATTTCTGGAAATCTTTCCCTCATGCTTTTATAACCTCTTGGATCCCATTGATAGTTATAAAATTTTTCTAATGCTGTTTTTTGTTCTTCCGTAATGTCTTCACTATCACGTAACTCGTCTAGTTCTTTTAGAGTTAAAGTATTAAGTCCAAGATCTACTAATCCATTATAACTATCAGCAGCTCTTCTATATACTATACCTCTATCTTTATTTGCAATTAATCCAAGTTGTTTGTATTTTTTTCCAAATCCTCTTATTGTACCTAAAGCCCTGTCTTTTAAACCCCACCAAGTTTCACCTATTTCACCTTCTCTAAGTTGTCTATCTATTTCCTTTAAGTCTTCATCTTGTCCTCTAGCAAAACGTTGATACAAATCACCTAATGTTTCTTTAAGAGCAAACGCATATTGTTCATATCTTTTAGAGTAATCACTTTTTCCTAATAATTCACTCCATCTATTTTCCTGCCATTGTTTAAATTGTCTTTCTACTGCTTCAAGTCTTGCTGGATCATCTAAATCTCCATCTTCTAAAGATTTATTTAATAAGTCTATATATTTTCTTGTAGATTCATTTTTTAAATTTAAAGCAGAATTACCAAAAATAGCCTGTATGATTGGATCGTTTTTTATTATATCTTCGTCAAGAGCTCTTGATGATAATGCAACAAAATCCTCCCATGTTCCTTCAAACTGATCTATATTTTCAATAGTTCCTACAGACTCATCAAGCATTCTTTTATATATAGTTTCAGTTATATAGTCTTTTACCTCGTCTGTAGCAACAAAATATTTAGTTGTATCATACTCTTCATCTTGAGATACATTCCATCTTGGTTTTTTTAGAAACTCAAGTCCAATAGATGGTTTATCCAAAAAAGGATAAAGCTTGTCATTTTCAGGTATTGCTCCCATCTCTATAGCTGTTTTATACTCAGGATTATATCTTACAATATCAGGAGTATAATTTATTTCTGCAAAATTTATGTTATCTCTAGTAGCTTCAATATCTATTTTTCTAAAATAATCTCTATCCATATCTTGGAAAAGATTAAACTCTCCTGGGGTTATAACATATTCATCAGTATATACAGGGTTTGCAATAGCTTCCTCAATTTTTTGTTTTGCTTCTTCAGTTTGCTGATAAAATGAAGTATTTTTAGGATCATCTGGTTCAAACAATGCTCCTTCTTCGGTTGTGCGATAATTTACAGGTTCTTTTATCTCACCTATTCTTGTGTTTATAACTGGAGGTTCTCTAAACTGAATATTATCTCTAACAACTTCGTTAACTGGAATTAAAGATTTGTTTTGTTCTCTTATAGTAAAATCTTCAGAAGCTAACAATTTGTCTAGTTCAGTTAATTCTTCTTCTTTTTCAGTTTCTTTTTCTGAATTGAGCAATAAACTTTCACGATCAAGAACTTCTTCTTGATCAATTAATTCATTTTCTTCTTCCATATAATTTTATTAAGAATATTGTTCTATAAACGCAGCTACTTGATCTGTTTTTTCTGTAGGCAATTCACTTTCTTGCTCTGGTAATTTTTGTAAATAAACTGGCATACCTGTTTGCCACTCTGTTATACCTAACATGTTTTTGTAATACTCAGGTATTGGCATTTCATTTTCATTTAATGCTTTTATTAAATCTCTACCTTGTGGTGTACTATCTGTTAGCGTTTCTTTAACAATACTTGGTCCACCTGGTTCGCCTTGTTGTGGCAACTTAACATCTAAAGCGTGATCCATTATAGCTTGCATTAACCAAGCTTTCTGAGCATCGACTAAACTAATTTTTTGACTACTATTTGGACTTATTTTATTAAAAGCATATCTATTACCTACAAATGCAGCTTTTCCTTCTGGTGATAAATCTTCATATAACTTTTCTAACATACCAGTTACATTTTCATTCATACCAAGAGGTAAGTCTAAACCTAATCTTTTGTTTGAATACCCAGATAATACAGATATATTACCACTAGCAATACCAAACAAACCCGCTATATGTGATTCTATTTCTGATCTATAAGCACTGTTTTTGTTTATAGCTTCTGTATTAACTGGTTTTACAAAAAATCTTTTAACTTTATTTTCAACAACTGAATACATAGGTATTTTAATTGAAGTGTCTTGAGCTGTGTCAGAAGAGTCTTCGCTTAGTACTGTTCCACCTAAGAAATACTGTGGTTGTAAGGTGGCATTTATTGTAATACCTGCATTGTTAAATACGTCTCCTACTTTTATGCCAGCTGGTACGTCGCTAATATATAAATCTATTAAATCACCGTTTTCAATTTGTTTTGAATCAATTTCACCTAATATTCTATAATATGCTCTACCATCTTCACGTATAACTATGTTTCTATTATTTAAGAAATCATCTACAATATAAGGTTTTTTATGTAAAAACTTTTTAAATGTTTCTCCTGATATTAATATATCAACTGTTTGTTCAAATATAGTTAATTCACCATTAACAGTTTCTTTAAAATAAAAATCTCTATTACAAGTGACATCGTCAAAGTAGTTAAATAGCGTAGCCCAACCAGCAGCCATAAACATATTTCTATCTTTTACTCTTTCGCTTGTGCCGTTTATATTTATGTTTTCATAATTAGCTATAAACGAAGGTAGATTATCAGGTGTTATTTCTTCAACACCAATTATTAAGTAACCACCTAATTTACCAACTTGATCTAATCTCTTAAAATAATCATCTATATATTTTTTATTAGCTTTTATTTCTTCTTGAGACATATTTTTAATATCAAGATTTAATCTTGTTTGTCTAGCAATTATGCCATCTAATGGTCTTTGAGCTTCTTCAACAAAAGAATTAATTATAATATCAGCTAGACTTTTATCTTCATTTGGATTTGAGGCAAGAGGATAATTTAAAAAATTACGATATTTATTACTAGCTTCTGTGAAAAAATCCATTTCAGCACTTCTTCTAGTTCTAGACACGTCAACTAGTCTGTTTAATTTTTCTATATTTGCTTTTATTAATTTATTCATTTTAACTATAATTTATTGGCCTATCGCCGCTGTTGCTATATTACCTATACTGCTAGCAACATTACCCCAAGCATTAGCTCTTGCCAAAGATGCTTGGTTTTGTTGAGCCGCAAAACCTTGATACATAGATTGATACATGTTTATATCTGCGTTAGTTCTAGCTTCTTGCGCTTGAAACTCAAATATTTCACCTTGAGCTTGTAATTCCTCTGCTCTACCTTTTTCTCTAATTTGACTTTCTTCAAATCTTGTTCTAGCGGCAACTCTTTGCTGTTGAGCAGCTTGTTCACCCTGCGCTTTTAACTCAGCGTTTTTAGCTTCTTGTTGTTCTAAACTTAACGCTACATCTTTTTTAGATTTCAATGCTGCCATAGCTAAAGCTGTAGCACCACCAGCACTAGCTCCTGTTGCTTCTAATGTATCTAATGTATTTGCTAAAGCTATATCGCTTTGCTCAGCTTGCATTTCTGCAGCCGCTGTAGATACCTGCATATTGTTAAATGGATTTGTTATTTGACTAGATAAGTCAGTCGCAAGACCAGATAAATCAGTTACACCAGCGTAAGGGTTTATAATGTCTTGTCTGTTTTGTCTAGCAGTTTCCATTTGAAACTTAGCCTCTTGTTTAGCGTTACGAGCCCTACGCATTTCTTTATGCGCTTTGCCTGCTCCAATTGCTCCTGACACTACTGTTGCTGCTATTGCTGTTGCTACTCCCATATTAAATATTCTTTATTATTTCATGTGATGGTGTTGGATCTATACTCCAACCTAATTCTTTATGTATTTTTAATAAACTAGGATGTCTACCCATAGTCATTAAATGTATTATTCCTCTGTCTTTTAATAGTTTTTCTACAATTTGCATTAAAAACTTTATAGCTTCTTTTCTATCTTTATCTCTGTATTGTGGATTTGAAACAACCCACTCCATTAAAGCTGCTTTTGAATTAGTCATGTAAACATAACATGCTACTATTCCGATACTATCTTTTTCGACTATAAAACCAGTGTCAGGTAAAAATGTTTTAGGAGGTGCTGTCCATCTCCACCACTTCCACCAATCAACTAATGTTTCATAATCTGACTCTTCTAATCGTCGTATATTAAATTTCATATAATTATCTATTATTATACGTAGTACCTACGCTAAATAATTGTTTAGCACCTGTAATATCTGTTGTAGCATCTTGAGTAAAAGTTACAACAGCATATTGACCTTTTATACCTGTTACAGTATTTCCAGGTGTTATTACTTCTTGAGCTAAAGTGTTAGAATTATTTTTAATAGCTGCGTAATACGTATTTTGTTTTCTATCAAAACCAGCTCTATATTGTATTCCAGAATTACTGTAGTAACCCTCGTCATAACTTAAAATTCTTGAAGATACATCTGTATGAGTAGTATCACCTAACGCTGGTTGTTGAGGATTTGTATCTACACCAGTATAATCAGAAGCAATATTTGATACTTCCCAACCATTACTACCAGTATAATTTATAGTTGTAAATGTTTTTGTTCTTGTTGGTTGTGGGTTAAATACAAAATCTACAGTAGAATTATATTGTACACCGTAAAAATTATTATAAACACTACCTGTGTAGTGTAACCAAACTGCATTGTTTTTAAACGTATAATATTGACCCTTTGAACTAGTTGATAATTGAGGTATATAATCTACAAAGCTAACCCAACCATTTATCATGTCATCGAAAACAACTGTTTTAGAAGGATTACCAAGTGTTAATACATAATTTTTATTAAACACATCATATCCGCCTATTATTTCACCGCCTTCAGCAAGAGTATCTCTAAAATAATCTATCATACCGTAGTTAGATATAGGATTTAAACCATTTGGTCCTAACTGCATTACAACTGATCTATCTTTATCTGTAAAGAATTTATTATAACCATAAACTGCAAAAGAACCAGGATCTCTTGATATACCAAAGTTACCTTCAAAAGCTGATGGTGTTCCAATAACTAATCTACTATTTGCTTGAAGTGGTTGTCCTTCTTGAGTGAATATAACATCTTTATCTATAGGTGCTCTATTTACTTTTCGCTCTTGTAATATTAATAAGTTTGTATTTTCAGCATAAAGTTTTTGTATACTACCAGAAGCCGGGTCAACAGATCTTGTAATATCTTCACCAATTGGAAACTGATTACTGTTGTTTATACCGTTTTTAGCATTATAAACACCAGAATATATTAAAGCATTTTTTCTTCTAGTTTGTTTTTCTTCTTCTTCTACTATATATGCTTTATTACCAAAATCTACACTAGTATTATTAAACCCTCCACGTATTCTAGATTCTTCAATAAACCAATCTTCAAATACATTTGAATTAACATATCCAGCTCCTGTTGTAAGATTAGGTGTACC
>WLWG01000811.1_pt1 | contig 31104 bp, 34 predicted proteins | sample 6712871 | NCBI WGS metagenome assembly WLWG01 (sample SAMN12718693, study PRJNA515312) | sponge metagenome | isolation source: marine sponge | host: Mycale hentscheli | place: New Zealand: South Island, Marlborough, Capsize Point | collected 2003-05-01
AATTTTTAAGAATGGTAACGCAAGATCTTCTTGCGATATATTTTGAGTGCCTTGTTGTGCATCAGCTTCCATATCAAATGTTGCTAGTGCACTATTCTTTTTTTCTGCTACTTGGTTCATGTTTATTTGTTCCTTTTTATTGTTGTCTTATTTCCAACGAACACGTTGAAAATTTCCGTTGGCATTGATTTACCTGCCTCTAAACGCTCACGGACTAGCGCTTTAAGAGTCATGGGCTCAACCTTCAACTTTTGTGTCGGTTGAAACCCACGTTCCTCTGCAAGAGCAGCATAATCAGCTGCCTTGTTATCCTCGTTACGACCGAATGATACGGATATCTCATTTTTGATTATATCACCCAAGCCATTTTCACGAAGCCATGTAAATGCTTTTTCTCTATTTGCAATAGAGATACTTGCACTATAATTTGGTTTAACATCTACCGTAGAACCATCTGATAATTTAAGATGAGCTAACCCCATCTCTGCCATCATAGTCGGAATAACTTCTCCTGATAATCGGTCATGTTCTTTTTTTAAATCTTTAAGATTGTTTTCACTTTTTTCTATTCTAGAAATTAACCCCTCTAACAGTTGTATTTGATCTGCTAAAGATTGTATACTTGCAGTTTTATCTACAAGGTCTTGTTGATCTTCCTCAAAATTAATACTACTCATCTATTTTTCCTTTCTCGTATAGATCTATTTCAATGGTGTAATATTTTCTTTCTTGTTTGTCCCATTTTAATAGTTTGTATTTGCCATTTGTTATATCAGATACTATAGAACACGCGACACCTATTATTGCAGGATCACCTGTTAATAATAAATAATCTTGTTTTTTATAGTTAGCTAATTCTTTTCTTAATTTAAAAATAAGTGGACCTGGTGAAAAAATAATTTGTGAAAGTTCTGGTAATAAAAATTTAAATTTACCGTATTCAGATGCACCCATAATATTTATTTTAGGTCTACCTTCTGCTGTTCCTGGAATATGTTGAATAACATGAACAACTGGAGAAATATCTTTTGCAATTTCTTCGTATCTAATAGTTTTTTCTTTCATGCTTGACAATATAGGTTTGAGTTGTTATCTTGTCAAGTAGAAAGAAGAAAAATTATGAATTATAAATTTAAAATGAAACCTTATGCACATCAATTAACTGCATTAGAAAAATCGTGGAATAGAGAAAGCTATGCTTATTTTATGGAAATGGGTACAGGCAAAACAAAAGTATTGATAGATAACTTAGCCATGCTTTACGATAAAGGTAAAGTTAACGGTGCTCTTATTATTGCACCTAAAGGTGTGGTTGGCACTTGGTATAATAATGAATTACCAAATCATTTACCAAATCATATAGAAAATGTAACAGTATTGTGGCAATCTAATATTACTAAAAAACAACAAGAAAAATTAGAAACTTTATATGAAATAGGAACAGCATTACATATTCTTATTATGAATGTTGAAGCTTTAAGCACAGATAAGGGCATAAAATTTGCAGAAAAATTTTTATCTTGTCATGACACTTTAATGGCTGTTGATGAATCTACAACGATTAAAAATCCAGCAGCTAAAAGAACTAAAAATATATTGGGGCTAGCACAAAATACAAAATATAGACGTATTATGACAGGTTCTCCGGTAACTAAAAACCCATTAGATTTATTTTCTCAATGTTATTTTTTAGATCCATTTCATTTAGACCATGACTCTTATTATTCTTTTAGAATGCGTTATGCAGTCATGAAAACTGCTAATATTGCAGGTCGTAAAATACAATTAGTTGCTGGATTTAGAAACTTAGGTGAATTATCAGATAAACTACAACCTTTTTCTTATCGTGTACTAAAAGAAGATTGCTTAGATTTACCAGATAAAATATTTATTAAACGTCAAATAAAATTATCTCCAGATCAATTAAAACTTTACGAACAAATGAAACAAGAAGCCTTAGCAGTTCTTAAAGGTAAACAATCAACTACTGTAAATACATTAACACAACTTATGCGTCTTCAACAAATTACTTGTGGTCATTTTACTTCTGACGATGGTGTTACTCAACCTATTGCTAACAATAGAATTACAGAACTTATGAATGTGTTAGAAGAAACTGAAGGTAAGGCTATTATTTGGGCTCACTATCAATATGATATGACTGCTATAATAAAAGCAGTTGTAGAAAAATATGGAGAAGATTCTATTGTAGATTATTATGGATTAACACCACAAGAAGAAAGACAACCTAATATTAAGCGTTTTCAGGATGACCCTAAGTGCCGGTTTATTGTTGGAACGCCTTCTACGGGCGGCTATGGCATTACTTTGACAGCTGCAAACACCGTAATTTACTATTCTAACGGATATGACTTAGAAAAGCGATTACAATCAGAAGACAGAGCACACAGGATCGGCCAAAAAAAATCGGTAACTTATGTTGATTTAATGGCGGACGATACAGTGGATGAAAAAATCGTGCAAGCTCTACGCAAAAAAATAGATATAGCATCAGAAGTTTTAGGAGAAGAATTAAGGTCATGGATTTAATAGGATATATACGCGACGCGCGCTGGAATTTTTTTAAACCAGTTCGACTGCTTTTCCAATAATTGGTTTATATTTAGTTTTTTTATCTTCACGATATGCTCGTAAATATTGATGTCTAGGATTAAAAGGTATGTAACTTGCATGGATCCACCCCGAGTTAGGTTCGCCTGGAGTGTAGTACTCGAGGATCAATTGATCTACCTCACAGTTCATTTTAACCCAATCAGCAACTTCAGCATTGTCAATTCCCATACATTCAAAATCGACGGCCTCAGCTTTTGAGTGCTGGCTGGTCAAACTCGATCCTATAGCTACACACAACTCAGGGCTACGATAGCCGCTAGTCACCTTTACTCTACCGAATTGATCACGTACTGGCTGTAAAATATTTTCACATAATGCTTTTAATTTGTCTATTTGATCTGCATTAGGTTCGTTATCTATACCTTTACGTATAGCAGTGTCTGATTTAGTAAGCTCCTGAAGAGAAAAATTTCGCGATAATTGCATGATTTATTTTGTGATATCTGTAAGTAAAACTATTAGCACTGCTCCCATACCGCCAACAATCCAATACTCTAATCTTTTAATTCGTTCTTGCATTTCTTTAATTTGCTCAAACGTTTGCTTTTGCATTATCCTGCAAAGCTTTTCATGAGATTCAATTTTTTCTAATGCTGATTTTTTAGCCATTATGTTCTACCTGCTATTACCTTTTCTGTCGGTGATAGTAATGCAGTCTCCGTTGATGTCAAGTTAGTTGTTGGATTTTTATTAGTCATTTGTGTAGTGTTTACAACAGGTTGCGGTGTGTCACCTAACGGCGGTGTTTGAATACTAGATTGATCACCTTGTTTTTTAGGTTCTTTAATAAACATTTCTTCTTTTAAAATAAAGTCTTGGTTTAAAAACTGTCCTTTAGATAATATGTTTTCCATAATTGCTAAAATTCTTGAATTACCATCTAACGGATTAGGTAAACCATCTTCTCTTTGTTGTTGTAAAGCTTTTTCGTGAGCCCATTCCATATCAGAAGGAAACGGAGTAAATCTATTTTTCATTAGATCTATGTATAAACTTCCTTTACCTCTTTCATCAAATTCTTTGTAAATTAATTTAGGATTTTCTCCTAACAATAATGCAGCATCTATCTTTCTTCTCATTTCACTAAAATCTTCTAATCTTTTTTTGTTAGCTTTTATGTATTGTCTTAATACAAAATTTCTATCTGTAACAGGATCACCTGTAAACATATCTTCAGTAATTAATTTTCTTTGATTTCTTTCAGCTGCATTAAATTCTGCAATAGCAAAGTTAATAGTTTCTAATGGATATATTTGCACAGGTCTTGCTCCAAAAAAACCCAATAGTTCTGTAGGAATATCATATTCTTTTCCTCTAATAGTTTCATTTGTTGCAGCTGCGTATAGTCTTTTTAGTTGAGGATAAGATAATGGTGATGCTGTGTATGCAAAGTGCATCATACCTTTGTGGTATTTATCTATTAAATCATCTTCTTCGTTCCATACTCTAACACCGTCTCTATCTTGACCACCTCTAATAAATAAATCTGCAACAAGACCATAGTAAATAGATTCACTAAAAAATGGTTGAAGTAATCTATCTAATCCTTTTAACATTCCATCCATCATAGCCGGGATCAGTGGTTCTTGGTCCTGTATCTCTGCTTGTGATATAACTTGTTGCACAGGATTAAGCACAGTGTCATAAAAAAATGCTCCACTAAAATCTATGTATTTATAGTTACCTTTTTCGTCTCTAATAGGTATTAATGTTGAACCTGTAGACCAAGGCGCAATTAATTCTCTCATTGCTTGTAGTTGATCTCTTGTAATTCCATATAATCCTCTGACACCCTCAACAAGCATTGGTGGTATTGTAGCGTAAGCTGTACCTAATCCAATTAATCTTTCATAACCATTTCTTTTTAAAACAGGATCTTTAATTTCTTCTAAACCTTTTCTAACAATATGCCCTGTTGTTCTCATAATTTCTGCAGGCCATGATACGAAGTTACCTAGTGGCGATCTTCTTGTGGCTTTGACTGCATCAGATACATAAGCATAGTTAGGCAACGTATTTCTTACAGTCTGTGCAGCTTTTTTCATAAGATTAAAGTCAGATGGTATGTCTGCGTTAGTAAATTTTTTTCCCGTTGCAGGATTTATAGTTCCTTTAGAAACAGCATTGGTCCAAGCTCTTTTTAATTTAAAGTTTTCTCCAAAAAAATTAGTCATCTTCCAGATGTCATCTTCAGCTATGTACATGTCTTGTGCCCAGTCTATTGTGCCTGAAAGTTTTTTCATTTTCTTACCAAACATTTTAAAAAATTTATCAAATAAATCTCCACCTTGATTTATGTCAGTAATAATTCCCATAACTTCTTTGTATGTTGCACTAGAGTTAACCATTCCTTCATCTAAAAAAAATTGATACATAGCCTGATCTTGATCTGCATTTAAATACTTAGGATTTTTAGTAAGTCTGTACATTGTTTGAGGTTGTAAAGCTTTAAAAGCATCTTTAATTGCTCTGCCAAACACAGCTGGATCAGTTAAAAGTAATGACGCATTACCTGTAGCAATTGTAGTCACTGCTCCTGATGTAAAGTTTCTACCGTGAGTAAAAGGACCTAACACTGTTTTACCAAATTGAGTCATACCTTTGGGTATTAAAAACATATATCTATATGCTAAACTTTTAGTAATACCTTCTAACGGCATCTTGTCTCCAAACTTTAAAGCATCTGCTATAACTTTGTTAGTAAACATACCATCTAGTGGACTGGTGTAATATTCTTCTGCTAAGTTAGCACTCATTTTTAATCCATCAGGAGAACTAATAATATCTTTTAATTTGTTTTGATTTTTTGCACCCTTAAATGCAGTAATAGCTTGTAATCTATTTGGATAAACTAAACCTCTTTTACCTTGTGATATTAATAAATCAGATGCTTCTTTCATTGCATTATAAAAATTATCTCTAGCTGCAATACCACCTAGATCTTCCATTGTGTTTATAATAACTCTTTCAGCATTTTGATTAGCACCAAACAATTTTTTAAATGCAGCAAGGTCAGACTTAGTTTGTATTAACCCACCTTTTTTATCTGCTTTAAATTTACCACCACCTGTTATGTTTTCTGCAATGTTTTTAATTTGTGTTGCTTTATCTGCACCAATACTTTGCACAGGATAAACAAACTCAGGAGTTTTTGTTATAGGATTTAGTTGAACATTGTCTACAATATCATACACTGCATCCATTGCATTAGGTTTACTTAAATTAACTCCATTGCTTTTTGCATAACGAACATAGTTTTCAGCAACAGCTTCTACAGCATCGTTTGTAACCTTGTATCCGCTTACAAGACTACCACCTTTATCAGTTAAAATTTTATATTCTGTACTTAAAAAATTTTGTAATCTATCATTCATAATGTCATTAAATTTTTGTGGAGCTACGTTTAAGTTACCACCTTTTAGTATAGAGTTCTTAAATATGTTCATGTTGTTTCTATACTTAAATAAGTTAGCAACTAAACCATCTATGTCACCTTGTTTAGCTCCAAGTTTCATTAATGATTGACCAAATGCTTGCTCGTTTTTAAATCCTGGAAACACAATCTTACCTTTTTTAATTACATCAGGAGTGTTCTTCATAAAGTTTACAATCATATCGTTAATTATATTAGGGTTGTCTACTACTTGAGCTGATTTTCTTGTTGATTGAAATATATTATTATAATCATAACTTACTCTTCTGTTTAATTCCTGGGCCATGTTCCGTGCTACAGCCTGCTTTCCTTCTAGTCTTTGTACACCTTGGAAGATAGGTCTAGGTCTATCTGATCTAGCTCTAAATGGTTTCATTATATATTTGTCAGCCCATCTCTCTACAGCTTTGTTACTGAACGCAGCATCACCACCATACTGAGATGCAAACTTACCAAATTTTCCTACACCAAAAAAAATAGGAGCTATTGGAAAAGCCATTTCACCACCAAACTTTAATCTATTTTTAAGCATTCTTATTGCATCATCAGATGAGTTTACTTTTTTAGTTCTATCTAAAGAACTGTAATGACCTGGTTCAAATAACCAATCACCCCATGTACCAATGTCTTCGTTGTCTGCAACAAGTCCACCAGTCACACCACCCCCAACTGCAATACCTGTCCAGTTTTTAACTCGTTTACCAAAATTTAATTCTTTTACTTTGTCTGCAGTTTTTTTTAAATTTTTACTATTAGATGAAATGTATCTACCATTTTTTTTAGCACTAATTACCTTGTCTACAATATTATCAGCAGTTCTTTTTATACTTCCTGGATCTTGAATAGCTTTCATAATAGGCTTACCAGCTAGTTTATAGTTTCCATAGATGGAAGTTAAAAATTCTACAACTCTGCCTGAACCAGTTGCTCTTGCTTTTTCTTCAGAATAGTTCATCAGTTCACCCATAACTGTGCTGTCAAACCATGCATCTAGTTTAGCTAAATTAGTTTCTTCAAGAGGTACATCATCACCAATAGCATCTTTAATTTCTGCTGTTAATTGTGCCCAGCCGTATGGAATTTTTATAGCACCTGATATAATAGCATTAGATACAGACTCACCTAAACTAACTTCATTATTTTCTTCAGCTTCTAAAATTGTTTTATCTTTTGTAGCGTCTGCAAAACCTTTTGATCCTTTAGGGTATAAATCAATTGCTTCTTCAGTTGCTTGTTTTACTTTTTCTTTCTCTCGTCCTTCTTCAATTCTTTTAAGAGTATCACTAACACTTACTGGTGTGTCAAATATATTAAGACCACCAATAGATTTAAAATCTATATCTTCTAACTGTTCTTTTAATGATTTCTTTTTATCTTCATCAGCCATAACAGGACCCCCTTAATCCTCGAAGTCTGTGATGTCTACTTCTGTAAATGTTTTTCCGTCCGTGCCTAATCTGTATAATTTTTGTTCTGATATATTAAAGTATACTTTACCTTTTCTGTAACCTATATTTGCACCAATGTCATTTATTTGATAAGTGCCATCACCTTGATCATCAACGTATACATTATCAAAGTAACTTAAACTGTTATCAAAATTAGAAATTAAATCTTCAGGATATTTATTCATTAAAATATTTGCTTCGTGTTTAGCTAGTGCAGCTGCACCTATTGCATTACCTTTAAAGTTTCTGTCTTTGTTTAAATAGTAAGAGAAAAGCTCTTCGTATTTCATATTGTATTGTGCTTCAGGAGTAAGAACTTTTTCTTTACTCATTAAATCTTTTCTAATTAAATCAGAATAAGCTTCTTCAATAGAAGCGTAAGGTTTTCCTGTTCTAGGGTTTATTCCTTTGTTATTGAATCTAGCTGTAGCTTCTGAGTATAATTTATTCTTATCATCTTGGCTCATGTTTTTATAAGCAGCCATTACAAGATCTTTGTTGTCTTCGTACTCACCTAATTTATTTTTTTGTTGAGTGCCGTACTCAGCTATGTTTTGTTTCATTAAATTTTGTAAAGGCTCTTTCCCTGCTTTACCTATTGTTTGAAATATAGGTTGTCCACCTGGTTGAGCTAAAATATTAGCACCTAATCCCATAAAAAAATCAGATCCTTTGTAAGGATAAGGTGAAATTTCTGGTCTTTTTCCTATAGCTTCTTTTAAAACATCAACATCACTTGGAAGTTGTTTCATTGGATCATTAGCCTGAACGATTTGTTTATCATCTTCACCAGCATAACCTTGTCGGTCAACACCAGTCATGATGCCACCGCCGGCTCTACCGCCACGTCTAAACATTGGTCTATTTAAAGTTTTATTATACATATTATGTTAAAGCTTTGTAAGCCCCTAGTCCTAGTGAAGCTATACCTAACGCCTGCTGCAACGGCGATTGATTAGGTGTAACTTGTGATTGATACTGACCCATACCACCACCCATAACGTTACCCATTCCAGCACCCAAATAACCAAGTCTTTCGTATGGTTCGTAAGCTGCCATTCTGTTAGCTTCTCTTTGTTGATCAAGAATATTTTGTTCAAATAATTGTTGTCCGCGCCCAGCTTGACCCAACGTTGAAATATCTGACCCTTGTAAACTTGGAACTAGTGTAGCCATTCTTTGTTGATCAGCTCCTAGTTGTTGTGCTTGTGTAAATGCTGTGCCTGCTGCTTGTTGTGCATTTTGAAAACCACCTTGTAATAATTGTGCTTCTAACATAGCTCTATTCATATCTGATTGATTTTGATATTGTGCTCTCATAACACCTTCACGACCACCACCTAAATTACCAGATTGTGCTGCACCTAAACCAATATTAGTTATACCTGCCTGTGCTTGTTTATCATAATTAGCTAATGTTGCATCAATTACATCTTGTTGATACGGAGACATAAAATCTTTGTAAGCATCAGGTCCTGTTAAATCTTGTGCACCTCTCATGTTTGTAGGTAAACCTGCAAACGTTCCTGTACCAGTTTGATATTGTCCTGCCGCTTGTAAATATGGTGCGTATGCTCCTATACCTTGACCCTGTGTTGTAGCTCTTGTGTATGCATCTTTGGTTGCCTGGTCTTGACCAGCAACCATTGGTTGGAATTTTTTTGTGTCTAATGCTTGACTAGTTAAACCTGTTAATTGTGCAGCATAATCTTTACCTAGATCTTCTACAAATTGTGGTGGTAAACTACGTGTTTCTGTTATTGCCATTAAATTACTTCTCCTATTCTCTCTGATACACTAAACATGTCTTGAGCGCCAGCGTTTCCTTGTGATTCCTCGGATACTCTACCACCATTTTCTAAATTTTTCATCATATTTTCCATAACTTCTGCACCTTTGTCTATGTCACCACCGCCAGCATTTCTAACAGCGTCAGCTGTAAATACAAATTCATTTACACTTAGTCTTGCAGGTACATCATCTGCTTTTTCTTGCTTACCTATGGGTACAAATCCACCTTCGTTTCTATAATCTTTTTCCATACCTCCAAGGTTCATGAGCCCTCCTTCTTGAGCTGCTACTCTTCCACCAACAGCATAGTTTGGATAAGGTAAAAATTGATTTCTTGGTGGTAAAAAAGCATAGTAACTTTCTATTTCTTTAATTCTTCCAGCGTCTCCTGATTCATAGGCTTCATCTATTTCAGCTCTTATTTGAGAAGGTATTGCTTCATTACCTTTTGAATCTAACATTTTTCCACCTCTGTCTGTCATAAGACTTGGATCTTGTTTAGCAGGACCCATTGCAGCTCCACCTAATGTAACTAAACCAGCTAGCTTTAATGGATTAAATTTTTCATTTGTAAATAAAAGAGGATTTGCTTTACTAAAAAAACTACCTGGTCCAGTTAAACTAAATCCACCAAAACCTTTAGATTTAAAGGCTTCTGTAAAAGGCATTCTTCCACCGCCACCATAATAAAACGCTGCTCCTGCTAGTGCTGCTTTACCAAAATCACTTTTTAAAACTTTTCCTGCTGCTTTGGCTACACTACCTACAGCTTTACCAATACCTTTAGCAATCTTACCTAAAAAAAACCCTTGTCTTGGTACAGTATTCATGATGCCGCCCATGTTTCTTGGTACTCTGCCACCTTGATTAAATATATAAGAGGCTCTTGTTACGTCTGCCGCTTCTGCACCAGCACCAAAACGTGATGGATCAAATTCAAATGTTTGTGTTTCTTTTTCTTCTTCTCCTCCTCCACCTGCACCATAATTAAGAGGTAAATAGTTTTGACCTCCTCCTTCTCCTCCGAATGTAGAGTCTCCATAATCAAAAAGAGTGTTTCCAAACATATCTTTCATAGGTTCTCCAGTAAGAGGATCTCTTCGAACAGATTTAATACCAACTTTACTCATGTCTCCTGCAACAGATAATCCAGGTGAACCTATGTCTCTTGCATACTGTGCAAAAGCACCATCATCAAATTCTCTTAAAGATTCAAAATCGTCATAAGAAAATTTAGGAGCATCTTTGTAAGAACCAGCAAAATCTTGGTCTGTAGCCTCTAATACATCTTTTAAATTTTGTGGTAAGGTATTGTATTTTGCAGGATCAGTTATTCTTAAACTTGATAAAAATTGAAGTTCGTTTTTAGGATTGTTTGGAACAATATTATATATTCCTTTTTTTCTATTTCTTATGTAATTTTTTCCATAATCATAAATATCTTTTATGTCAGGAATATTAAATTTTAATTTTAATTTTGATTTTTCTTTTGATTTTTTATTAATTTGTCTTTGACGTTCTAATCCTGTGTTTCTTTGTGCACCACCAGCTCCCTCACTTCTTCCAGAAGTGTCTTTGCCTTTACCACCACCAAAACTTGCTTTCGATCCGACGTTCCCCTGTCCGATAGTAGATGCTTGCGCACTACCACTTCTATACGCAGCATCGCCACGATACCCTGGTCTTGAACCGTCTGAAGTTTTAGAAACTCTTTGACCTGTTGCGTACTTCTGTCTATTTAGTGCTGTTATACCAGCCATGACTACATCCCTCTGTTATAGAGACCCATCAAACCACCGTTGGCTGCCATTGCAACTTTTTCTCTCATGTCAACATCAGCTATTCCGCCACCAGGCATTTGTTCCTGCATGTTAACATTCTCGCTCATCATCATTTCTGGAGCTTGAGATTGGATTCCTGATTGATCTTGTTGCAACTGTTGTAAAATTTGTTTCCAGATACCACTTTGAAAAAAAGCTTCAAAACTTTGAAACTGAACTTTTTGTTCTGGCTCCATTTGTGACCATATTTCTGCCGCAATTTCCATACCTTGTTGGTCTTCGCCACCACCCATTCTGATATCACCTCTATTGTATTTAATGTTAGGTGCTCCAGCTTGTATTGATTCGTTCATTGAAATTTTTTCTTCCATAGTATCTCCTTTTACTTTGTTTTTCCTACTAAATCAAGAGTTGGCATAATAACTTTTACATCTTGTGCCATCTCTTCTGGCTTATAACCTTTAATTTCCCAGTCTTTTCTGTTCTTAAAAACTTGACCTGTTTCCTTGTGTCTGTAAGTTTCTTCTACTTTTGCTTGTAATATTTGCATTACGTTGTTACCTCTTTCTTAATGTTTAAATAGCTAATAGCTACATCAAACGAATCAGAAGTGCTAGATTGAACTGTAAAAGTTTTACCACCTTCTATTATTAACGGTTGTGTTAATAATTCTTTTGTTTGATTGGCTGTTAATGGTACTGATTTAATAGCTGTAATACTATTATTTAAAATAGTTACACTTGGTGTACCAGCTGATGTAACTAATATTGATTTAATAACTATTGTTTCATTAACTGCAGGAACACTAGCTCCTAGTGGTGTAAGTGCACTACCACTTGTGCTATTATCTATACCTACAAATTTATATTGGTTTACTACTGCCATTAATCTAAAAAGAAACTTCTAGCTTCTATCTCCTGTTTTAAATCTTCTTGAAATGTACTGTTTAATTTTTCTAACACAGCATCTAAATCTCTAATTAAAGATTGTGCAACGTCTTCTTCATACTCTGGACTAGCTCTGGTTAATGATTGTACTATTTTTGCCATTATCTTCTTCCGCCTGCATGTATATCTAATCTAAATGTGCCTAATTTCCAACTAGTATCAACAGCAGTATTAGATATTGTAAGAGCTATGGCTCTTGCTCTTGCACGTGTGTCTACTTTTGTTGTTGTAGACGCTACAGTAAACGGACCTAACGACGAGCTAGCAGCTGTATCGTTTGGATAATCTCTTAAATCTAATTGTACAATTGCGTTTCCTTGTTGAGATATAAAATCAGGAATAATTCTACTAACTCTCATAATGTTTTCACCATCACCTCTAAGATCAGCCATGTTAGTTGCAGCTCCTCTAATTACTTTTTGCGTAATATCATAATCACCAGATGTAATATTAGCAGGAATTGCAACAGCATTTGTTGCTGCTTCTTGTTGATTAACTCCTGTTTCATGTTCAAAGTAAATTGTTGTGCCATCTGTGTTTCCTACTACATCGTAAGATGCATCATCACTCGCATTGTATTTAGTTCCATGTGGTAAACCAAATACAGATGAATCTTCCCATGTACTTCTTGGATATAAAGAACTTGCATTAGTAAACCATATAGGTCTTTTAGCAGTTGAATCTAGATAACTATACGTTACTGCTCTGTTAACTACATTAGATGTAGACGTTGGATAGAACCAAGTAATTTCACCAAACAAGTTATTAATACCACAATAAACTAATTGATTAGATGTTGTGTTAAGATCATCATAAACATAATCTTCTACTAAACAGTCCATTGATTCTAGTTTACCTGTATATCTAAAAAAACCATTTTCTGACATCCAGTACGCAGCACCATCAACTTCTACTGCTGCATTCATACCAATCAATCCGCAGTTAGTACCTACTTGTTCATAAGCAAATGTAAAAGGAGTTCCAACAAAACGCATAGTAAATAAAGATGTATCAGTCCAAATGTATATGGCATTTCTACCAAGTTTAGCACCCATGATCCGTGATCCGTCGGCCAGTCTTTGTGTACCGGCACTATTTTCAGCCGTAGGTGTATAGTCATTAATATTTTCTTGAGAAGAAAATCTTACAAACATATCGTCTTGTGTAGTTTTATCTCCAATAGTTGTTTCTGTTCCAAAAAATACTAAGTGACGATCCGGTGTAGATACTAACATATCACGTGATGCTGTTGGTGCACCTGATATAATAGTTGCACGTGTTGCTGTTGCATTGGTTGCATCACCATCCCACTCAAAACATTCTCCGTTATGTATCAAAGCTATTAATGTTGATCCTAAATTGTCCAAGGACCATAGACCAGGATCTGTTACTTTATCAGTGTTGGCTGCTGGTGATCCCCATCCAGTAAAAGAAGATGAGTTAGTTACCGTTGCACCATTAGAGTGAGTGGTAGCCGTAGTTCCTCTAGCTGCTCTTCCTATACCTGTTAATTTATTTCCCGTAATACCTGTGTATGATATTTCTTCTGTTCCTATTGTAACATGGTTTGTACCCGTAGATGGAAAACCTGCCGCATTAGTTAATGTAATTTCTGTAGCAGAACCATTATTTCCTCCTGACGTAGCACTAATAGCTCCATTTAAAGTATTAGTTAATGCACCTAATATATTACCACCCCATAATGCAATACCCCAACCAAACGCTCCTATTTGTTCTGCTGGTCCAACATGATAATATTGAAAAAATTTTATACCACCTGATGTAGTTGCACCACTTCCTGTTTCATTGCTAGGCATTGTAATAGTTATAGTAGTGGAACTTGGTGCACTAGTTACCATAAATGTTTTGTCACAAAAATCTGAAGCACCAAAATTAGAATTTGTAATAGCACTAAATGTAGTTGTGTCACCAAACAAAATTATATCTCCTGCTTGAAAACTATGTGCACTACCAAATGTAAGTGTTACAGTTGGTGATCCGTTAGTCGTGCTAAATGCATTTGTGATTGCTGTACCTGATGGATTAACTAAAGGATGGATGTCATAAAACACACCACCAGAGTATACATATAAAATTCTATTAGTGCCTATAGCTGCAAATTTAGTAGATGCTTTGTTTACAAAATGATGTAAACCCCTAGCTGCACCTGTAAGTTTTGATGCACCTAATTGATTCCAACCACCTATTTTTTCTGGTGTGCCATATCTAAAACGAACGTTTTCTCCATCTACCCATTGAGACTCTGCACCCGTAGATGTAACTTGTTTATTGAAACCTGGTAGGAATCCTAGTTTTTGTAACATATAACCTCATTATAATACTATTTTATAATTTCTGGTATACCCAACATAGGCCTACCGTCAAATATATTTTTTTTAGCAAATGGGCCGTTTACATGATTATAATGTAGAAATACTTGACCGCAAATGTTCCCTTCAAAAGGCTCTCGCCAATGTTCGAGTTCACATCCACTATATACTAGCATATCCCCTACTTCAAGCAAGACTTTCGTGCCTGCTGGAGCATTAGGTTTAACAAGATTTTTACGTTCATCAATGACATTATCTGCTCCTGTACCATCTATAAAAATAGGCCAAGGATCACCACCTAAATTTAAGGTTGTAGATATTTCACAAGCAGGTCGGTCTTTATGTCGATGTAAACAATCTCCTTTTTTATAAGCTCGTGCAAAAGAATATGTAGGAATTAATTCTAAATCTGTGTGTTGTTTCATTATTGGTAGCATTTTAACTAATAATGTATCCATTACAGGATCTCCATAATGAGAATAAGTATTAGGTATTTGTCTATCATTCCAAGTTCCTAGCACACCACTTTCATAAACAACATTGTTTTCATATAACCATTTAACAGCATCTCTTTTAAGAAGAAAATAATTAAAACAAAAGTTAGCTAGTTCATAGCTAAGTGCACCTTTGATTACTTGATATTTATTAAACATTAAAACCATCCTGTACAAAATTAAATGAAACAGATATCCTTATATCATCACTATTATTAGGTTCAACACAATGCCATAACCAAGCAGGAAACATTATTATTCTTCCTGATATAGGTGCTAAATGACACTCTCTCCATAAATGTTGCGGAGGAGTACCCGATTTTCTAACAGGCATGTTCATTTGTATTCCTGGTCTAGGATCACTGCAAACAAGTTTTCCTGAATTTTCTGTTGCTTTTACATAATATACACCTGACCATAAAGAATTAGCATGAATGTGGGGTCTGTTATATCCACCTGGAGGATTTAAATTAGCCCATAAATTACCTAACATGGGTTTTCTATCTAACCATTCTTCTTCATAAATTTCATTTTGCATATTGTATAATTCTTTAACTAATGGCTCAAAATCTTTATGAGATGTATTAAGATCTCTAGAGTGCCAACCGTGCATATTTGTTTTTTTAATACCTTCATCTGTTTTAGACATCTCTACAATTACATTTGATAATAAATTATTATCAATTTGTATATCTTTTGCATAAATAATTGTTGGAAAAAAATGTTCTTTAATCATCTAAATGGTTTACCCCCAAACCAAACAACAAGAGATTGTCTCATTCCTCTTGTAACAGGATTAATTCTATGATTTAAAAATGATGCAAAACAAATTGCATGTCCTTGTTTCATAGGTTTATAATTACCTGGTGTTGTTAGTTCTAAATGTCCTCCTTCAAATTCTGATGGATCATTTAATAATAAAGTCATAGATATTTTTCTTACAGGAGGTTCGTGTTGCATAACAATATCTGTATCCATATGCCAATCATAAAACCCGCCCTCTGGGTATTCTGTAAATTGAGCTTGTTCTGTAATTTTAATATCATCAAAACCAAAATGATTTAAATTTGTTCTTTGAATAAAAGTATCCAACGTTTGATATAATTGTGGTAGCGCTTCAAATGGTATCCAAGAAATAGTTGTAACTCTTTTTTTTGTATCTACACCACCACCTGGTTTATCCGTACCTACCTGTGCTTTTTGTGGAGGTTGGTTTCTTCCACAATCAATAACCATTTTACATTGTTCTGGTGAAAGTAGTGGAGCAGTAGTTTCAACAATCCAACTTTTCCATTTTGGTTCCGTTATTAATTTATTTTCGTACATTAAGATATTCCTCTATTTTGAGTAGGATTATAATCTACATCACAATTTGCAGCTAAAGTTCTTCTTACACCTGGTCCATTAAAAGGATAAACAGAATGTCTCATATCATATGGAAAAACATAAAAGTCTCTCTCTTTTACATTTGGTTGATAATCTATATTAGCAAATTGACCAGATGAAGAACCATACATTTGAAGTTTTCCATTTTGAGGATTTTTACTTGATGAATACTCTACACCAAAACTTTGTGGTAACTTTAAAATCATTACACTAGACAAACCTGAAAACAATGTTCCTTGATGCACATGCACTGGATTATATTCATGTTCTTTCATTTCATTTACCCAAATAGAATTTAAATGTATGTGATAGTCTTTTATTTTATTCCATTCTAAATAATGTTTGTAACATGATTCAAACCATTTTAAAATATTTAAAGATAATAAATTATGTTCTTTCATTTCATTTTGATCGTTACCATTATAAAACAAACTATGTTCATTTTTTATTTTACCAACTAATTGCTTATTAGCAGGTTTTAATTCTTTAAACTTTGATTCGTAAATATGATTAATACTTATATAAATATCGTATGGTACTTGATACTTTAATACAGACTGACCTAAAAATACGAATTCAAAATTCATTTAAATTTATTTCTTTATAACTTTTTGCTGCATTCTTTATAGTATCGACTTCATCATTTTTCAATACTTGAATTGGAAATTCTTTTAAACCTAATTCTAATCCAGATAAATATCTATTATTACCGTAAACAACTTTATATCTATCACCATCTTCAACTACTAATAATGGATTTACAATATATCCAGTTTTTTTAATATGATCTCTTACTTTTTTATAGTAACTAGTTTCTTTTTGATTATTCGGGTTTAGCTCTAAGTTTTGATTCCTGAGATAAAGTTTCTCTTTTGGTACTTTCAATTTGTCCCTTCTCTTTCTGTACACGTTCGATAGTTTGTAATTGGCCAAGTACATTAAATACTTCGGGCTGACTTGATCCAGCAGTTAAAGTATCTTTTCTATTAATCATTATTTTATGATATGATTCTAATTGATGTGTATCTACATTTGTTTTATCAAATGTACCATCATCATTTTCTTTTTTAAGTTGAGACCATAATTTAATTTCTCTCATTCTATCTTTTGCTGTTAATTGCATATTAGCTTTAGCATATGTTTTTTCATCAATGTCAATTTGAATAAGTTCTTTTTTTAATGGATCTTTTTCTTCTTTTAATTTTTGTTCAAGTCTTTTTAATTTTACTTCATCTCTTCTGTATTCAAAAGATAAACTCATCAAATTTTCTAGATAAACATTTTGTTCTCTAACACACTGCCAATATTTTGAAGCTTTTGTTGGATATTTTAAATCATTTAAAACTGAAAATCTCATTTCTGTTTCAGTTCTAAAAATTTGTTTTTTAGTCCAAGTGTCTCTTAATTCATCAACCATACCTTTAAAATCGGTAACATCGTTTGGGTCTAGTATATTATGTAAATTATCTGACTCTTTATCTACAAGTTCTTTTATATTTCTTTTTTCTGACATATTTTATCCTTTATTAATTTCTAATTTCTAATTTATATACTTTATAAAAGTAAAGTCAATATTAGCTGCTTGAGAATGTTTTTGTTAATGCTGTTCCCGCAGGTAAAAATTGTTCTGTTAAAGTATTATAAGGAGCACCACCTACTGCTAATAAAGATGAGGGTCCTGTTGTACCGCATTGAGCTACATTTGGTCTTCCCATTGAAGGTCCAGTAGTCCAGTTAGTTCCGTCGTAATTTAAATTTTGACTATATGGTGTAGCTGTTCCATCATTTCCTCCAAAAAATACAGAGTTTGTTTGAGGTTGAGCTGTTTTAGATAAACCATTTCTAGTTCCAGGTAAAGCGTTTGCCGCTGCCCAACATGTACCATCAAATTCTTCTACATTATTTCTTTTAGTAGTAGGATAACCTGCTTGGCCTCCTGCTATAACACCAGCAGTTTGGCTTCCTGATGCTCCTTGTCTAGAGGTTGGTGTGTTAATTGCATTTCCAGCAGTCCAACAAGTTCCATCCCAAGTTTCAGATGCTGCTGCAGTATTAGTTGCACCGTGAGGTTGATTACCTCCACAAGAAAAACCTGAACTTGTAGGTCCTCCTGTTCCTCCCGCACCTTCTTTGTTTACGTTTGAATTATTTAAACTTGTCCAAGTAGATCCATTAAAACTTTCAGTAGAATTTGTATATAAAACGGCTCCTGGTCTATCTGCATATCTGTTAGCTGCAATTGCGTCTGATGATGAAGCTCCCCAACTAACCACTCCACTACCACCATTATTCATTGCACCTGTATTAGTCCATGCTGTTCCATCCCATTTTTCTGTGATAGCAGAATATCCTACACCGGGTGCTGCAGGAATAGGAGCTGGATTACCGGGTGCTTGATAACCACCAAAAACTACAGCATCAGTAATTGTTCCACCCATACCAGAATTTGAATCCATTCCATTATTTCTATTAGCCAAACTAGACCAAGCTGCTGCTCCACTAGCTAATCTTCCTTTTAAAAGATTTGTTGTTGAGTTGTACCAAATTTCTCCTAAAAGAGGATTGCTAGGATCAGAAGCTCTGATCGGTATATTGTTTCCATGTATATTTATATAACTTGCCATAATAATTTTTAACTTGTTGTAATTGTTTTTGTTGTTGGTCCTGAATTCCAGGCTTCTACTGTTGTTATATTAGCACCTGGAGGTGTTTGACCACCACAAATTAAACCAGAACTACTTCCCGTTCCAGCTCCAGATCCATTGTAATGTGCAGTAGCTAAATTTGAACCTGAAGTCCAACAAGTTGAGTCCCATATTTCACTTGCAGTTGTAGGTGCCGGAGTAGCTGACGATCCTGCAATAACAGCTGCTGACATACTTCCAAAACCTATTCTTACAACTCCTGCATTTACTTGAGGATTTAAACTTGTCCAACTACTTCCATTATAACTTAGTGTTCTTGAAACAGCAGCTTTGCTTGGATAACTATTACTAGGTTGTTCATTTCCTCCAATAATCATTCCAGATGCTTCTGCAGTACCAATTCCAATAGAGCCAACTGTATTTAAAGGTGTAGCTCCACCTGCTGTCCAAGCAGTTCCATTATATTCTTCAGTAGCATTAGTCCAATAAGGAGGACTAAATTGATTATAACCACCTGTAAGAACTGCTGAATCTATTACTCCAAAAACTGCTCCATCACCTCTTGAGTCTGAAAGTGCTCCACCTGATGTCCAATTAGTTCCGTCATACTCATGAGTAGCAGTTTGAAGAGCTCCAGGAGCTATACCTCCTGTTATAAATGTTGACGTTTGACCTCCGACATTTCCTCTATTATTTTGGTCTGTTCCAGTTGGAGTATTATTTACTTCACTCCAAGAAGATCCATTATACTCTTCAACAAGAGATGAATAGTTTGTTCCAGGATTAGCGCCATTAATTTTAATTGCTGCTGTTTGAGTTCCTGATCCAACCATAGCTCTTGTTGCAGTATTTAAAGCAGGGGATGATGTAAAAGCACCGGGATTAAACCCTTGAAATTTACCTGTGTTAGAACTCGAGTTATACCAAACCTGTCCCGCTGATACCGGGCTAGGGTCTGATGAAAGGTATTGTACCTTTTGTCCAAATATGTCGTAATAAGTTGCCACTTATTATTCCTCCAATGTTATTTCTACTGGTCTAATGTTTAGTCTTGCTAATTTTTGTTCGGCTGATTCGCCTTCAACATTATTAGAATCCCAAGCATTTTGTCCTGAAACAATTTCTGCATCTACAATCGCTTGTGCTTCAGATAAAGTTTTTCTATCTCCAGCTACTCCAGAAATCCATCTGTTAGCATGTTGATTGTTAGCAGGCACTCTCCAAAGATTACCAGGAAAACCTAAAGGTAAAAGTTTTATAGAATCTTCGTTTGTAATAAAACCCTTTCCCCAGTTTTCTGATACGCAATATTGGTATGTTTTGTTTGCCATAGTTTGTCCTCCTTAACTTGTTGTTATAGTTTTTGTTACTGTTATTCCTGACCCTGTCCATTCAAAAACAGTATTAGATATTGCTGTTGAACTATGTCCACCTGAAACTAAACCTGCTGCTCCTGTTCCTCCATCAGCATTAGCAGGATCTCTATGTGCTGAAGGTATGGCAGTTGACGAACTAAACGAAGTTCCATCATATTCTTCTGTAGTAGTTATTGGATTAACTGTTGCAGTTTCTCCACCAGTTACAAACCCAGGAGAAGATGATGAAGGCATAGCGCCTCCGGTTCCTCTTCTACCAGATCCACTTAAAGCATTACCAGTAGTCCAATTTGTTCCATCATAAACTAAATTTGTAGTTTGATTACCAGGACCTCCTGCAACACAATTCATAGAAAGTTGTGAATCAGAACCAGATGTTCCAGTGCCATAATTTTGTGGCATGTTTGTTACACTTGTCCAAGATGTTCCATCGTATTCTTCTGTGTCATTTTTATAACCAGGAGGACCAGATCCACCAGCAACAACTCCTTGTGTTAATGTTCCTCCAGCATAAGATCCATAACGTGCAGTATTCATGGTTCCTCCAGCTGTCCAACTTGATCCACCCCATTCCTCTGTTGCAGTAATAGCAGTTTGAGGTGGAGAAGAAGCAGTCGATGAAGCTAAAACTGCTGAAGATTGAGTTCCAAACATAGTTGCTGTTCTTCTAGCAGTTCCTAAATTAGGAGTTGAGGTCCAAGATGAACCATCATATGTATAAGAAGTATTAGTTGTGTAACCGCTTGGTGGTTGACCTCCAGCTAATATAGCTGCAGTTTGAGTCCCTGCTTGTCCTGCTGATTGTCTTCCTGCTGCTAAACTTCCACCAGTTGCCCAAGATCCTGCAGTTGTAGCCTTAGCACCTTTTAAAACATTAGAAGTTGTATTATACCAAACTTGTCCTTCAACAGGATTCGATGGGTCTGATGCTACCGCTTCAATTTGTGTTCCTTTAATTTCTTTGTATGTTGCCATAATTAATCCGTACTTATTGTTTTAACAGTTGTTGTTGGAGAATTCCACTCTTCTGTTAATCCAACCTTAGCAGGTTGTTGTCCACCAAAATATAATCCTGCAGTAGATGAACCTGATGCAGCACTAGTAGCTCTTCCACTATTTAAATTGTTTTGTTCTGACCAAGATGAACCATTCCATAATTCAGCATTTGCTGAAAAACCTGGGTTACCACCTGCGTTAATAAAACTGTTATAAACTCCAAAAGCACTTCCAGCATTTCTTGCTTGGTTCATACTAGTTATGTTTGTCCAACTTGTTCCATTCCATTCTTCTGCAACTGCAGTATAATCAGTTGTTTCTCCCCCTGCTGCTAAAGCAGCTGTTCTTGTGCCATTTCCAGATAAATAATATCTAGCAGTATTTAAATCATTAACTGCTGACCAACTACTTCCACTCCAAGCTTCTGTTTTATCAGATGGACCAGGTATGCCATAATCAAATCCACCGTAAGCTATAGCGGCTGATGTTGTACCAGCGGCAGCAGTACTTTGTTTACTATTAACACCTACTGCAGCAACTGCTGTCCAACTTGTTCCATTCCATTGTTCAACATTTGTAGCGTTTCCAGGAGAACCAAAATATCCTCCAATAGCTAAAGCTGATGTTCCTGTCCCAACTCCTGCCATATAAGATCTTCCAACATTTAAATTGTTTTTATTTGTCCAAGTAGTTCCATTGTATAATTCTGTTTGATTACCTTCATAAGTCGGTGTTCCACCTCCTGGAGCTATACCACCAAAAGCTAAAGTAGCACTTTGAGTTCCTGCGTTTGAACTTCCTAAATTAGATCTAGCTGTATTCATAGAATTAGCCGTAGTAAAAGAACCCACTGCTGCTATAAATTGAAACTTTAATGTGTTGGCCGTTGCATTATACCACACCTCTCCCGTATTCGGATTATCGGGATCCGTAGTGTAGTTCTGTATTCTACTACCATGTGTGCCTAAATACGTAGCCATTTAATTTTTATTCCTCCAATGTTATGTCAGCAGGTCTTGTGTTCATAGGATCAGCTTTTTCCTCATCCGTCTGAGCATCCCAAGTAGCTTGTGCTGCTTGAACCTGTGCATTAACAATCGCCTGTGCCTCGTCTTTTGTTTTTACAGCACCTGCAACTTTAGCAATCCAAAGATTACCGTGTTTATTATATGCAGGAACTTGCCAAACATTACCAGGAAAGCTTGCAAACGTGATTCTTTGAGATTCAACGTGATCGATAAATCCCTTTCCCCAGTTTTCTGCTACACAGTATTGATATGTTTTTGCCATAGTTTTCTCCTTTTATTAATCGGTTAAAGTTTTAACAGTATTTGATGGTAAATTCCACTCTTCTGTTGTTGCTACTACTCCAGGACCTGGATTACCACCATAAGCTAATGCAGATGATTGAGTACCATTTCCTCCTAAAACATTTTTTACAACATTTAAATTATTAGTTTCAGCCCAACTAACACCATTCCACTCTTCTGTGTTTGCAACTTCTGTATCACTTGGTGTTTCTCCACCAAACACTAAAGCAGATGTATTATCAACTCCAGCACTTCCTGCTTCTCTTCTTGCTGTGTTTAAATTATTTACTTCAGTCCAACTAGCTCCATTCCATAATTCTGTGTTTGCTGTATTTGTTGTTGGTCCATCTATGCCTCCGTAAGCTAATGCAGATGTTACTGTACCATTAGCTTCAAGTCCCCATCTAGCATCATTCATATCAGCTACTTCTGTCCAACTTACTCCATTCCAAATTTCAGTATCTGCACCACTTGGAGTTCCTCCACATGATAATGCAGATGTATTACTAACTCCAGCTGCACCCATTCTTGCTCTTGCTTGATTTAAATCTGCAACTTCTGTCCAACCAGTTCCATTCCAAGATTCTGTAAGCTTGTCAGGATTTACTCCTGTAGGTGGATAAGGATCTTCTCTTCCAAAAGCTAAAGCAGAGGTAGCAGTTCCTGCACCTCCCATTTCAACCCCACCTTTAGTTAAATCGCCTACTTCAGTCCAAGATGTACCATCATATAATTCTGTTTTTCCTGCTACACCTGGAATAGGTGATCCACCAAAAGTTAAAGCAGAAGTGTTATTTAATCCTGCACCTGCATTTTGTCCTCTAGCCGTATTTAAACTTCCACCTGTAGACCAAGCACCGATTGGTGCACCTGCACCTGTCCATAGTTCAACTCCTGCTGGAGTTGGATTACCTCCAGCTGCAAATCCAGCTGAAGCACTACTTCCGTTTCCTGTTAATTCATATCTACCCGTGCTTAAATCACTTTGTTCAGACCAACTTGTTCCATTCCATAATTCTGTTATAGCTGCAGCTGGTTCATTACCAAATGCTAATGCCGATGTAGCTATTCCAAAACCTCCAGCAAGAATTCTTGCTGTGTTTAAAGCATTTACTTCAGTCCAACTACTTCCATTGTACAATTCTGTTTTTGTTGTTGTAGGTGGGGTTCCACCAAACGCTAAAGCTGATGTATTACTTGCACCAGCAGCACCTGAAAAATATCCTCTATTAGTATTTAAATCACTCACTTCTGTCCAAGATGATTCATTCCAAGAATCTGTTGATGCTGTGCTTCCACCAAAAGCTAGTGTAGAAGCTTTTGTTCCAGAACCACTTAAACCTTGTCTTGCCACTGGCATGTCAGTTACTTCTGTCCAGCTAGTTCCATTCCAAGCTTCATTGTCTGCGGTATTAGATGTATGCACTCCACCAAAAGCTAAAGCCGAAGTATTAGATATACCCGAACCACCGAAAGCTCTTCTCGCTAAATTTAAATTAGCTTTTTCAGTCCAACTTGTTCCATTAAATGATTCTGTTAAAGCTGAATTAGGTGGTGTAGTTCCTCCAAAAACTAAACCTGATGTTTGTGTACCCGCGGAAGCTGAAGATAGTCTTCCAGTTCCTAAACTATTACCAGTAGACCAAGAGCCGGTTGTATTTGTATTAACATATTGAAACTTAAATGTATTGGCCGTATCGTTATACCACACCTCTCCCGTATTCGGATTATCGGGATCCGTAGTGTAGTTCTGTATTCTACTACCATGTGTGCCTAAATACGTAGCCATTTAATTTTATTCCTCTAATGTTATGTCAGCAGGTCTTGTGTTCATAGGATCATTTTTCTCTTCATCCGTCTGAGCATCCCAAGTAGCTTGCGCTGCTTGAACCTCTGCATTAACAATCGCCTGTGCTTCATCCTTAGTTTTTAAAGCACCTGCAACTTTAGCAATCCAAAGATTACCATGTTTGTTATATGCAGGAACTTGCCAAACATTACCAGGATAGTTACAAAACGTGATTTTTTGAGATTCAACGTGATCGATGAAACCCTTTCCCCAGTTTTCTGCTACACAGTATTGATATGTTTTTGCCATAGTTTTCTCCTTTTATTAATCGGTTAATGTTTTAACAGTATTCGATGGAATATTCCACTCTTCTGTTTGTCCTGCAGTTGGAGTTCCCCCCATAGCTAAAGCAGCTGTTGTTGTTCCTGCTGCCGCTAAACTACCTCTTGCTGAATTTAAATCATTAGTTTCAACCCAACTTACTCCATTCCATTCTTCTGTTACTGCAGTTGCTGATGGAGTTGCTCCACCAAATGCTAATGTAGCTGTTGTTATTCCGTCTCCTGCCAAACTTGATCTTGCAGTATTCATAGTATTCATGTTTGTCCAACTAGCTCCATTCCATTGTTCTGTATTTGCTACGTTTCCTGGTATTGAACTACCGCCAAAAGCTAAAGCTGCTGTAACCGTTCCTGATCCTGCCAAAGATGATCTTTTATTATTTAAATCTCCAACTTCAGTCCAGCTTGATCCATCCCATTTTTCTGTTAAAACTTGTGCTCTGTTTGGATTTGGCGGGGTAAAATTATCTCCACCAAAAGCTAAGATTGATGTATTAGATACTCCTGCAGTACCTAGATTAATTCTAGGAGTTCCTAAATCTGGTTTATTAGACCAAGCAGTGTCGTTCCAACTTTCTGTTGCACCTGTTTTAGTATTACCAGGAGGTATAAATCCACCAAAAGCTAAAGCTGATGTTTTTACTCCATTACCTGATATATTTTGTCTAGCAGTATTTAAATCTGCTAACTCACTCCAAGTAGATCCATTATAAAATTCTGTTTCTGCTGTTAAATTATCTCCTGGAGGATAGTTTCCTCCAAAATATAATGCTGATGTTTGTGTACCTGCCCCTGCTCCAGTATATTTGTTTCTATTCATAGGTGTAGCTGTAGACCAAGCACCGACCGCGGTGCCTGCACCTGTCCATGATTCTGTTACTCCTGAGTTTGAAGTAGAGATCATTCCACCAAAAGCTAAGGCTGCTGTTTGTGTTCCTGATCCTCCTAAAGCTCGTCTTGCTGTACTTAGATCTGTTGTTTCAGTCCAGCTAGTACCGTTGTATTCTTCTGTATTAGCTTTATCTCCAGGAGTTCCACCAAAAACTAAAGCTGATGGAACTAAACCAGCTCCTCCCATAGCAGATCTTCCATTATTTAAATCACCAACTTCACTCCAGCTTGTTCCATTCCATTCTTCTGTAATTGTAACGTCTGCTGCTGGCCCTGTATCTCCACCAGCTCCCAATGCTGATGTTGATGTACCTGCTGGTCCCATACCAGATCTTCCAGTGTTTAAAGGATTGACTGCTGTCCAACTGGCACCATTCCATAATTCTGTTAATGCTGATGCACTTCCACCACCATAAGCTATTGCTGCTCCTTGAAGACCTGCTCCCCTTGGACTTGATACAGCATTATTCCTGCTAGTTATTTCAGTCCAACTAGCACCATTCCATGATTCTACACCAGAAACGCTAGGACCAGGTGCTATTTCACCACCTATAGATAATGCAGCTGTTTGTGTTCCAGCTCCACCATTTTGACCTACAGCCGTATTTAAATCTGCAACTTCAGTCCAGCTTACTCCGTCATAAGATTCACATAAATCCATAAAAGGTTGTCTACCACCAAAAACTAAAGAAGCTGTTGTAGTACCAGAACCAGATGGTCCGAATTGTCTTCTAGCAGTGTTCATAGTTCCACCAGTTCTCCACGAACCAGCTGCTGTCACATTTGGATATTGATAATTGAAATTTTTGTTAGTGCTATCGTACCATAGCTCACCTTCCACGGCTCCTGGGTAATTTCCAGCGTAGTTGACAACCGAAGTTCCAACTTTCTCCTTATAAGTAGCCATGATTATTTATTCTTTAACAACCAACCCTGTGTAGAATCTGTGTACACTAAAGTATTTGCTGCTCTTTCTACTGAAACTGTTAATGGTGATGTCGAACCCATAATTTTTTCTGTACCATTTTGATCAATGGTAAGTGCATTAGTGTCAAATGTTCCTGCATAATCAACAAAAGATATTTCATCTCCAATACTTCCTGCAGGTAAATCCATTTCTATTGCATTACTTGTTGTATTAATAAAATATCCTTTTCCAGCTGCTGCTGTAAATGTAGCTGAACTTTGAACTGCTTGCCAATCCGTTCCACCAGAGTTATCTACAAAAGATAAAACTCCCGAACCATTGGTTGTTAAAATTTGATTTGCAGAACCGTCTGCTGCAGGAAAAGTTAAAGCATCAATAGTTACTGTTCCAGAACCTTTTGGTTGTATTGATACACCAATGTTAGTATCACCACCAGATGCAGTAAATGTTGGTTTGTTTCCTGTGGCTGCGTTAGCATATGTAAGCTGATTAACAGCTGAACCTGTTGCAGTTAATAAAAATAATTCGTTTCCGCTAGTATCTAAAATAGAAGTGCCTATTTTAGGCGATGTTAAAGTTTTGTTTGTTAAAGTTTGAGTACCAGTTTCTGTTACTGTGCCTGCTGTAGATAAAGGTATTTCATAAATATCTGGATTTGTACCGTCGTTTTTAGATGCAGTAATAAGTTTCCAACCTTTATCAGTTGTCGCCCAAGTAACTGTATCACCTGACCCTGAAGCATATTTAAGTTGAACTGTATAAGAACCACTTGTGCTATTTTTAATAAAATAAGTATTTTCAATGTCTAAAGGAATTGTAACAATTTTATTTCCTGAAATTGTTTGTGGAGATTCTGCACCAAGAACAATAACTCTAGATTGAGCTGTACCTGTTAGACCACCATCTGATACAGTTAAAGCTGTTGTATTAGCTCCAGCTCCTGCTGCATTTAAAGTAGCTACAACGTAACCACCAGTTATACCTTCTACTAGATTTAAATTTGCGTTTGTTTTTGTTCCCCAAGTACCGGCGTTTTCACCAGTTGCCATTAATTCGACACCAAGAGGTGTATAAGTTGAAGCCATAAATTTTGTTCTCCTAAGCTACGTGCGTTACGTCTGTATACGATGTTTCAGCTGTAACGTCAACATCAGAATAACTTGCACTATTTGTTTTATTGACAGCACTATAACTTGTATTACCTGTAATATCAACATCTCCATATCCTAATGGAGTAACATTTCCAACAGAAGATTGAGCCTCTACTCCAATTAATCCTATAGCATTTTCTGTTGGAGTTATTGTACCAACTGCCGATGTAGCACTAACTCCGGTTAACGAAACTCCTATTCCAACTGTTAAAGATCCTACAGAAGATGTTGCTTGTTGACCTGTTGGAATTTGAGCGATCTGTTCTTGTAATAAACCTACAGCAGATGTAGCCGATACTCCAACTAAACCTATTTCTACTGCATCAAGAACTATACCACCTACGGCAGATGTTGCAGATACACCTGTTAATCCAATAGTAGCTTGTGTTATTAAAGGAGTGCCAAGGCTAGAAGTAGCTGATACTCCTGTAGGTACAACTACACAATCTATAATAGTTGTTAAACTGCCTACAGCCGATGTAGCTGATACCCCAGTTGCCGATATAAGTTCTTCTGGTAAAGCTGTTAATGATCCAACACTAGAATTTAATATAGTTAATCCTGATAGTTGGACAAGTTTATTAAATGAATCTCCATAAGGTTCTTCACCCCAACCATTTCTACCCCAACCAACTAAAGTACCTGCGTTATCAAAATCACCTACTTCTGATGTAGCCTGTACACCTGTTAAATCTGCAATAGATAATACCCCTGTTGTTATAGAACCAACAGAAGAAGTTGTACTAACACCTGTTGGTATGACAGTTTGTGTGTCAAAAGCAGTAACACTTCCAATTGCAGAAGTTGCTTCTTGTCCCGTTAATTCTACAGAATATTCTACTCCCCAACCAGAATTACCCCATTGTTGTCTACCCCAACCTTGTTGTGGAAATGCTTCTACAGCACCTACAGTAGATGTGGCTGATACACCAGTTAACGTAACATCAATAGCATCTTGACTACCATATTCATTTGCACCCCATGACATAAGTCCCCATGAGTTTCCATCAACTGTATTTGCTTGCCCACCCATTCCTGAGTGATTTGTGCAATAGTAATAAAGAGTTGGTGCACTCTCAGCTACTACAATTTGAGTATAGGCTCCAGCATTACCAGGGCTACCATTTGTAGTTACACCCGTAGTATACTCATCACCTCCACTATGTGTTCCATCACTAGTTGTTGAAAATCTTAAAGGATGGCCGCCGTTTGAACTATCTGATTGATCAAACTTATATGTACCACCTTCACCTAAAAGCAAAGTAGCTTGTTGTACTCCATCAATAAAATATTTATTTCCTGAACCGGTACTGACTACCGTTACTGTAAAAGTTCTAGTAACGGACATCCGTCGTTACTCCCTACGCTATACGAAGAATTGCGTTAGATGCGTCTGCTGTTGGAAATTGAATTGTAAAAGTCCCACTTGATACTGTCTTGTCTCCACCAAATGCGATTGCACAAACTGCTCTATCAGCGTTTGTATCATTATAAATTAAACAACCATTAGCTGTAAATGAAGCAGAAGTAAAACTAATATCTGCAAAGTCACAACATGCAGTGTCTGTAGATAAAGCAGGTGTAACACTTGTAAGTGCTTTTCCACCAGCTGTGTAAGCAGATCCTGATGAGTTAGAAATTTCGTTTGATGTACTATACGCTGTAGTTGATTTATTTAAAGTAGCACTACTTGTGTATAAAGCTAATTTAAAACTGTTTCCAGATGACGCTGTAAAATTGTGTAAAGCTTGTAAAACTTCTGCTTTAAAACTGTTACATACTGCCGATGTTATTGCCATAATATTTTACTCCTATTTACGGAGACGGTGACTTGACTGGTATTCTAACTGTTCCGTCAGTATAATCATCTCGTCTTCGTCTTCCAAGTTGCATACCTGCAAACTGTTGTATAGCATTTTTATACTTTTGTTCGTACAATGTCAACATATCCGTTGGACCTTTTAAAAATCCATAAGTCTCAGCTAAACAACAATATAAAAGTCCTTGAGGGAAATTTAAGCTTAAATAGTTAGTATTACTCCCTTCTAATAATACAGGTATTTTATTGTAATAAACTCTAAATTTGTAATTAGCGTCAGGTGTTGGAGCTATGTACATTCCTCCAGAGGTAGTATCAGATAATCCAGTAGCACCTCCAAACATAGCATAATATTTAGGAAATCCCGTTACTGAATTTGTTGTATCCGTAGGAGCTTGTATTTCTCCAGATGGTCCAAATTTTCTATCGGTAAATTCTGATAGATATGTCTGATCTTTTTTTTCTAACCAGGTACCATTACCTTCAGTATTAGCTGTTGAATTAAATACTTCAATCCCTCTTATAAACATACATCCTGCCGGTGCATTGATTGTATTATCATTTGCAGCTAATGTACCTTCTTGAACGTGCCTATCGGAATCCATAGGTAAATCCATAAATATTCTTTGTTGAGCATTTAGAATAATATTTTCTAAAACAGCATCAGTTAATACACCGTCGTCTACTTCGGTGTAGCTTTTAATTTGTGTTTTTAATCCTGATGCACTTAGTCCTGACATAATTAACCTCTATCATTAACGGGTCCAATTGTACACTGAAAACCGCCTCCTGTTGCCGTGCTACTAGCATTGCTAGTTAATTCAAAACCAAATCCTACTTGGGTTGTTATATGAGCAGGATTACCATTGCTATCATTATATCCAGCGAGTCCTACTGTTTCTTCAAGAAAAGATATTTTATATGCACCAAATACTTTTGCTCCAGTTGCATGCGAACTTGCTGTTGTGTTTTCAGGAGATACTCCTCTATAAGGAGCACTTGTTCCTCTAGTGCATCCTGTTAAATTATTACTTGATCTTCCTGTGTATTCAATAACCTCATTTTCAAATAAACCAGATACTGCATTTACTTTTTCAATAACTATAAAACCTGATGTTGGAAACGCTGAACCATCAGCTAAAGTAATTGTTGTAGTTGAATCCGTAATTGCACCATTTAAAGTTGTAGATAATTGTAAAGTAGTTATAGCAACACCGCCAACTGGAGATTTAATATCTCTTAATCTAAAAATATCATTTACTTGCATTGCACCATTTGGAAAAGAAACAGAAACTGTTGCATCTGCAGCCGTAGTTGTAATAGGATCATTTGCTAAAAAATCTTCTGTTGGAAATTCTGTTCTTGCAGGTCTAGCTCTTTGTAAAGCTTGTGGGTCTGCACTTGTTGGTTTAGGATCTAATTGTGGTTGTTTAGGTTCGTACTCTGATATATGTACAAACGCACCATTCCATTCTCTAACCATTTCGTTGTATGGAAATGCCATTCCTGATCTATCAGAAATTGCTAAAGCATATTTACCTTGTGAAAAAGTAGTCATTAACCAATACCTGGGTAGTAGATTTTAGGAGATATGTATGTAGAGTTAGAAGAACC
>WLWG01000820.1_pt1 | contig 30862 bp, 38 predicted proteins | sample 6712871 | NCBI WGS metagenome assembly WLWG01 (sample SAMN12718693, study PRJNA515312) | sponge metagenome | isolation source: marine sponge | host: Mycale hentscheli | place: New Zealand: South Island, Marlborough, Capsize Point | collected 2003-05-01
CAAGCAATCAAAGAAGAAGACTTGCTTGAAGTTGATATGAGCCCTGGTGCATTACGTTCATGGGCACAAAGTGATCTAGCCAAAGGCGTAAATGCCGGCTTTGAATTAGAACTAGTTTTAGCAAATACCCAAAACACAGACGACGACGATTATGAAGCAGATATGGATGCCGACGAGCCTATCGGAACACTCGACGAGATAGTTGACTTCTATGATGGTCCAAGCGGTGTGGGTGCATGGACCAGTGATCAAAGAACCACCGAAGAACAGTTTCGTGAAGCAGTACTTGAAGACCTTATGGAATACGAAGACCAACAGTTTTTTGATTGGTGGGGCGACCATGGCGAGGATGAAGTTCGCCAGGAAATGGAAGCCGAACTAGAAAGAAACGTTACCGACGAAGAATTTACGGAAGAATTTGAGAGTGAAGGTGATATATTTGAACGGGTACGTGAGCGAGAACAAGAAGAGCATCGCGGCGATATTACTTGGGGACAGTTTTGGGAGAGTCAACAGATAGAAACTATGGGCGATCTTATGAACCATTATGATCTATACTTTCCGTACACTGCCGGTAGCGAAGGTGGAGACAAAGAATTAGATGAATGGGCAGAAGAGATCAGTGCCATAACTGGCAAAGGTACAAACATAAGTTATCAGTATCACGGCAGTGATAAAGAATCAGGCAAGTACACACTAGAACCAGATAGCAGTATAACTGCTGATGAATCAGAAGATGCAGGCATCGAACTGGTATCACCTGTAATGCCATTGGACGAAGCACTAGAGCAACTGGAAAAACTATTTAATTTTATTGAAGAAAAAGATGGAGACATCTACACAAATGGCACAACTGGATTGCACATGAATATAAGCGTACCACAAGGCAACGACATTGACTATACAAAACTAGTGCTATTCTCAGGTGACAAGTACATACTGGACAAATACAACAGGATCAGCAACAACTATGCAAACAGTGCATTACAGCAGTTGGAAGCTCGTGCCGCTACGATGGCGCCTGAAAAAGCCGCAGAAGCAATGCAGAAAATGAAAGACAACTTGGAAGACACTGCTGAAGAATATGTACGTGCTGGCACTGGACAAGCAAAGTACACAAGCATCCACATCAAAGATGGCTACATAGAATTTCGTGGTCCGGGTGGAATGTACACAAATAAAAGTTTTGGTGAAAACATGAATACTATGTTGAGGTTTGCACGTGCTATGACCATAGCCGCCGATCCACAGGCATACAGACAAGAGTATCAAAAGAAACTGTACAAAACACTAAGCAAAAGTGAAAGTAGTGAACGCACAATTGACAGTCTGTTTGCTGACTTTCAATCAGGTGAAATCAACAAAGAAGTATTTAAAAAGCGTTGGGCAAATCTTGTTGTACGACAGAAACAGAATCAAGCAATACTAAACAAACTTGATGACCGGCCAGATGATAAACGTTTGGCAAAAGCAAAGCAGTTGCAAAAGGATCTTGCTGGGCCACAGAAGCCATGGAAGTATACTATTCCTTATACAAGACCTGATGGCACAGAGAAAACAATGGAACGTCAAGTAAAAGCATCAAGTTCTCAAACTGCTACACAGGCTGCAATACAAGATGCATTAAACATGTTTGAGCATCCACAGTATAAAACCTATACACCAGATTTTACCAAACTGAAAGTACAGATTGATCTTCCAAACACTGCAGACTTTAAAAAGTTTGCTTATAAAATACCCTATACCACAGAACAAAATAGATACCAAACATACGATGGAACAATTACAGCCGCAAATAGAGATGAAGCAAGAGATGCGATAATGGCACAGGCAGAGTTTTTCTTCCAGATGAACAATAGATTTACACCTGATTACCCTGAAACAATTATAGGTGAGATATAATGGAAGAAGTATTAGACAACGCAGTGCAAATGCGTATTGATGTACACACCGCATATATCGGGCGTGGAGCTGACCCGCGATATCGATTATATATAAATGACGAGCTTTTCAGCGAACGGTGTTATCGATTTGAGTCAAATATGTACTTGACTGAACAACTGTTTATTAAAAAACAAGCAGGAACTTATAGAATAAGAATTGAAAGCATAAGTGACTTTCGTTTTAAATTACGTAATTTAAGATGTAAGTACGGTACTGCACAAATAATCAATGACGAAGTATTTAAACTATGAGAATATTTGAGATAACAGAAAACTTTGCTGATGGTAAGAAAAAAGGCAAAAGCAGACCAGGGCGTGTAAAACGTTCAGGTGCTAGTTGTAACGGTTCAGTTACTGATCTTCGTGCAAGAGCAAAGAAAGCATCAGGTGAAAAGGCCAAGATGTACCACTGGTGTGCCAACATGAAGTCAGGTAAGAAGAAAAAATGAGATCACAAGAATTTGTAACAGAGCTAGTAAGTACTGTAGGCTCACCAGAACACCTTATAAATCGTATCAACAAAGTTGCTGACATTTGTGCTACTATGGGCGACAAGCCATTGTTGTATAGAATGCTACGTGGAACTAGCACAGGCGGCAGGTATTCGCTTATACAAAAAGTTACACCAAGAGGCATGCGAGACGAAAAATTATTAGGCTCAGGAAACTTGGTACAACCTCATGTGATAAACAAACTTGGCGTTGAGCATGCCGTGTTTGCCACAATGGATCCACATCCAGGCACACAAGGAAAGTTTGGAGCAAACTTTTTTATGGTTCCCATTGGATCATACAAAATTTACAGTAGTCCGCAGGTGGTGGACTTGGGTTCAGATGATTCATATGCTGATAAAGATCGCAAAATGTTTGCACCAGTCAGTGATGAAGAGTCTAAAAGGTTTGACGCTGTTGCTGATACTTACAAAGAAGGTTGGCCCGGTGCAGGATTTCCAAATGAAGTTATACTAGACTGTGAACAATATTATTTGATTAATGTAGGAGAATTTGTTAAAAAATATGCTGGCGAAAAGTCTAGACAAATGTACACTAGAGACCCAGACCAGTTCGCCAAAATAAAAAATGATATAAACAAAGAATTATTAACCAGTCGTTTTAGAACATACAACGACATGGCTTGGTATCTACGTAACCCAGTAACCAACTTGTTAAAGGCGTAGCAGATGAAAGCAGAAGAAATACTCAAAGAAGGCTTGATGTACAAAGGTTATCCTTGTACCAAAGACTGCTCAGGACACATGGCTGGCTATGCTTGGGCAAAGCAACGCAACATCGTTAATCCTGCTGACTTACCAACAGATACAAACAACAGTTTTCGTGAAGGCATGTTAAGTTTTACAGAGGGCAAATAAAATGCACCTTAACTTGCCGATAGTGATCTGTTTCGCTCCCGGAGCTGGTGGTAACTTTGTAAATACCGCATTATGGTCTGCATTGTTTGGTGACAAATTAAAATTATCAGATTCTGGTAACGGTCATTCTCATCACCACGGTGAGTATTTTAATCCATCTGACAGTATTGAAGGTATACAGGGTGAACTTGATGTTATAAAACAGTTGCGACTTGCAGATAATAATGCTATAATAAATCAACACTATAAGAACCTAGTAGCATTACAAGCAGTACATCCGCAACTTTGGTTTATAAAAATTACTCACAATACAGAATCTGAAGATCAATGCAATCTGTTGTACCAGTTAAATCATAATAAAGTCGGAAAATTACCTTGGGATAATTTAAAGAACGATTACCAAGAAGGATTCTTACGTTTTATTCCTGATTATCAGAAACAATATTGGCCAGAATCTTACGAAGACATGGTCAATGAAATAAAGGACCCTAACAGTAAACTTCATGAGTTTAATAGAAATAATTCACTATACACAAGCAAAACTTGGTATTGGATTGAAAACATAAACACACGAAAAAGAACAATTGAACTTGATATTAGAGACATATTTTTAGACAAGATAAGTACAAAGTTAAACATTTGGTTTGATCAAGATATATGCGATGAACTAGATAGGCAACAAGAAGTGTATCAAACTTTAAACCACTCCTTGTTTCCGCAGATAAAAGAAGTATTAGAATGAAAATAAAAGATATCGTACGTGAAGATACTGATTCTGGTGATATAGCAACTGTTGCAACTAATCTATTTGCTCGTCCAATCAAACGCACAGACAAACGCAAATACGGTAATACTCCAAAGCCTCAAAAATACAAATCTAAATAATGATTGAAACTTTCCCACCAAAGCAATTTCAAGGCAAGTATTGCTTATCACCATTTGTTATGATTGAAGTTACTACTAGCGGAGACGTGCGAATGTGTGGATGTGGTAGTTGGATGCCCACGACCATTGGCAATCTAACTAAAACCACATTGCAAGATATGCTTAAATCTGAACTTGCTTCAAATATAAGGAAAAGTATTATAGATGGATCGTACACATTCTGTAATGAAAAGTTGTGTGGTGTAATCGCTAACAACAGTTTAAACACAATAGATACAGTCCCGCCTAACATAAAAGCCTTGTTTGATGATCCAGAAAAGTTTGAGATGCCTCATCATATAAGTTTTGCAGGTGATGAAACTTGTAATTTAAGTTGTCCTAGTTGTCGTACAAAGATAATAAAAACTCCTAAAGAGCAACAAGCAGAGCAACTTCGAATAGGGCAGCTTGTTTCTAGCAATCTATTTTCAGAACCAAGCGATAACAAAATTAAACTAGAAACAAGTGGTACTGGAGAAGTGTTTGCAAGTGAAATGATTATGAGTTTTATCAATCACATAGAGCTTGCAAAGTTTCCAAAATTTGAACTAGACATAGGCACCAATGGCTTAATGTGTGAAAAGAACTGGCATCGTTTGGGAGATAAGCATAAAGCCATTAGTAAAATAACTGTAAGCATCGACGCTAGTCAAGCAGATACATATGAAAAACTACGCAGAGGCGGAAAGTGGTCAAAGATATTAGAATCTATGCGTTTTTTGCAAGAACAAAAACACAATTATAATTTTGCACTGCATACCAGGTTGATTGTGCAACAACAAAACTATAGACAGATGCAATCCTTCTACGATTTATGTCAAACATGGGATGTCAACACGGTAGAATACTCAAAAGTTGTCAATTGGGGTACATGGACTTTTATGGAATACAACTTTCATGACGTGTTTAACACACAACATCCAGAACATGCCCAGGCTAAAATTGAACTTGAGAAAGTAAAAAAATTACCGGGCACATGGTTTGCTGGATTGTAATTTATGTTTGTTGAAAAACAACGAGCAAGTGAACTTTACAAATACATTAGATTGCCTAAGCATAGATAAATACTCTTAATAAAGGAATTAAGAATGCTAGCCGACGATCTAAAAACATTACTTGCAACTTCGTATGCATTTGTGATTAAAGCACAGAACTTTCACTGGAATGTCGAAGGGTCAGACTTCAGTCAGTATCATCAGTTCTTCCAAGGCATCTACGATGAAGTTTACGGCAACGCAATCGACCAAACAGCAGAATATATTAGAACACTAGATGTGTATGCTCCTGGTTCATTTGAGAGATTTTCAGAGCTTAGTGTCATCACTGGACAAATTAAAATCCCAAGAGCAATGCTGATGATAAAAGAATTACAAGAGGACAACGAGGCTATACAGTTGATACTCAAACAGACATTTGAATCTGCAACAGCAGAGAAGAACGAAGGAATCGCTAACTTTATTGCAGAACGCATGGATGCACATGCCAAGCACGGTTGGATGTTGAGAAGTTTTTTAAAAGGAAGTAGAGAGTAAAGATGGATAATAGTTTTGCCGCATTAGTAGGCAAGTTAAATGAAATAGATAACGGTCGTCCAATAACGGAACGTCAGTTTAAGCCAACACCTGTAACAGAGGGTTTGAAGCAAAACGACATGACCAGCATATTGGAAAATATGTATAAAGATCGACCTTTTGAAAGTGCAAAATCTTTAGACAGTGGCACTACTAAACAGTTTCAACAAGACTATAAGCCAAAGCAACTTCCAGCAGACTACAAAATGCCAAGTGTTGGCAAAGTATTAGGTGGAGATGAAGAGAAGATTCCTACCAAAGGCTATATGGTTGGTGACAGCATTGACCCAGATATGTTAGCAAAGATAGCCGGTGATGCAGAAGAAATTGATATCAAAGACAAAGGTGAGTATGACGAAGAAGGTGCAATGGCTAAGGATCAACTGGCACGTGCCGCTGATGCAGCCTTAGAACTACAGGGCATACTAGACGATGATGAGAACTTGCCTGAATGGGTGCAAGGCAAAATTATCAAAGCATTAGACTACTTAGACATTTCAAGAGACTATATGAAGCAAGAGCTAGGCGAAGGACCAAACCCAGGCGACGAAGAATCATGGGATGGTGTGTCACCTGATACTGATCAAACACTAAGTGGGCCGATCAATCCTGCTCCTAAAGGTGCACAACTACCTGAGGACAGTATTGGTAAAAAGCAATCACTACTGGACTATCTTGGTGACGTAGAAAAAGCACACAACGAAGAAATGTTAGCAGAGCCTGTAAAAAGTTTTAAAACTGACGACGGCAAAGAAATGAAAATCTATGGCACAGAAGATGACGGCTACAGAGTAAAAGTTAACGGAAAAGAATCAAAAAAATCTTTTGGCAAACTTGAAGATGCAGTTCTTGCATGTGAAACATTTATCCAAAGAACAAACGACTATGTGAGTGAGAGCTAATGCGTTTACTACATCTACTAGAGGACGATACAATGAAAATCAACGAAGTGCAAATACAGGAAGCAGAACCTAACTATGAGACTGATCCGGCACAAGCAAGATTGAGTGCTATTGCAGTTAAACTTATGGACAAAGCTGGCACTGTCAGTGATGAAAATCTACAGATTGCACTTAGCCGTGTAGCACAACACTTACCTGAATACGGAACTGCATTTGGTGCTAAGAACATGCAGGACTTGTTGGATATTGTAAACGGTGAAGGCAAATATTTTGATCCTGACATGCCACAGGACAATAAGAATCCCATCAAAATTACCAAAGAAAGCCTAATGAAGATGATGGCTTTTGGTCAGCAGATGGTGGACAAAGAAGGCACTGTGCAACCAGATATTAAAGAAGATGATACTGCTGATTATGAAAAAGTAAATGCAAGGCAGATGCACAAGCAGTTACGCACATTGATAAAAGATATCGCCATATTAAACGGAAAAATTAACGAAATAAGCGATATAGACAATGGTGATTTAACCGATCAAATAACAACAATGTTTAAACATGTGCAAGGCTTATACGCAGTAGTCGGAAGAGCACAAAAAATTGTTCCTATCTATGAAGGTGAAATGAACGAAGCTATTCCAACAAGTGAATTTGATTATGACCTTAAAAAGTTTTATGACAAAGTAATGGAACTTGAAGATCAAAACCAACACGGCGAAGTAGCTGAAATGCTTGTAAATCTCTATGGTACAAGTCCTGAATCAATGGTGATACGTGGTATCAACGGAATGCACAGTGCTCAAGGTAGCATAATGCCTGAACAACAAAGACTCCGTGATATGATCTCAACCAAGTACTACAAAAAACTAGAACAAGAAGTTGAGCAGTTAAAGAAAACTTCACCAGCATACACTATGAATAATGAAGGCGTTATATCAGATTTGTTTAAAAGCACAACAGCTGAAAAACGTGCTAAAGATCAAAATGCCAGTGCATATGATGCAATGAGACTTGAAAAGGAAACTAAGAAGTTTGCAAAGCAAGGTCTATCACCAGATGATGCACGCAAGTATGCATATAGAAAAGTATATGGTAAACCCTTAGGTGAAGGTAAGTTATCAATGAACAAGATACACAAAGCAGTCGATGATGGCAAAAGCATGGATGCTATTGTTGGTATGTTTGCTAACAAAGGCACAACAAACACTGACGATATACGCAAAATTGTTAAAGATTATAAATTTAAATCACGTATGAAGAAGTAAACAATGTCTGATATTGAAGAAAGAAAACTTACTGGTGGCGAAAAGCGTAGCAAAGAAGCCAAGTTTAAAAAACTAAAAAAACACAAAGGTGATTTTAAGGATCGCTATGGCGACGATGCTGAAGCAGTTATGCATGGTGTTGCAACCAAGCAGGCAAAGAATGAAGACAAAGATTATACTCAAGGCTACATGGATCATATGAAGAAAGTTAACAAAGGTGAAGTTAACAAATATCCTAACAGAGGCAAAGGCAAGCCACTAAGCCAAGACCGTAAAGATGCATTGTTTGGTAAGAAAAAAAATAAAAATGAAGATGCTGAGTATGAGCCACATATGATGTACAAAGGTGATGAAAAAGAATACAGAGCTTTTAAGCCCTCTAAAAAAGACCATCACGATAGACTGATGGGCACTGGATACGACCATGATGATCCAGAAACAAAGAAGATTGAAGAAAAGGGCACATACAAGATCGACCCAAAGTTGTCAAATCTAAAACTAAGCGATATTCCAAGTGACTATGAAAAACGTAAGTATGCGGCAAAAACAGCAAAGAAAAACGAAGATGTTGGTGCTGACTTGCCAACAACCAATCAACGTACACAACGTATGCTAAATCTTATACGTGCTAACAATCCATCAGCAAAGAATGATTTTGAAGCAATATTACTTTCACTTGCAAAAGCAAAAAAGAATCTCAGCAACGATGAAGATCAAGCAGACATAGCCGCATTACGTCAAGATGTGGATGGCTTAAAACTTCTTGTAAATCAAATGAAAGGCAAGGTCGACGGCCTAAATGAAAGTGCTACACTCATCACAGAAGAACAATTTGATGAAGCAGCCGGCAAAAAAGATGCATGCTATCATAAAGTTAAGTCACGTTACAAAGTATGGCCAAGTGCATACGCATCAGGTGCATTAGTACAGTGTCGTAAAAAAGGTGCCGCCAACTGGGGCAATTCAAAGAAGAAGTAACATGCTGATAGAAGAAATACTAAGCGAAAAATGTTGGAAGGGTTACGAAAAAAAGGGCATGAAAACCATGTTCGGCAAACGTGTACCCAACTGCGTAAAGAAAGAAGCAGTCCAACTAGGATCAGATGGTAACTTAGTATTTGAAGACGACCTTGATGAAGATCTCAAAAAATGGTTTAAAGAAAAGTGGGTACGTTTTGGCCCTGATGGTAAGATACGTGGCGACTGTGCAAGAGGCAGTAAGTCAGAAGGCAAACCAAAATGTCTACCACAAAAGAAAGCACAATCACTAGGCAAAAAAGGTCGTAAGACTGCGGCCAACAGAAAACGCAAACAGGATCCAGATAAGAATCGACGTGGCAAGGCTAAAAATGTAAAGACCAAGTAATCAAAGTATAATTACTTGTATGACTATTACAGAATACCAACCAACAAATTGTAAAAACTGCGGACACTACAGTCATTGCGGCCAACCATTGTGGAAAGAAAACATCAATCCACAGGACGGAAACAATATGTACAAAGCCTGCGACGCATGTCGATGTGAGAAATGCAAAAGTGACTAGACCGTTTGTAACAATCATGTTGCCAACACGCAAACGCACTGCAATGGTGAAGAAAAGTATCAGCGGATTACTTGAACTTGCAAACAATCCCTCACGTATCCACATTGCAATTGCCTACGACAGTGATGACGAGGAAAGTAAAAACTACTTTGAGAGCAACCAGTGGAAACTGTTAGTTGAGAATACAGGTGCCACACAAGAAGTACACGAAATAGAACGCAAAGGTTGGAAAGACTTACACGTTTACTATAACTATCTCGCAACCTACATACGCAGTGATTGGTATTTTGTGTGGAACGATGATGCATTTATGAGAACACAAGGTTGGGACGATGAGCTTTGGGAACACAGAGACTATAAAGGCTTAATCAGTATGGAATCAAATGGCAAGCGTCCTGATAGTACACTGTTTCCTTGTGTTCCTAATTTGTGGCAATTTAGTTTTGGTCAGATTGGTATAAATCCTGTTGATCAATGGATACAAGATATTAACTATGAACTAGGCACATACAAAAGAATTAAAAGTAAAATTTTCCATGATCATTTTGCAGTAACAGGCAACAACAATGACGAAGTGTATCAAGAAACTAGTAAAACAAAAAAGTTTACTAAACGTGCATACAAAACAGAAGAGAATCAAGCACTTAAGAACACATGGATTGAAATTTGGAAGACTGCACTTGAAAACGAAAATAATAGTACTGCAAAGTAGCAAGATATCACGCACAATGGGTGCAAAGTGTATTGAACGTGCAAAACAGTTTGGCATTGATGCGGAAGTGAGTAACGGTGTACACGGCGAAGATGCACACAAGATACTTGCTGAATTAAGACTACGTCAATACAAACCAAAAATGAAAGGCGGAAGACTTGGAGTACTAGGGTGTTTCCTGAGTCATTATTTTTTATGGCGAGACTGTGCTGAAACAAATATACCAACAATGATACTGGAACACGATGCGTACATGCTACGTCCATTACCTGAAAATGTGCTAGAACTTTTTCCAGATGTACTAAAACTAGACAGTTTAGATCCATACAGTAAAACCTACAATAAAAATCTATCTGCACAAAGCGAAGAAACCAAGATATGGAGTTTACATGACAGAGAAGAACATGGCAAACATCAGCACAGTAGAGGATTGTATTCAATCGGAGGATATGGATACATAATTAAACCTCACGCCGCTAAACATCACATAGAACAATGTAAACGTTATGGAATTCGTCCAGCTGATCATCAACTTCATACCACTGATGAAATTGATATACACCACATTGCTCCAAGTATTGTAAGAATACACGAAGACTACACCAACCATGATGCTATGAAAACACTGTCGCTTACACGTAATTTAGAAAAGAACAGCCTAAGATGAGATATCCTGACTGGTTTCCAGATGATCACCCTGATGATCCTCGCACATACGTACCTAACATAGAGTTTTACATTACAAATGTGTGCAATATTGCATGTCCACAGTGTAATCGATTCAACAACTTTAACTTCAAAGGTCACCAAATATGGAAAGACTATGAAGCAACCTATAAGGAATGGGCAACTAAAATACGCCTACAAAAAATTTGTATACTAGGTGGAGAGCCGTTGATAAATCCAAGTATTGTCAGTTGGATAAAAGGTATAAACAGACTTTGGAAAAAGAAAGTGCAAATTCTAAGCAACGGCACACGTATTAATCATGTAAAAGGATTGTATGATGCACTGTTTTTTAAATCGCCATATGGAGAAACTGGAAACAACTGGATAGGAGTAAGTGTACACAATGCTAACGATATGGATAGACACTTTGAAGAAGGTTACAAGTTCTTAAAAGGTAATGTAAAAAAGTTAGATGGCAAACGCAACACTAATACCAATGGAACTATGGGTGCAGATTATGCCCTTGTTGATGAAAACGACATAAGAGTACACTATTGGATTGAAAATCAATTTACCAAAGCCGCAGTGCAACAAGATCCATTAACCAATCGTTTTGTATTACAAAACAGTGACCCACAAGAAGCACATGATGAATGTTCGTTTGTGCATCATATGTGCCATCATTTTATCAATGCTAAGTTGTACAAATGTGGCCCAGTTGGCATAATGCCAGAATTTGATAAGCAACTTCAATTTGATATAAGCGAAGAAGATAGGAAAATACTACACAGCTATGAACCTCTAGCAGTAGAAGAATTTGCACAGCGAGGCAAACAGTTCATAGATAACATAGACGAAGTGATTGATCAGTGTAAATTTTGTCCAAGCAAACGCAAACCGTTAGAGACTATAGAAAGTTTAAACAAAAAGAGATTCAGTACAAGCAGTTTCAAAGATGTTGTAAAAGAATAGCCTTAGGACCGATCCAAAGGCTAGGGAGGGTACTGCCCTAGAACCGAGTTCGCTACCCTGGTTTTAAAAGTGCCACAATTACCTAAATAGTTGTTGACATCTGTTAGCAATTAGTATACAATGTGTACATTACAAGGAGTATTTACATGACAACCCAATTTGACCCAGAACAAAAAGCAAAACTTACACAAATTATCAACGAAGGTATGGGTGTAATGAGCGAAGTAGAAGCACTAAATGAAGGACTAAGTGACACAGTAAAAAGCATTGCTGAAGAACTACAAATCAAACCAAGTGTGCTTAAGAAAGCAATACGTATTGCACACAAAGCAAGTTACACTGCGGAAAAAGAAGACCAAGAACTATTAGATGAGATACTTACAACTGCTGGAAGGACCTTATAATCTGTGAGTTACGTTGATGCACTGTTTGACAGAGAGAAAGATAGAATACACGTTGTAGAACGTGTAGATGGCAGGAGAGAGTATCGAGAGTTTCCTGCCTCATACTGTTTTTACTATGCTGACCCAAGAGGCAAGCATAAAAGTATCTATGGACAATCTGTCAGTAGATTTTCAACACGTAACAACAAGGAGTTTCGCAAGGAACTGCGTATGCAATCAGGCAAAGATATCTTTGAATCAGATATTAATCCTGTGTTTAGATGCTTTGAAGAAAACTATAAAGGCATTGATGCACCTAAGTTGCAAACTGCGTTTTTCGATATTGAAGTTGACTTTGATCCTGTAAGAGGATATAGTTCTCCAGCAGATCCTTTCAATCCTGTAACTGCAATTAGTATATACTTGCAGTGGATGGAGCAGTTGGTAACACTGGTTATACCGCCAAAGTCAATGAGCTGGGAAACTGCACAAGAAATATGCAACGAGTTTCCTAACACAATGCTATATGAACGTGAAGAAGATCTTATCAGCACTTTCTTAGACTTGATTGAAGATGCAGACATAATCAGTGGTTGGAACAGTGAGGGTTATGATATACCCTATCTTGTAAACAGAGCCACACGTATACTAAGCAAGGATGATACTAGACGTTTTTGCTTGTGGAACCAATTGCCAAAGAAACGTACATTTGAACGTTTTGGATCAGAGAACATTACATTTGATACCATTGGCAGAGTGCATATGGATTACATGCAACTGTACAGAAAATACACATACGAAGAGCGACACAGTTATAGTTTAGATGCTATTGGCGAATATGAACTTGACGAAAAGAAAACTGCATATGAAGGTACACTAGATCAACTGTACAATCAGAACTTTAAAACATTCATTGAGTATTCAAGGCAGGATACTGCATTGCTAGACAAGATGGATAAGAAACTGCGTTTTATTGCATTGGCAAGTGAACTAGCACATGCAAATACTGTGTTGTTACAAACCACAATGGGTGCAGTTGCAGTTATAGAACAAGCAATAATTAACGAAGCACATGAACAAGGCATGGTTGTTCCTAACAGACAGCAACGTCTTACAGATGATGATACTGCGGCAGCAGGTGCTTATGTAGCATATCCTAAAAAAGGTATACATGAATATGTTGGTGCTATTGACATTAACAGTTTGTATCCAAGTGCGATTAGAGCATTGAATATGGCCCAGGAGACTATTGTAGGACAACTACGTCCTATAATGACTGAGCAGTATATCAAAAACAAGATGAACAACAAAGCAAGTTTTGCTATGGCTTGGGAAGGATTGTTTGGTACATTAGAATACACTGCCGTAATGGAGCAACAACGTGGTACAGAGATAACCATTGACTGGGAGAACGGCGAAGAAAGTGTACACAGTGCCGCAGAGATATGGAAGATCATATTTGATAGCAATCAGCCGTGGATACTAAGTGCTAATGGTACTATATTCACATACGAAAAAGAAGGCGTTGTTCCTGGCTTGTTAGCACGTTGGTACAGAGAACGTCAAGAGATACAAAAGAAACTAAGAGCCGCAACTGATCCTGATGAACGTGAGTTTTTAGACAAGCGACAGTTGGTTAAGAAGATTAACTTGAACAGTTTGTATGGTGCTATTCTTAATCCTGGTTGTAGATTCTTTGATAAACGTATTGGGCAAAGCACTACACTTACTGGTAGGGCAGTTGCACATCACATGGATGCATTTGTAAATGAAACAATCACAGGAAAGTATGATCACGTAGGCGATGCAGTTATATATGGTGACACGGATAGTGTGTACTTTAGTGCATATCCAATACTAAAGAAAGACATTGATGCTGGCACAATGGAATGGAACAAAGAAACTTGCATACAACTGTATGATGCTATTAGTGATCAACTTAACGATAGCTGGCCACGTTTTATGGAACAAGCATTCCATGTACCAAGAGACAACGGACTTATTATCAAAGGCGGTAGAGAACTAATTGCAGATAGAGGATTGTTTATAACAAAGAAACGTTATGCAGTAAACATATTTGACTTGGAAGGCAAGCGACTAGACATAGAAGGCAAGCAAGGCAAGATCAAAGCAATGGGCTTGGACTTGAAACGTAGTGATACGCCAAAGGTTATACAAGACTTTTTGATGACCTTGCTTGTTGAAGTGCTTGCAGGTGCTGGCAGAGACAAGATTATCGAAATGATCAAAGCATTTAAATTTGATTTTAAAGAACGTCCTGCTTGGGAAAAAGGTTCTCCTAAACGTGTTAACAATCTAACTATGTATAGTAAGAAGGAAGAACGTGAAGGTCGTGCAAACATGCCTGGTCATGTACGTGCAGGTATGAATTGGAATACCATGAAGAAGATGAATTCGGACAACTACAGTCAGCAGATAATTGATGGTATGAAAACTATTGTGTGTAAACTAAAGCCAAACCCACTTAACTGGACCAGCATTGGTTATCCAACAGATGAGATGCACTTACCACAATGGTTCAAAGAACTGCCGTTTGATGATGCACTTATGGAAGCAACTGTTGTTGATCAAAAGATAGACAACTTATTACACGTTCTTGAATGGGATCTTGCAAGCGAAACCAACACAACTAATACTTTTAACACACTATTTGAGTTTGACTAATGACTAAAAAATTACAAGATATAGTTAGATATAGAGCTATGGTTGATAGCATAGATATGGATGACATACGCAGAGATGTCAATGAAAAACTAAGCAAGATTTGCAACGATCTTGCAATAAACAACTTTGATGCTGAAAATCTTAAAGATCGGTTGTTGCATCATCATCTAAAGGTGCTGAATAATTTAGAGGACATGACACTTGATCTAAATACATTTAAGGAAGAGATCGACAAAGAGGTAAAGCAACTCGAAGCACCATACTATGAGAAAAGCAAAGAGATTTATAAGAACAATAGATTGATGTCGCCAATGGATAAACTTAGTCGACTTAAGAACAAAGATTTGTTATTCCATGAAGATACAACTGAGTTATTAATAAATGCAATAACCATTAAGGTAAGCAATGAATATGCGTGTTGTCAACTTGCACCCGGATATGGCGATGTTACAAAGCATTTAGTACATGGGACACCTTTGTACATTGTAGAGGAAGACAAAGAAGGATCCGCGGTTAATACAGATTTTTTCAATCAAATAATGACAAATCGTATTGCTTGGTATGAAATGAATGATATCGACGAAGAAATATTAGCAGTACTTCCGCAAAACCAGATTGGATGCTTTGTTGTAATTGATTATTTTAATTTTAAGTCTGAGGATATTATTGAAAAATACTTAAAGTCAATATACAAGTGTTTACGCCCAGGTGGCACAGTAATTTTTACCTTTAATAACTGTGATTATCCAAATGCTATTGACAAAGTTGATGAAATGTACTATTGTTATACAACAGGAACACAAATGAAAAAAATATGTTCTTCTATAGGCTTTGATATACTTAAACTTACTGCAATAGGTTATGACGAATTGGATAACGGAATAAGTTGGCTAGAGATTAAAAAGCCCGGCAAACTTGGTTCAATAAGGGCGGCACAAGGACTTGCCAGCATAGAAAAATTATAAACTGGAGAAGAAAACATGAGAGATTATTTACTAGACTTAGTTGAACACAGCTATGACTTAGGTTGCATTGACCTAATTAAAATTACAGGAACAGACACTGCTACATCAGTAGATGGTCTTGCTGAAGACAAGAGTGTTGTGTTACAAGCAAAGTTTGCCGCACCAGTTGCAGACTACATTGGTACATTTGGTATGCCTAATCTAGCAAAACTAAAGATACTGCTTAACATCGGCGAGTACAAAGAAAACGCAGACATCAGTGTTAAGAGACAAGACCGCAATGGTGAACAAGCACCAGTAGGCTTGCACTTTAAAAACGCCGCTGGTGACTTTAAAAACGACTATAGGTTTATGGTTAGCGAAATTGTTAACGAAAAACTAAAAGGCGTAAAGATGAAAGATGTGCCTTGGGACATTGAATTTGAGCCAACTACTGCAAGCATCATGAGATTAAAAATGCAAGCACAGGCAAATGCCGAAGAAACAACATTTCAAACTAAAACTGAAGATGGACATTTAAAGTTTTTGTTTGGTGATCATAGTACACACGCAGGTGACTTTGTGTTCCAACATGACGTTGGTGGCAAACTTACTAAAGCATGGAGTTGGCCTGTACAACAGTTCATAGCAATTATGAACTTAACTGGAGACAAAACTGTGAGAATAAGCGATAGTGGTGCAACTAAGATTACTGTTGATTCAGGCATTGCAGTGTATGATTATATACTTCCAGCACAAAGCAAATAGATGAAGGCTGAGGAACAGACTTTGTTTATATCTTCTGTCAAAAATACATACATGATAGTTTGTATTCCAAAAAATGCCAGCACCTGGTTAGGTTCAACTTTAAAAGTAAAAGGACAGATTACAAAATCTTTTAACATACATAATAAGGTTTGTATTCTTCGAGATCCTATAGAACGATGGTTATCTGGTGTTGCACAATATCTATCGTCTGGACCGGGCCAAAGGACACGGAATAAAGCACAAGTATTGGATTTTTTTATAAGTGCTAAGGAAGGCGTAACCTCTACTGGTTTACAAGTCAACGCGGTTGGCCCTAATGGTTCAGAAGGATTAGATAATCATACTATACCACAAAATAGATTTGTATCAAAGTTTATATCAAAATCAGATGAATCTTCTACAACTTGGTTTTACTTAGACGACCAGTTTACAGAAAATTTTTTTACATGGGCATCTAACAATAAAATTACTATACCTAGATATGAAAAAAAAATAAACGTAAGTGAAAGAGATCCTATAAAGTCAGATCTGGTAAAATATTATAGAGATCTTATTAACCAGTATAGTTTTTTAAAAAATAAAATAAAATATTTTTATCAGGAAGATTTTGATCTAATAGAACGAGTAAATTTTTATGGAAAATAAACAAGATAACCTAACTGATAAGCAAAGCGATTATGCAATATTTTTGCCTGCGATAAGCAGTTTTTATGCAACCTATATTGGTGCAGAACGTTATCCAGACAAAGTAAAAAGCATAATTGGTGATAGGTTGCCTAAAGGTATTCCTAACATGGAAGCAATGAATTGGCTTAACAAACAAGAAGCATTGTTTCCTTACAGATGGAGTCTGTACAGTGCTGGTCATGCTAATATGGATCTTAGTGTGCATGTGCCAAAAGAAGATATGGTGCGTGGTAGAAGTGCTGATACACTTATGGTTGCTGACTCAGGCGGATTCCAGATTGCAAAAGGTGTATGGCCAGGTGCTTGGGCTGATACAAAAGATAAAGCCGCACAAAAGAAACGTGAAGCAGTTATCAAATGGCAATCAGGTATTGCAAACTATGGCATGACATTGGATATTCCAACATGGACTTACTTGGATCCAAAAGCAAGTGAAGCATGTGGTATTAAAAGTTATCAAGACGCAGTTGATGCAACACTGTTTAATAACGAATTCTTTATGGAAGCCAGAGGTAAAGATTTAAAGATATTAAACGTGCTACAAGGTTCAAATCACACAGAAGCTGACCAATGGTACAACACTATGAAGAAGTTTTGTTCAGACAAGTATGATAGACCATTTGATGGTTGGGGTATGGGAGGACAAAACATGTGTGACCTACATCTTATACTACGTCGTTTGGTTACAATGATACACGAAGGCTTGTTGGAAAAAGGTCAACATGATTGGATGCACTTTTTAGGCACAAGTAAACTAGAATGGGCATTGCTATTAACAGATATACAACGCAGTGTTAGGCGTCATCATAATCCAAACTTCACTGTAAGTTTTGACTGTGCAAGCCCTTTCTTAGCAACTGCTAACGGACAGGTATACACAAGACTACGTGCAGACGATAGAGGTAAAAAGTGGAGTTACCTGATGGAAGCCACTGCTGACGACAAGAAGTATGCATATGGTACAGACAAGTTCAGTGATGTAGTAGTACGTGATGGTATACATGAACGTTTTGATGATAGTCCAATCAGTGCCGCTTGTACCATAGGAGATATTTGCAAGTATGGCCCAGGTGACCTAAATAAGATTGGTAAAGAAGGTAAAACAAGTTGGGATAGTTTTAGTTATGCACTGCTTATGGGACACAATGTTTGGCAACACATATATGCAGTGCAAGAGTCAAACAGATTGTATGATCAAGGTATAATGCCAAGCATGTTGGTAAATGATACGTTTACAAAAATAACTGTGCGTGATGTGATCGACGAAGTGTTTGCACAAAAGGACTTTGATAAAAGTATGAACTTACTAGAAAAGCATAGCAAGTTATTAGACAGTGTAATTGGTGGATCAAGAGGCACAACTGGTAAGAAAATTGTCAACAGTAAAACACAATTTAATGCATTATTTGATTGACATTAGCACAAGACTATTGTATAATATACACTTAACAATGAGGAATAGGTATGAAAATTGATGAGCCGCAACAGTCTAATAAAGACATGCAAGAAGCAAAAGTCCACGCAGAAATGCAAGAACGTTTGTTGCCAGGTATGCAATATGGAGCATGGTTACAATGGTTCCATCGTAATTGTAACCCACGTAACTATCTAGAGATTGGCGTAAACACAGGTAGAAGTTTGCAGTATGCAATGTCGCATGTACCATGTGTTGGTATTGATCCTAATCCAGTGATTGAATATAATCTATCTGACCAAACAAAAGTTTTTAAGATGGACAGTGATAATTTTTTTGCAAACGAGAATGTTGAACAACTGCTAGGAGATAAAATTGAACTAGCATTCATTGACGGCTTACATCATTATGATCAAGTACTAAAAGACTTTATCAATGTTGAAAAACATTCAGACAAAGACACAATAGTATTACTACATGATATCTATCCGGTTGTACCAGAAACTGCTACACGTGAATGGAATACATTTTATTGGGCAGGTGATACATGGAAGTTTATGCATGTACTAAACAAATATCGCCCTGACTTAACTGTGAGAACTATTCCAACATTTCCAACAGGATTAGGTTTTGTACACAACTTAGATGCAACTAATACTATACTAGAAGACAAGTTTGACACCATACTTGCAGAGTTTGATCTACTAGAGTATGATTTAGAAAATCCTGTAAATTTAATTGAAAATGACCCTGAGGATATTATCAAGTGCCTGAGTTAGATTATGACAACATTGAATTGTTCACTGGTAAAGAAGTAGAGTATACTCCAGCATATGGTATGCAGACACTGTTTGTAAACGGCAAACCAAGTGTTGACAAAATACTAGAACATGCAGTTGAACATGTGTATATGGGTGCCAATCATTTGGACATTGATTACAAAAGTGCAGAAGAACTAGCATACTTCAATAGTACTATCAGTAGTTTACTTGCAAAAGGATTTTATGTAACACTTGACTATGATGCACATCAGCATAATGCAATGTTGCATGCACTAGATACTATTATTTGGCGTAGCAAAAGGTTTATTCCAATGCTTAGTGTACATATTCCTAAAGTAGAAGATCATAGTAATTTAACCATAAAAATTGCTGATCAGAACTTTAAAGGCAGTAACGGTGGTGTATGGTGCATGAATATGAACGATGTTCCTCCACTAAAGTTTACGCCATGGAGTGCATATGAAGATGATGAAGCCGTAGAATACAAGGAGCCATTCTAATGATACAAGCAGAACGTAAAGCAATTGAAGATACAAAGGAAAGAGCACGCAGACAGATATGGGTGACATTTAAAAAGGAAGGCATACACAAGTATCCAGCCGCATTAACAGATCCTATGTTAGCAACTGGTGATGAGTATGATGTAAGTTTCTTAGGCTATCCGCATAGACATATATTTCATTTTCGTGTAGCAATTGATGTATTCCACAATGACAGAGACATTGAGTTCATACAGTTCAAACGTTGGTTGGAAAACTTGTACAAGGAAGACATACTTAACTTGGATTATAAAAGTTGTGAAATGATAGCAGATGATATTTACACACAAGTAGCCGCTAAATACCCAGGTAGAGGTGTAACAATTGAAGTCAGTGAAGACGGAGAGAATGGTTGTTGCATAAGTTATTAGTATGGAGACATTTGTATTATGCTTGGTAATCTTATTATGTATAGTGGCGGCCATGAGTATAGGCCTCCTAAGAGGCCGACGTGTAAGCGGCAGTTGCGGTGGTGCCTCAGGCGTTTGCTCTGTGTGTGGCAAAGACAATGCAAAAGACCGCCTAGCACAGATGAAAAAGGATCCTAATCGCAGGATCGACAGTGATAAGATGACTGAAGTTGAGAAAATGGACGCAGGTTTCACTCACGGCACATATAATATTAACGGAAGAGATGTAGACTTTTGAAAGTAGACCCTAGAGCAATACACACAGATCAACGTAAACAAGATACAAGACGAGATGCTTGGGATCGTGATTACATGGGCGGGCATTATGTAAAGACGGACCCTCCTACTACTAAACAAATTTCAAATGCGGCTCCAGTTTTTGTGTTTGCTTTTTTCTATGTTTGTATATTAATAATGATTAGTAGTACAAAATAGAATGCTTACTGCTTGTATTGTTTATATTCCAGGATCGGCTGGAAACTTACTTGCTCGTTGTTTAAGTTTAGATCCTACAACTGTGCCATACGGAAAGGCACTATCAGCAAAAGATCGTTTATTAGAATATAACAATTGGAACAATAAAGATTGGGTCTCTAGTGAAGTAGGACTTGAAATACCTTACATGCGAGGTCATGGTGACTTTTACACACATGAAACTGATATGCAAAAGTTAGTACACAGATTGCATCCTGATCAATTTATTGACGGCAAAGAAAATTTATGGACTGGTTACTATCAATGGCAACACACTATTTTTATTAAACCAGATAATATAGATACAATTAAAAAACTTGCACAAACAAAACGTACAGACATGGATCATCTTTCATTTATTAACAAAGAGATAGAAATGTACAACAGTCTAAAGGCTCATGCAACTCACACAGTAAATTTTACTAATCTTCTTACATACAATAAGTTTAGTACCACAATAGAAAACATTTGTAATTTGATAGATGTAATTTATTATGAAGATTATGTAAAACAAATATGGAACAAGTGGTACAAAGAAACAGTGCAACTGGTTTGGTTGCCTAAATAGTTGACACAATCGCATAACAATAGTATACTAAAAACATATTTCAAAGGAGTAAACATGCGTAAACTTTTCTACATGGGTCTTGAATCTTATGAAGCAAGATATACACTACAGTTAACTGAATGGAATCGACGTGTGTTTGATCGTAGAGGACTTGATGTTGTATATGTTCCTGGCACAACCATTGATGATACTAAAAGTATTTCAGTCGGACAAGTGTTAGATGCACATGGAAGAAGTTACTTTGGTATGAGCCAGATTATGAATCTAGTACAGATGATGCGTAATGGTGAATGTACTGGAGAAGATGTTATTTACTTTGAAGATATGTTTCAGCCGGGCATTGAGAGTCTGCCATATATTATGGATCAGATTCCGGATGCCCAAAGACCCCGGGTATATGTACGCTGTCTCGCCCAAGCAATTGATCCAGATGATTTCGTACATGTATGGGGTATGTCCAAGTGGATGGGCCTATATGAGAAAATGGTATGTGAGTTTGCCACAGTCTTGGCTACCAATGAAGAAATGGTAGCACACATGAAGATTGCAGGTTGGGAGTCACCTATATACAATATCTCAGGCTTAGCCTTTGGCAAGGAAGAAGTTCAGGAAAGGTTGGGCGAACGGATAAAGCCTTTTGATGAACGTGCTAACAGGATTTGCTTTAGTGCAAGATTTGATCAAGAGAAGCAACCAGACTTCTTTATGGATCTAGTAGAACGTTACAGTGAGCAACATCCAGGTGCTCAAACATTTGCAATACTACAAGGTGGTCCGCTACGTAGTAACAATGAAAAGTATATCACACGTGCAAGAGAACTAGAAGCACGTGGTATACTTGAGATACACGAAAACTTACAAAAGCATGAATATTATAAAATGCTTAATGATAGTAAAGTTTTATTCAACTGTGCTTTACAAGATTGGGTGAGCAATACTGTCAGTGAAGCAGATGCATTAGGTTGTAATGTATTGTATCCGGCATATAGAAGTTTTCCAGAAACGTTCGCAAACGATCCTAACAGGTTGTATATTCCTTGGAGCATCGATGACGTAGAGGTTAAACTAGGAAACTTGTTACGTGAAGCACATCACAACATGGGTCTTATCAGCGACTGGACAGATGGCACAGTTGATAGAGTAGTTGACATTATGGAAGGCAAAGGCGAACAGTGGTTGCGTAGTGGCAACAGATATAGAGATCATGTTGCTGGTGCAAAATATGCGGTGAACAAAATATGAAACAAGTTGCAATCACAGGTGGCGGTGGCTACATAGGTGGACAGACTGCTATCTATTTTAAAGAACAAGGTTGGGAAGTTACAGTTATAGATAGAAATAACTTGCCCAAAAGACTTGAGCCATTTGTTGACCGATTTCTGCATGATGAATTCCATAACGAAGATGCACTAAAAAAGTATGCAAGTGTGGATAGCATTATTCATTGTGCAGGATCCAGTTTGGTTGGTCCAAGTATAAAAAATCCTAGTCAATACTATGAAAACAATTTTATTGCTACAAAACGTATGCTTGACTACTTGTGTCAATATGGATTCCATCCTAAGGTTGTGTTTAGTAGCAGTGCCGCAGTGTATGGCAATCCGATTGCAATACCAATAGCAGAAGAAGATCCTAAGTTGCCTATATCACCATATGGTATAAGCAAACATATGGTTGAACAGTTGTTAGAAACATACAGTGAAGCATATGGACTCAACTATGTTGGTTTACGTTATTTCAATGCCGCAGGTGCTGATCCTGAAGGCAGACACGGACAAGAAAAATCTGCTACACATATTATTGCACGTGTGATGGAAGCAATAAAAGAACAAAAGCAGTTCACACTAAATGGCGTAGGCTTAGCAACTGAAGATGGAACCTGCGTAAGAGATTATGTGCATGTTGCTGACATTGCAAAAGCACATTTTCTTGCACAACAGGATCATGTAGTGCCTGGGTTCTATAATTTAAGCACAGGAATGGGTGCAAGTAACTTAGAAATATTGCGTAAGTGTTGTACTGTAAGTGGTAGCAAACCAACCGCAGTTGTAGAAGGCCCAGGACGTCCTGGTGATCCTGATACACTTGTGGCCAATAACGACAAATTTTACAAAGCCTGTCAATGGCGTAATAACTACCATGTAGATGATATAATTGAACATGCATGGAAGTGGTATAATCGTGAACTTTAAAACAGATATACTTCAAAAACTTAAAACATTTGATATTGAAAAATTACGCAAAGAGTACGATAGTCATCCTGAATATGGCTTGATCAACATACCTGAATTTTTGCCTTATCATGTTGTTACTGCGTGCAGTGGTGAACTACAAAATTTGCCGACGGATAAAATGAAACATTTTACACGCAAGGGTAGTTGTATGTATGAATGTAACGATTTAACTATAACTCCCTATCAAGACAAACTTGTACATGCATTGAGTAGCACACAATTTATACATTGGTTAGAAGCACTGACAGGCGTACAAAAACTAATACCAGATCCACATCTAATTGGTGCTGGATATATGAAAAGTTTTAGAGGTGATACTCTTCAAGTACACACCGATTTTAATTGGGTAGAAGAAGTTGCACTAAACAGAGCAGTAAGTATTATTATATATTTTAATCGCGATTGGCAACCAGAGTGGGGCGGAAGTTTAAACTTTTATGATACAAAACGCAAAAACATTCATTCAAGTATTGCTCCTGCTAGTGGAAATATGCTGGTGTGGACATATAAAAATTTAGTATATCATGGTTATCCTGATCCAATAGACTGTCCTGACAATGAATGTAGACGCGGAATAAGATTATTTTATCTTACAAGTGATGCAAAAACAGATCCAAAAAACCCGCCACACAGAAGTTTGTATTGGTTTGACGAAGAAAAAGGTATACCTTATGACCAACGCGATAAAGCCTAATCACACTATGCCAAATCTCAAAGCCATGCCCTATGGCGGTGCCTGGAGTATACACGATAGCGAAACTGTAGACTATGTAAGTTTATCTGAACCGTCTCCAAAACCTGATGTAAAAAAGTTCTTAAATGATTATGCTCATTGGATGAAACAAGGACACACATTAGAAGGCATAGACAAATACAAACACTTTGCATTTGCAAATGGTACTACAGAAGTGTTTGACAAGTTCTATATGCAAAACACACATAGGCGTTTGCGTTTGTGGCGTGGAGAATACTTTTATCATCAGATAGTAGCACGTGAAAACTTCTATAATAACTTTGCATGGATAGATGATGGTCCTATCTTAGATATGGATGTAGTTGTTGTAAGTTTACCATTTGCCAACACAGGAGGCATTCCAGAAGACTTTGATAAAATAATGCAACTGTGTTGTACAAGAAATATAAATGTGCTAATTGATATGGCGTATATTAATATCAGCAAACCTATCCAAGTAAACTTGGACTACGATTGCATTAAAGTGATAGCAACAAGTTTAAGTAAAGTGTTTCCTGTAGAAACACATCGTATCGGTATGCGACTTATGAAGGATTATTTAGATGATAGTTTGCAAGCATATGTTGATCAAGCAACTCCATATGTAAACATGAATAGTGTTACTCTTGGACAAGAGCTGATAGAAGAATTTCCTAATGATTTTATTGTAAATCGTTATAAAAACAAACAACTAGAATTTTGTAATGAACTTGGTGTAACACCAAGCGACTGTGTGATATTTGGCATTGACGAAAACAATCGATGGCCAGATTATCATAGAGGCACAAGCACAGGTCGGCTTTGCTTCAGTAAAATTTGGGATGGAAGAATTACCAAATAACTTGACAATGACCTAAATACCCCATATAATAATATTGTCTAACTGGGAGAACATATATGACAACTTCAGAAATAATAGCAAACAGATTAAAAAAAGCAAACAAAAGATACTGGGCTGGTGATAACATAAGTGGCTATTTGCATGATGGCGATAAAGAAGCACTGATAGAAGAACTAGTACCAAAGTTTGAAGCAGTACTTGATGGCTTGGTAATTGATAGACACAACGATCCTAACAGCATGGATACTGGCAGACGTTTAGCCAAGATGTACATCAACGAACTAATGAGTGGCAGATATAACCCTATGCCTAATGCAACTGCATTTCCTAACACTGATGAAGATGCATACAAAGGATTGTTAGTGGTGCGTAGTGAAATTAAAAGTGTATGTTCGCATCATCATCAGCCAGTAAGTGGCGTTGCATACATTGGTATAATAGCCGCAGAACAACTGATTGGATTAAGCAAGTATACAAGAATTGCACAATGGTGTGCAAGAAGAGGTACACTGCAAGAAGAACTTAACAACGATATTGCTAAAGAAATAATGAAAGCAACTGGCAGTGAAGATGTAGGTGTTTACATTCAAGCAACACATGGTTGTTGCGAAAACAGAGGCATAGGAGCACATAGTAGTTTAACACAAACAACTGTTCTTAAAGGTGCTTTTTATAATGAAATAATAACCAAGACAGAATTTATGGATAATATAAAAATGCAACAACAATTTGCATGTGGAAATTGATATTGACTAAATATCAATCTAGAGCTGAACCTGCTCAGTAACCCCCGGGTGAAGCATTTTAGTTAAAGAACACCCGTCAATTAGAAAGAAAAAATTAATGAAACTACTACAATTGTTGATAGTTGCACTATCAGTTATGTTTTTCAGTGTTGCACATGCTGGAGACAAAGTTAAAGTAGGTTTTATCTATGTTGGCCCAACTGGCGATCATGGATGGACCTATAGACACGATATAGGAAGACAGGATGTTGAAAAGCATTTTGGAGACAAAGTTGAAACCACTTACATCGAAAGTGTAAAGTATGGACCTGATGCAGAACGTGCAATCAGAGCTATGGCCAAAGGCGGAGCAGATATTATATTTGCAACAAGTTTTGGTTACATGGAGCCTATGCTTAAAGTAGCAAAAGAATTTCCAAATGTAAAGTTTGAACATGCTACAGGTTACAAGCAATCTGACAACATGGCAAGTTATGGTTTAAGATTATATCAAGCAAGACACGTACAAGGTGTTATCGCAGGTATGATGACTAAGACTAACAAGATTTGCTATGTTGGTGCATTTCCAATTCCGGAAGTGATCCGTGAAATTAATACGTATTACTTAGGTGCTAAAAGTGTAAATCCAGATGTTGACATTGACATCGTATGGGTAAACACATGGTACGATCCAGGCAAAGAAGCACAAGCGGCTAAGGTAATGATTGCAGAAGGTTGTGACATGGTTGCTCAGCATACTGATTCACCGGCACCATTACAGACTGCAGAAAAAGCAGGTGTATTAGGCTTTGGTCAAGCAAGTAATCAATACAAGTTTGCTCCAAAAGCTCAGTTGACTGCTACTATTGACAACTGGTCACCATATTACATTGCTAAGGTACAAGGTGTAATTGATGGTACTTGGAAAACTGGTGATTACTTTGGTCACATGAATGAAGATGTTGTACAAATGGCTCCATTTACAAACATGCCAGCAGATGTTGAAGCATTTGCACAAAAGATCAAAGATGGTATAACCAATGGCAAGTACTTTGCTTTCACTGGTCCTATCAAAGACAACACAGGCAAACTACAGTTGAAAGACGGTGAGATTGCTGATGATGGTCACCTAAACAGCATGATGTACTATGTTGAAGGTATTGACGCTAAAGTACCAGGAAAATAAAACATGATACCAGTAATTGATTTTCAAAGCAAAACAGTACTGGAAGAGATACGCGAAGCCTATACAACTGTGGGCTTCGCAGTCTTTACTGATGCACTAAACACAAAAGACCAAGATGATATGAAATCTTGGTGGAAACTTATGCAAGATTTTTTTGATCTTGAACAAGAAGAAAAAAACAAATATGAATATCAAAAAGATAACAACTTGGGCTATAGCATTGTTGGTGCAGAGAATGTAGACCCTAACGGTCCAAAAGACATGAAAGAGAGCTTTAATTATAATAACACTCGTATGCCTGAAGAACTATGGCCCGCTGATATCAACGGATTTAAAGCAACTGCATTGCAATCAATAGACATTGCAGATAAACTTACCTTAAAAATACTAGAAAAATTTGACTTAATTTTAGATTCAGGCACAACACTAGTTGATGCACATCTAAGACCTTACAACACAACAAGAGTAATACATTATCCTGCAATGAAACCTACACTAGATAATCAACTGCGTATTGGCGAACACAGTGACTACGGCACAATTACATTGCTTTGGGATATAAATGGTGTGCCAGGACTAGAAGTACAAGACGTAGATGGCAAGTGGCATCATGTTCCTTATGTGTGGAATGGTGTAGTTGTAAACATTGGTGACTTGTTGCAACGTTGGACTAACGATTACTTTAAAAGTACAAAGCACAGAGTAAACAATGACTACTGTCATGTGCCACGTTTTAGCATGCCACACTTTGTTGATCCTACCCCAGGAACTATAGTAGAAAATCTACTCAAAGAACCCAATCACTATGATCCAATTGAATCAAAAGAATACCTAATGTGGCGATTAGCACAGAGTTATTAATGAATCTTAAAATTACAGAAGTTGAACACTATACTGACAGTTTATTCCGTATACGTACAGAACGTCCGCAATCATTTAGATTTACTGCTGGCGAGTTTGTTATGATAAGTTTGCCCGATACTCCTAAAAGAGCATACAGTATGACCAGTGGTCCTTATGATGACTACATAGAATTTTATTCAATCAAAGTGCCAAATGGACCACTTACCAGTAAACTACAACATGTGAAAGTAGGCGATTTATTGGATGTTGGCTCTAAACCAACTGGTACTCTTACACTGGCCAATCTCGAACTTGGCGGAAACTTATGGTTACTGGCCACAGGAACAGGAATAGCACCTTTTATAAGTTTATTAAAGGATCCAGAAACATTTGAAAGTTTTAGCCAGATCTCTGTGTATTGGAGTGTGCGAACTGCACAAGAACTTCTAGCATATGATGATTTTTTAAAACAATTGGACATAAAATATGTTCCAACAGTTACACAAGATCCCACATGGAATGGAAGAAAAACACGTATTACACACACTATCCGGCATGGTGAAATTGCAAGTAATTTAGAACCAAATGATCACAAAATAATGATTTGTGGTAATTTAGAGTTCAATCAGGAAGTTGCAACTATGTTTGATGGTTGGGGATTTAAAGAAGGCAGTAGCAAACAGGCAGGTACGTTTGTGCAAGAAAGAGCATTTGTTGGTTGACATTCTTTGTAATAGTGCTATAATAACAGTATTAACAACGGAGTAAGCGATGCATAGTGTAGACACGTTAGAAGTGGCAAAGCAAGAGGGCAGAGCTCCTTGGACTGATGTGCAGTTGGAAACAAAAGAATTTGTTGTATACAATGATGGCTTTCCAGTTACGCCAGGGCACACACTGGTTGTGCCTCGTGAGTCAAACATGCAAAACTTGCTTCGTTGTTTCAATTACGCAATGCAAATGGGCAATGCAAACGTTGAAGGTAAAGGTAATGAGATTACAGGCTTCAACGTTGGTATTAATGTAGGTACAAGTGCAGGTCAAACTGTGATGTATCCTCATGTGCATTTGATTTTTAGAAGAGATGACGACTGTGAAGATCCTACAGGCGGCGTTCGTAATGTAATACCAGGGAGTGGCAACTATGGCAACTGATGAAGAACTAATCGAAGCAATAAAACGTCCAGACAGATACTATCATATAAGCATCGGTGGTTATGGTGGCGAAACAACATATGCACGTATATCAAGTGAGGCATTTAATTATTGGAACGATCAGGAAACTAGAGAACTAGAAAGTTATATGATCGATCCAGAGACTTATGTTACAGAGGAAAATCCAGACGTACCAGCTGAAGCAAACTTTTTATATAATGCTGAAGAAGAATACTACAGTGATTGGTATGATTCACCAAATGAACTTGAACACGGGTATGGCGTTGATGTAGATAGCAGTTGGATTAGTATTGAAGAACGTGATGGCGAAGATTACAGTAGTAAACACTTAGCCGATATAGTTGACACAACTGATACTCCAGTGTATATTAAAGACAACGATATAGAAAAAGTAGAAGGTGAACTTGATCTTGATGCACTACTGTATCCAAATGGGCACTATGAAGAAGATGATGACGAACATTGTGAAGGTGATCCAAAGCCACTAGATGATGGTACTATTCCTGAGTGCTATGTGTTTTATGGAATGAGTGCAGAAAAAGGTAGCTTCTTTGATGGTGTTGTACATGTTGATGATGGTTCAAAGTTTGATCCAAAAAAATTAAAGTTTACTGTTGAAGCACAACCAAATGGTGATACTATTATTACAGAAGTTGAATACAACGGTGAACCAGTTGATAACGTTGGTGGAGACACCACAGGCAAAGGCTATTACGCAGATGTCTGGGATTGGTAGGAGAAACTATGGCGTACTATAGTACAAAAACATATGGACATAACATTGGACTTAGTGCAGTGTTTAGGCAACCGCATGCGGATCATTCGCATTGTAGATTCTTACATGGCTATAGTTTAGGTTTTAAGTTTGTGTTTGGATGTAGTAAACTTGATAATAAAAACTGGGCAGTGGACTTTGGTGGCTTAAAGCCATTGAAGCAGTGGTTAGAAGATACATTTGATCACAAGGTTGTACTAGATGAAAACGATGAAAAACTGCACTACTTTCACACACTAGAAGATGCAGGACTTGCACAACTTACAATATTAGATGGTGTAGGTGCAGAGATGTTTGCTAAACATGCTTATGACTTTGCAGACAAATTAATTCGAGAACAAACAGAAAACAGATGTTGGGTACATTCGGTAGAGTGTATGGAACATGGTGCCAACAGTGCAATTTACAAAAGGATTACTACATAATGGCTTTAATACCAATGGTAGTTGAAACTACTAGCAAAGGTGAACGTGCATACGATATTTACAGTAGACTATTAAAAGATAGAATTGTAATGCTAAATGGAGTAGTTGAAGATCAAATGGCAAACAGTGTCATTGCACAACTATTGTTTTTAGAATCAGAAGATCCTGACAAAGATATACTACTTTATATTAATTCGCCAGGCGGTCAAGTAAGTGCTGGCTTAGGCATATATGATACTATGCAGTTTATAAAATGTGATGTAAGCACAGTTGTAATAGGACAAGCATGCTCAATGGGCAGTTTCCTAGCACAAGCAGGTGCCGCTGGTAAACGTATAGTATTGCCAGAATCACGTACAATGATACACAGAGTAAGTTCAGGCACAAGAGGTACGTCGGGTA
>WLWG01000822.1_pt1 | contig 30822 bp, 32 predicted proteins | sample 6712871 | NCBI WGS metagenome assembly WLWG01 (sample SAMN12718693, study PRJNA515312) | sponge metagenome | isolation source: marine sponge | host: Mycale hentscheli | place: New Zealand: South Island, Marlborough, Capsize Point | collected 2003-05-01
AGTCACATGCAGTGGCATATGCACAATTAGTTGTAGTGCATATGAATTTATTAGAGGAACAAGATGAGTCAATATGATGAAGTCGTTGAGAGACAAAGACAAATGATAGAAGCCGAAAAGTGGTCAAGAGGCGTTAAAGGTGTACATGCACATTCGTTTACCTCATTGTGGTACGAGAACAATCCAGACAGAACCGGTGATGATTTACGTGTACTAGACACTGAATATAATGATGGTACAGTTGAAAGACAATATCTTGTGTCAGGCAAAACAGAAATAATTGGAACTAAACTAACTGGTCAAGCCTTACTTGACGAGTACACTAGGAACACATAATGGAAGAACTTACTTTAACATTGTTATCAGAGAACGATCCTAAATTAAAGGAACCTTGCGAACCATGGGACTTTAAACTTGACGGTGATCCAACTGATTTAATTAAAGCAATGACTAAAGTAATGTTTAATCCTAATCATCCTGGTATAGGTTTAGCGGCACCACAGTGTGGAGTAATGAAAAATATATTCATCATGGGTACGGATGAAAAGTTAATGGCTTTTATTAATCCTCAAGTAGATGAACTTAGAGGAGAAAAAGAATTGTTCTTAGAAGGGTGTTTAAGTTATCCTGATCTATGGTTGCATGTCCCAAGACAACCTGAGTGCGTAGTTTCATATCAACAAATCGATGGTGAACTCGTTAAAGAAAAACATCTTACTGGTATTCAAGCACGTGTATTTTTGCATGAGTATGATCACCTATTAGGCGTTACGTTTGAAGAACGTGTGCAAAGCAAACTTAGTTTAGAATTGGCTAAGAAACGCAGAGCAAAAAAGAAACGTCAAGTTGCTAAGATGGCTAAAAGACTTAGTAAGGTCTCTTCACCAAGGTAATCGATTTTCTTTTAACTCTTTTCTTTTGAAAGTCAGTCATTGATACAATCGGTCCATGTAATAATGTTAATGACTTGTTGTTGAATGTTCTTAAGAAAGGTTTAAACATCGCCCACTCTTGCTTAAGAAATAAATGAATAGGTATTTGACGATTCGATTCCCACCACCAAACGTCCCCTAACTCTAAAAATTTCATACGTTTGTCTGAATCTACTATTGCACCGTAATCATAGATAGTTGTAACGAGATCATCACGGTTCTGAACGATACCAACAAAGTCTTGTCCGGCATACTGCAACACCGATATGAAGGGGTGTGTCTCTGTCAGTTTGACGAAAAAGTCGATTGGTTTCTTTGAATCTGTCATGTCTGTAAAGTATTTAGTACGTTGAAAAAAATGGTCAAATTTCTTGGTAAAGACATGTAAAGATAAATATATTCTATAGGAGATTAAAATTTGTGTCTTACACTACATCAGTATATACTTATACAGTCAGACAAATCGTTGTGGTTCTGTCAGGCACAAGCCCGAGGAAATATATGCCAGTCTATTCAAAACCATTAACTTTAAATAAAGGTGTTGACAATCAGTTGCAGTTTCAATTCCTGAATCAGGAACAGAAGCCCGTTGACTTGTCATACATTGCATCCGAGGGTAAACAAATATCCTTTAGAGCAATCAATTCAGACGGTACCGAAATCCTTTTCAGAAAGGCGTTAACACCAGTACTTGATATCAACGGTATATTTCAATTAAACACTACATCGGCCGAAATCGAAGATATCGAATCACAAAAATGCTATTACTCATTGGAATGGCCAAGTGGTGATCTTAATCTACCTGTCTTTGTAGATTCTAAAGCAGGGGCAAGAGGTGATTTAAATATCGTAGACTCTATTCTACCTTCATTTGTACCATCGCAATTAGTAACGATACCAAATGATCAACCATTTCCTAATGCAAATGCTAACGCAAACTCAGACTCGGTGACTTATTATTCAAGTATCATTAATACACAAATGTCACCTATCTTAACTACATCAATTGACTATGCAAACTATGTAGGCAATATCACTATACAAGGATCAACGTTAGTCGATTCAAACTTTTATGATATTGAATCACATACATATGGTAATGCAGAAACAGGTGCTAGTGAGTCTGGAACTATAGGTTACACAATCGACGGCTATCATCCGTTTGTCAAAATTAAATTTGAATCTAATGTGGGTAACATAGTTACTGTTTTGGCTAGATAAGTTACCCTGTTTACTTGTTTTAACTCTTACTTTCGTTTATAATATCAGATATGTTTGATATACTTACGATTGTCCCAGGCAAAAAGAAGCAGACGCAAAGCGGTTGGACTTCATTCAACGCTCCTTGTTGCCAGCATAATGGACATAACCCTGATAAAAGAATGCGAGGGGGAATTAAAGCAGACGGAGATGATTGGAACTATCATTGTTTCAATTGCGGCTTTAAGTGTGGCTTTAAATTAGGTAGAGCAATCAGTAAACGCACACGCAACTTTTTAACGTGGTGCAATATGCCAGACCAAGATATTAATAAATGGTCTTTGCATTCTATACAACATAAAGATTTGTTAGAATCTATTTTGCACAAAAAGAAACAGCAAAAGTTGCCTAAGTTTAAAGAACAACCTATGCCAGAAGGCGAGTTGATTTATACTGCAAATAAAGATCATCAAGTGTATATCGATTACTTGAACAAAAGAGGATTGCAACACAACGACTATCCTTTTATGGTTAATCCTAATGCTGAGGGTAGACAAGCACAGGGTATAATTATCCCTTACACATATGAAAACAAAGTAGTAGGTAGTACAATTAGATTTATGGATGATAGAAATCCTAAGTTTATAAACGATCAACAACAAGGGTATGTGTTTGGTACAGATTTACAAAAAGATAGTTGGGAAGTTGTGTTAGTGTTTGAAGGTATTTTTGATGCTATCTCAATGAATGGTTTAGCATTGACACACGATACAATCAATGATAATCAAGTTGCTGTAATTAACAAATTGGGTAAACGTGTTATTGTTGTTCCTGATCAGGATAAAACAGGACTAGGGATATGTGAAAGAGCATTAGAACTAGGTTTTGATGTGTCTTTACCTAACTGGTCAGAAGATATTAAAGATGCAAATGATGCTGTAATTAAATATGGTCGTCTGAATACTCTACTAAGTATATTAGACTCCGCAACAAACAGCAAAATTAAAGTAGAAGTTATGAGGAATAAAATTGCTAAAAGAATTTAACGTAGAAGTACAAGAATTGTTCTTAAGAATGATGATAACAAACGCAGAGTTGTTTGTTAGGGTCAATAACATCTTTAACGCAGAAAATTTTGATAGAAGATTAAGACCTGTTGCAGAGTTTATGAGAGAACATTCAGAGCAATATAAAATATTGCCTGACTCTACACAAATCAAAGCAACAACAGGCGAAACGATTGACACAGTTGATGAATTAGATGATGGTCATTATGAATGGTTTATGACTGAGTTTGAATCGTTTACTCGTAGACAAGAATTAGAAAGAGCAATTATGTCATCGGCAGACTTGTTAGAGAAAGGTGACTATGATCCTGTTGAAAAGTTAATTAAAGATGCAGTACAAATATCATTACAAAGAGATTTAGGTATCGATTACTTTGAAGATCCTAGGGCTCGTCTTATGCATCTTAAATCTAGTAACGGTCAAGTATCATGTGGTTGGCCCTGCTTAGATCAAAAACTCTATGGGGGTTTTAATAAAGGTGAATTGCAAATCTTTGCTGGGGGTTCGGGTTCAGGTAAGTCGTTGTTCATGCAAAATCTATCGGTCAATTGGGTAGAGCAAGGCTTGTCAGGTGTGTACATCACATTAGAATTGAGTGAAGAACTGTCAGCAATGCGTATCGATTCTATGTTAACTGATACAAAGTCTAAGGAAGTATTTAAAGACTTAGACAATGTTGAAATGAAAGTTAAGATGAAGCAAAAAGCCGCAGGTAACTTTAGAATTAAATACATGCCTGCTCAATCTACAGTAAATGATTTGAGAGCATATGTTAAAGAATTACAAATACAAACAGGTATGAAATTAGACTTTATGTGTGTTGACTATTTGGATTTGTTGATGCCAGTAAGTGCTAAAGTAAGTCCTAGTGACTTGTTTGTTAAAGACAAATATGTATCAGAAGAATTACGTAACTTAGCAAAAGAGTTCGATTTAGTATTCGTAACTGCATCACAGTTAAACAGGAGTGCAGTAGAAGAAATCGAATTTGATCACAGTCATATCTCAGGTGGTATATCAAAAATCAATACAGCAGATAACGTATTTGGTATCTTTACATCACGTAGTATGAGAGAACGTGGTCAGTATCAAATTCAGTTAATGAAGACAAGATCAAGTTCAGGGGTAGGACAAAAAGTAGAATTAGCATTTGATATAGAAACATTGCGTATTACAGACCCAGGTACTAATGCGCCAACGCACAACACAGCACAACCTTCTGCACAAGCAATCATGGATAAATTTAAAACTACATCACAAGTAGGGCAGACTAATGAAATAGTCGAAAATCAAGTAGAGCCTGAGCAAAAACGAGTAAATGGTGATGTACAAAGTACAAAATTAAAATCATTATTGAATACTTTGAAAGACAAATAATATCCAAAATGGTCACGATTGACTAAATAGTAGTAAGGAATTATACTTATGCAGAAAAAAACCAAAAGCCTTTTAGAAGAACTAGAAAATTTCGGTAGCAACCGAGATATCCCGCATATTGTCGAGTCTCGTGGCAACAATATTATTACTAGTGCGGTTAATCTAATCGAATTCATTCAACGCAATTATGATGATGTTCAGGCTGAACAGTTAGAAAAGAAACTGCTAAGTGCTATCCGGGGAAGAGATAAAACTCGTTTTTCAAAAACGATTAAAAAGTATCAAGGATAAGTATCAATGAAGTTTGATGAAGTCATTATCAATGAAAATAAATTGGGCGACTGGATGTTCGGCGATAAAAAATTTCGCGGTCAAGGTGGAATGGGCGGCACAGGCGGACCAACAGTAAAAGCACCTAGTCTAGGACTTAAAGGCGGACTAACAAAACAAGATAAATTAGCATACAAATTTTTTGTAAGAGATTTTGTTAGTGATGCATTAAGTACAATCGATTCAGGTCTTAGAGCCGGCTTAATTAATCCACCCATTGGTCCAGGCTCAGTCACTGGCGATGACTCAAACAATCCAGATTCTAAAGGAAACATGGATCCAGATAACAAACAACGTTTGATGCCTGGCTTCCAAGAAAAAATGAGAAGAATGTTCAATCCTAAGATGAAAGGACATGAAAAATACGGTGAGTACAAACCTGATACATCAGACTTCGGTAAAGAGACAGATGGCTTTAACAAGCCTTTAAAGCCAACCAAACGTAAAATGAAATGGCAACAGTATAGTATCAAAGATTTAATTGATAAAGGTCTGACTACACAAGAAATCAAAAGAGCATACCCCGGTTGGAACGGCAATCTTAATGAGTGGATCAAGTTTGTCGAAATGAATATGATTTTAGAAAATATTATAGACGAACAAGCACAAGAAACAGATGTAGAAGCCGCAGGTGGTAGACTACTTAGTGTTTTTATGAAAGACTGGTTTGGTCAGTGGATGCAAAATGTTGATTATACTAAAAGTAAAGATGTATTATATCAAATCATTGATAACTTAGAACATGTGTATAACAGTTCAAAGAATCCATCTAAGCCAAACATTGATAGAGATATTTTAACTCAGTTAGCCGACGGTGCTTGGGCGGCAACTTCTACAGTAGGTGTTACACCCGTAGGAGCAAAGAATGCACAAGGTGCAGAAGTAATACAAAAATCAGTACAAGCCCAAGGTGCAAAAGAACCTGAATTAAAATCAAAAGAAACACCAATTCCCGGGGGTTCAATGAAGCCTGTTCAAATACCTGCAGGCATAGCAATTAAAGATGCAGGTGGAACAGAATATTTTTATAACGGTAAACAGTGGACTGATGCTAGTGGTAATGCATTATCAGCAGAAGAACAGCAGAAGTATTCAAAAATGTATGCAATGGATCCTAAAACCTTCTATAAAACAGAACTTGCACCACAAAAGAAATCTGTCAAAGAATCTAAAACTCAATCAGCAATTAGAGCAGAAAAAATACCATCACTGAAAACGAGGTAACAATGAACCTCAGTGAATCATTATCTAATACTTTACGTACATTAGAAAAAATCAACTTAGTCGAAGCAAAGGGACACTTAGATCATCCAGAAGATTTAGTGTTCTTAGGCGACGTTGAGGGTGCTAGACAAGCAATTAGTGCAATAGAACAAACAATTGCACAACCAGGTACAATCACAATTAAGTGGGACGGATATCCTGCTCTTATCTTTGGACGTAATAAAGAAGGCAAATTCTCTATTATGGACAAACATATGTTCAATAAGAAAGACGGTACAGGAAGACAAGTATTCTCTCCCCAAGAGTTTAGACAGTACGATAAGAATAGAGGTGTTGATCGAGGAGACTTGTATCAGTTGATTGATGATATATGGCCTGGATTAGAAAAAGCAGATAGAGGATCATTAGGATATTATTGGGGAGACTTATTGTTTGCTAAACCATTAGAAGACCAAGACGGATACTACTCATTTAAAATGAATCCAAATGGTATTGCATACAAAGTAAAAGCAGATAGTGAAGTTGGTCACATGCTAAAAGGAAAAACAGCAGGAGTAGGTGTGCATACATTTATTCCAGTTAACGCACAAACTACAGATGAGTCATCATCACTAGACGGTACGATAGGGAACTTACATAACAATAGTGATGTAGCAATTGTACCTAGCAAGATGCCCATTACACCAAAGATTAAGATGCCCACGAAGTTGAAATCACAAGCAGAAGCAGAAATTGCTCAACACGGTGATGCTGTTCGTATCTTAATGAATTCAGCGCCGCAGGCACGTACTGCATTTAATTCTTTGTTTACTGTATTCATTAATAAAAAGATTGTATCAAAAGACTTATCAAATTTATATAATGATTTTATTCAGTTTGTTGAGCAACGTCCAATGACTGACTCAATGCGTACTAAAATTAGTAATCACTTCAATGCTCACAAGGACGGTGTCATGGGTGCATTTAAAATTTGGATTGCATTGTATAATCTAAAACAGAACATCGTAGATCAATTAGACAAAGCCGCAGAGGCTAGTCCTGTTAAAGGATACTTAGATGATGGCAGTGAAACACATGAAGGTTTCGTTGCTAATGGACTCAAGTTTGTCAATAGAATGGGCTTTTCTGCTCAAAATCTCGCCGCAAAGTAATATTAGCACCACATTTTTCTTACAAAGGACTAAATATTAGTATGAACCTCATGGTGAGGGACAACAAATATTACAGACTCGGAACGAGTCTTTTAAAAAAGGAATAGAAAAATGGCACAATTTACAAGAGCAAATGGTGACTTTTATCCAGTATTACGTTTAGACGCAACTGGATATTCAAACCCTGGTGTTAACGCAGTTGAATCTGGTTCAACAGTTCAGCCTCAAGGACCTAAGTTAGACTTCTTTGATATCGAATTAGCAGATATCGCGGCAAACACAACATTAGCAAACATCGCAATGTTAACAATTCAGCAAAAAGCAATTGTTTACATTTATGAGTTCACTAATGATGCAACAGATAACTTAGCAATCGCAGTATATCCTACTGGCGCTTGGGACACATCTACTTTAGCATCTGCTATTGATACAGCAACTGGCGGAACATCAACAGTTGTAGCATCAGCAACATTCACTAACTAAGTTTTTAGTTAAAGAATTAAAAAGCCTCTTTTATTAGAGGCTTTTTTTTGGCTACTAAATACTACTATGAAAACCATAACTTGTTTCACATTGTTTGACATTACTCATACGAATGTTCTCAACAGGTCAAAGCCTGTAGGAGATAATCATAAGTTATGGCAAGTTCAAAGAAATTCACAAGCAAACTTTGATACTATATTACAATGCATAAGTTTGCGAGGCAACCCAGAAATATTACATTACCCTCATCGTATAGAGGCAGGCACAGAAGACTCTCCATTTGGATTCTTAATAGACAATACTGACTTTCATTATTGGAAGTTCGATTTTAAAGTACAGAACAATTCAGTTTTTGATGACACCATAGATGCTTTAGGTTATCTTATAAAAGATTGCCATGAAATACCTATGATCATCTGCGGCACAGAAAGTGTAGACTTGCCGAACTTTTTAGATACTACACCTGAATTAAACAATATATACTTTATGGAGAATGTATGAAAAAGAAAACAAATGTAGAAGATGCTCGTAACAAAATCAAGCAGATGTTCAAAGGAGAACTAATTAAAGAATTAAAAAATCTTTATATTAGCAATGATAAATCCGGTATTAAAGCCTTTGGCAAGTATAGAATACGCAAAGATCAATCAACTAATTTGTATACAGTATCATCAAATGATTGGGAAAACAATTACGAATTTATAAGTGCTAGAAATGCAATGGCATACTGTGTGTTTTCTCATAATCGCAACACTGAAAGAGCAGGTGAAATTTGGTCACTAGATGGGAAAATGGCATCTATTAATTTAGATATTGCTATCCATACAAGAGGATATAAAACTAAAAATAAAGGATTAGATCACAGGTTGATTCAATTAACTAAATTGCAAGACGATTTGGGTCGTAAGAAACAAATTGTATATAACTTAGAAAGACTAATAAATACATCTAAAGAACAACAACGTAGAATTTTTGAGGAACACAAAAAGAATCGGTTTAAAAAACCCAGAAATTCTACGGAACAAGATAAATACAATATATCTACGACAGATTACTAGGAATTTAATATGAAACTTAATGATTTAAACACACAAGAAGTTGCAGTCAAGGCTTTAAAAGAAAACTTTGAAGTTGACTTTAAAGTTAAGGGCTTAAACAAAGTCCAAACTCAAACTATGCACAACAAAGTAAAAGGTTTAATTGCAGAAGCAAAAGAATCTAAAAACTTTGGTGCTGAATATCCATCATACATGAAATTAGTGTTTGTTGAGCAAGCCCTTAGAGAGCATTATAAAACTGCTCCTGAAGCGCCTAGAACTAAAGTCATTACAGAAAATGAAGAAGTTAATAGATCACAAGTAATCTTAGCCGCACAAGATATGGTTGACTCTGTACAAAAAATGTTAGAAGAAGTTTCAGATATGTTAGTCAAAGAAATGCCTGCATTAGTCGATTCAGTTCAAACAGAAATCGGTGTTAACGAAGCACAAGCATTTGATCAAACAGCAGGTCAAGCACTTGCAGAATTAAATCAGTGTCTAGTATCTGTTAAAGGTCAACTTGATCAAGGATTAGCAGGAATTACAGGTGGTAATGTTGTAGATGCATTTGATGGTGACGTAGACTCAGGTTTAGGTGACGGCGAAGTTGGTGTTGACAGTATGGATGTTTCTGACCCTGTAATGGATGTAACAGGTAGTGAAGGAACTGACGTAGTAGATGTTAATGCTCCAGAAGTTGTTGGCGACATCGAAGACGTAAACGTAGACGTATCAACAGGACCAGTCGGTAGAGCAAAAAGGTAAAGCACATGAGGCTTTACGAGTTTGTAGATGCTCAGGACAGTAATGCAATGGCAGCCGGCATCGTGGCTGTCTCCAATCAACTAAAACAACACGTAGAAGACGGATCCATTGATCCTGATAATTTTACAGTTGATCAATTACTAGATACATTTCAAAACAATGACATTATACTTGACGTACAAGACTTGTATAAGATGATGGAAAAGCCTCTTCTTAAAAGTGTTATATCAAATATACAAGGTGATAAAGTAGTCTTCAAAGGACATGAGCCTGTTACTATTCAGCCAGGTCAAGATAAAGAATCTGACAGTGAAAAGACTGTTGACAAAATGGCAAAATCCGCTATGAAAAAAGACCGCGGCGCATTTAAAATATAAGTTCAATCTTAACAATGACGGTAAAATTTGTACCTATTGATTTGGACACATTTGAAATCAGCAACTGGCGCTTTGGACCACATTGTGGAGAACGATTTTATAAACCAACAACACATGTAGTCGAACAGGCATTACGACTTGTTGATAAAGCCGAAATAGTAACTGACCCACCCAAAGATGAATTTTATTTTCTACTAATTTCCACCGACTACGGGCTAGATACTACACCCTACTCTTTTACAGCATCAAATAATAGATTTTATTCTGATCTATTAAATAAAAAATGCGGTCTTATTGTTTCTTTAAACGAAGTAGAATCAATGTCTGTTTCTAAGATTATTTCTGGTATGAAACGTTTAAGCGGTGACTTGAATATAGATTCTGATCTTCTTTATTACATAGACTCTAATGCAAATAATAAAAAAACATTAAATCGTTTTAATCTTAATGGAGGTTTCTTTAACTACTACGATTCGTTGTTCGTCAACACAACCGTTTCTCATACAGTAAAAAGTATTGAAGAATTGCATGAAAGACCTAAAAAAATGTTATTGTTAGGTGGTAAAGCCCGGGCCCACAGATTAAAATTTATAAACACTATTTTGCAATTACCCAACTTTGAAAAAGACAATTTTATAAGCACTACTAGTGGAACTTATTTTGATAAGACATTGAAAAAATCTGTTAAAATACTAGAAAGAAAATTAGACGGATTTATTACTGACACAAAAGTACTAGATAAATTTGCAGAACCCACTCAGTTGGGACCAACTCATTTATTCTACTTAGAATCATATCTTCATACTGATTCGTATTTTCAAATAGTTACTAGCACATGGTTTGAACTAGATTTAGGAAGAATTGAAGTAAATGAGAAACATTCAAGACCAATGTATTCTCTACAACCTTTTATTGTTTATGGGGAACCTCATATTCTACGAGCATTTAAAGAAATGGGGTACAAGACATATAGTGATTGGATTGACGAATCATATGATGAAGAAGTTGATGATAACTTACGATTTGAAAAAGTAGTTGCTGTCGTTGACTCTATTAATGCAATGTCTCGTACTGATTTGAGTGCAATGATGAAAGAAATGTTACCAACATTGCTACACAACCTTGATCATCATAATAACCGCGTCACTGAATTACAAATTGAGCATCAACTATTCAATGATATAACTGAAACATTCAGTAATTATCTAAACAAATAAGCCCAATCCACTTTACACGCAATATAAATTACTTTATAATAACACACTGAGGTATTAAATACAAGTATGGAAGTTACAGAAATCGCAAAAGACAAAATTAAAGCCCATTTAGACAAACGCGGTAAAGGCGTTGGAATTCGTATAGGTATCGAAACTACAGGATGTAGTGGATATGCTTATAAACTTGAATTTGCAGATGCTATTAATGATGAAGACATCATTAATGAATACGATGGGTTTTCAATATTAATCGATCCAAAGGCTAACACTATACTTGAAGGAATCACAGTAGACTATCAAAAACAAGGTTTAAATGAAGGTTTTGAATTCATTAATCCTTTAGAAAAAGCACGTTGTGGTTGTGGAGAGAGTTTTACAATTTGAAATTAAAAATATCACACTTAGTCGTTAACGGCTGTAGTTATACTTATGGACACGGAATATCAGACCCAATCAAAAATGGTTGGGCTTCTATTATCGCAGAACGGTTAGGTGTTCCATTAATCAATCTTGCTATTCCCGGTCAGGGAAATCAAGCAATTTTTCGCAGAACAATGCAATACTTCTACAAAGACTTTTTGCATGATAATAATCCCTTTTACATACATGCATATACACAATCATCACGTAGGGAATGCTACTTGGCAAATGCTAGTCCTCCCCATCATTTCTATATTGTAGATGGTTACTCAACTCACTCGCAGTTAGAAAAAGAAATAATCTTAAACTCTGATGATCACTATTATTGTTTAATGGAACAAGATAAATTACATCGTTGGACAAGCATTAACAGTTTATTAGATACAAAAAATATACCCCATATGATGTCTGATTACATGCCAACTACATCAGGCGATGTACATGAGTTTATAGATAAACATGAAACCATTTTAAAAAATGAATTACAATTACATCCAGGAAAACTACAAAATTTTAATGAAGTCACCCAAGATTTTGAAAAGACCCCTTGCTTACATGAAACAGTAGAAGGACACAAACATCTTGCAGATTATATTTGGAGAGAAATAGAAAAACGTTACGATGAAATTGAAGTGACTGATTGTAAACATGCCAAGTTACATGATATTTTAATACATACTCCACAATCAGAAAAAGATGTAGAGTCTAGTCACAATAATACTATAAATTATTATCCACTAGACTTTGCTAGAAATGTATATTACTTCCATGAATTAGGATTAGACTATCTTAATAAAAACTGGGCAGGCAAACCAGAAACAGATCATATGAGGCCATAATGATAACACAAAAATATCCATACCAAGAATTAAAAAAGAAAAACTTTGACGGTTCACGTAAATATCTTACACCAGACGGCGGTAAACTTCCTAGTGTAACGACTATCTTATCTGCAACGCAATCAGAAGAAAAGAAAAAAGGATTGCAAGAATGGCGCAAAAGAGTTGGCTATGCTAAAGCACAAGAGATTACTACTGAAGCCGCAGGTCGCGGAACACGTATGCATAAATGGTTAGAAAACTATGTGTTAAGTGATACTGGAGACATGGGGCAATACGGATCTAATCCATATAGCAAACAAAGTCATATTATGGCACAAGAAATTGTTGACAAAGGTCTAGTCAACTGTGAAGAATTTTGGGGAACTGAAGTTACATTATACTATCCTGAAATTTATGCAGGTACAACTGACTTAGTTGGTTTGCATAACGGTGATGAAGCAATCATGGATCACAAGCAAACAAATAAACCCAAGAAACGTGAATGGATTGACGATTACTTTATTCAATTAGCGGCTTATGCAGATGCACACAATGAACTATACGGCACAAATATTAAGAAAGGTGTCGTGTTTATGTGTAGCAAAGACTACGAATACCAAGAGTTTATCGTAGAAGGTAACGAGTTCGACAAGTATCATCAACAATGGCTTAAGAAGTTAGAGGAATACTACACTAAGTACATCTGATAAAATGCCACATTGATTTAAAATCAATGATAAATAAGTATAATCAAAGGAAAAGATTAGACTTATGAGCATTATACAAATCTCTAAAATTCAACAAAGGGCTGGTAACCTAGTTGATTTACCACAATTAGACGAAGCAGAAATCGGTTTTGCCAGTGATGCAAAAAGAGTCTTCATTGGTAAAACAACTAGCGGATTAGAAAACATTGAAGTATTAACTTCATATTCTGATATTACATTCAGTCAAATCGACGGATCAGTCGGCAACTTAAACATATCAAACGTTACAGTCGCAGACGGACAAGTCTTAGTTTACGACGGTAATAACTGGGTTAACAGAGGCGGTGACGCCGGCGGGTTAGTTGATCTGGGAGAGATTAGTAATGTTGCTATAGACGGCGGCTCAGTTGGCTATACAATCGAAACAGATGGTCTAGGTAATCTTTCTTGGACACCTAAAGGAACAATTACAGCATACATCGAAAATGTATCACAAGCAAACCCGGGTGAAGTTACTTCAACTGTAGAAAACTTTTTAACAGACGGACAAGAAGTTACAATTACAGATGCTGTAGGCATGACAGAACTGAACGGTGGCACATATTATGCTAACGTTCAATCTTCAACTACGTTTACATTATACTCGGACACAAACTTATTAACACCAGTAGATACTTCTGCATTTACTGAGTATGCTTTTTCAAGTGTAGCATCATCAAATACAGTAACTAAAAGAGTTACAATTGGTGACTCAACAGTCTTTTCATTAAACGACCCTGTTAGATTTACAGGGGATATGGACAGTGGATCTTCATTCATTAGTACTGGAACCACTTATTATATTAATGCAATACCAACGACAACAACTATTGTACTTTCTGATACAATTTATGCTAATGGTGTAGCAGGACCTGAAAAGCCAATTGGCACAGCAACAGGACTAACAGCAAACGTATTTGGTTACGGTGGTAGAGCAGTTGCATCAGTCGGCGGCAGTGGCGTATCAGCGGCACAAGGTAGTAATACAAGTGTCCAATATAACAACTCAGGTGTTATTGATGGTGACGGAGATTTTGTCTGGGACTTTAGTTCAAACAAAACTTTAACTATTACTGGTAATGCAAATATATCTACAAATATCAATACAACAAATTTAAATGCATCCAGACTATTTTCAAACGTAGCAACGGGTACGACACCTATTGTCGTAGAATCTACAACACGTGTAGCAAATTTAAATGTTGATTATGCTAACGTAGCAGACAACAGTGTAGTAGGTAATCTTACTACAGGAAATTACTTCCCAGCATTAGTATCTACATCTGCAACAGGAAATAAGCCGCTTAATGTAAGTGGTAGTTATACGTTTGATACTGCTAACGCAAAATTCGTAGCAGGTAATGTTGAAGCAACATATGATGTTTCGGGTTCAACATTGACTGGTACTTTAACAACAGCCGCACAACCAAATGTTACTAGTGTCGGTACACTTTCAAGTTTAGAAGTAGCAGGGGACATTACTCCTGATGCAAACATAGTATATGATTTAGGAAACAATACAAATAGATTTAGAGATTTATATCTATCAGGATCGTCTATCGCATTAGGCTTCCAAGAAATCACATCAAACGCAACACATACAACATTTACTAATAGAGTAGCCGCAGACACATTCGTAGGTAACGTTGTTGGTATATTATCAGGTGATGCAGGTAACGTTTCAAATGTTCAAGGTGCAAACGTTGCAGGAGAAGTTAACTTTGCCGCAACTGCTAATACAGTTGCTGGAGCAAACGTAACAGGCACTGTACCATTAGCCGCAATTGCAAGTACAGTATCAGGGGCCGCACAGTCAAATATTACTAGTGTAGGTACTTTAACTTCACTAGATGTTTCAGGTAATTTAAGTGCCGGCAATATAACAGCAACTGGTGGAACTTTATCTGGTATTGCAGGTAATTTAACTACACTCACGGTTTCAGGAGCATCTGATCTAGGTGATGTAGGCAATGTACAAATAGACGGTGGCACTGCAAATTATATTCTCAAAACAGATGGTGCAGGCAACTTAAGTTGGACTAACCCAGACGGTGGTTATTTCTTACATGAACAGACTGTAGCCGCAACTGTTTGGAACATTAATCATGGTCTCAACAGAAGATACGTAGGTGTCGAAGCAATTGATGGCAGTGGCGTTTCATATACAGGTCGTTACAACTATCCAACAATAGAATATGTAGATGCTAACAATCTTACAATGACATGGGACACTGCTTTGTCAGGTTATGCCGCAATAACAGGTGGTGGCACTAACATCAATAGTGTAATGGTTGCACCAGCAACTACCCCAGCAGGTGTTGACACACAAGTTCAATTTAACGATGCTGGATCATTAGCAGGTAACAATGGTCTTACATTTAATAAGTCTACAGGTACATTAACTGCAACTGTATTAGCAGGACCTCTAGCAACAGCATCACAACCAAACATTACTAGTGTCGGCACACTTAATGGTTTAGAAGTATCAGGCAACATTACTCCTGATGCTAATGTTACATACGACTTAGGTAATAACACAAATAGATTTAATGATTTATATTTGTCTGGAACTACAATTTATGTTGGTGATCAGCAAATTACATCTAATGCTTCTGGTATATCATTTACTGGAGAAACAACATCATCTAATATTAGATTGACTGGTAATATCCAAGCCGCAACTAATAATATGTATATAACTGGTTCAGGTGGTGGACTCGCAAACGGTTATGTACGCCACGAATTTAATGAAAACAGACACTCATTTGTAGGTACCAACACTGGTTCAGGACCAGTAAGTGCAACAGTACAAACACAATACTTTGATGCACTTATAGATACTGATGGTGTTGTACCGGGTATGCCTGGTAAGATGCGTTTAAAAATGGACGGCCTACAAAGTTATAATTTATCGTCATCCATTGAGAACGCATACTTTAAATTAAATCAGTCAAGTAGTAATTTAATTACTCCGGGGCCTACATGGACTGCTAGTCACCCATCATCTACCCCTACTCATATCGTAGCAACAGGTAATATTGCTGGTAGTTATGGTCATTTTTCACAAGACATGTCAGCAGAAAGTATTTCGGCTACCTATGCAAATATTGACGGTGGAACAGATATTACTGGTAACTTAAATGCTGGAAATATTACTACTGCTAACATTGTTACTCAAGCCGCAACTATTAATGGCAACGCAACTGTAGTTGCAAACTTAAGAGTCGATGGCACTATTATTGTTGAAAATGATATTAATCTTGGTGTCGATAATCTTACTCAATTTACAGGAAATCTTGTAGGTCTTGATACTCCAGGTACTGCAACTATTGACCTCGATGTTACTGGAACGTCTCCTGGCTCAAGTATTACTTTAGTCGGCGGTCAAAGTGCTGGTATAGTAGGAGATACAGAATTTAAAGCAACAGGTGGTAAATTTACAGCAACATATAACACTAGTTACTTCCCTGCTGTAGGTACTCCAACGTTTACAGAGTTTACAAGCGGAGGTATGCAAGGCTCAGCAGGGCCCGCTAATGTATATGATGCTTTCCAATTAAACAATCAAGCAACATCAAATACTGCTCCCGGTAATGTTTGGTCTGCATTTCAAAAAGGTGACACATCACCAGTACACATTTCTGCAACAGGTAACATAGTAGGTGCCGGCGGCATATTTAATGAAGTATTCACTACAGAATTACATGCTGGAAATGATCCCGCAACATCTGATCAAAATACAAACGGTTCTATCGTAGGTAATTGGTTATTAGGTGGCGGTTCACGTTTACAAGCAACTTATGCTGACTTAGCAGAATACTATGAAGGTGATGCAGAATACGAAGAAGGGACAGTTCTATGTTTCGGTGGAGAAAAAGAAGTTCATCTTTCTAATGAAGTAGGTAGCAGACGAGTAGCAGGTGTTGTATCAACTAATCCAGCATATCTTATGAATGCAGAATGTTCTGGTAAAAAAGTTGCTATAGCACTACAAGGTAGAGTACCATGTAAAGTAACAGGCACATGCGAAAAAGGTGATATTATGGTGTCAGATGGTCAAGGTGGTGCAACTGCTTGGTATCATGTTGCTACTATAATGCATCCTGGCATGACTCTAGGTAAGGCTATCGAAGACAAAACTGCTAAAGAAATGTCTATTATTGAGGTAGCGGTCGGTCGTCTCTAACCAACGTTTTTACGCAAAAACTATAAATACATATGAATGTTCTTGTCATGTAAGATAGCATCAAACAAGACTTATGCGGTACCCGCCGCGTAGACCTAGAACGTCACTCACTAATATTATATAAGGAGATCAAAAAATGGGACGACCAATGAAAACATCGAAAAATTCTGATGTTGATACCACATATAACAACCCGGCAGGTTTATCAAACACTTACCGTATTGTTGCTGGTAACACAACTCAGACAGGGCCTCAAACTGTATGTAGATGCAAAGTAGGCTCTAACATAGAAGGCGACGGCTTTATTATCAGACAAAAAGGTGCTAGAAAGTATCTTGTTGATGATGGATCAGGAAACCAAGGTATTTGTACTTTAGCAGATTCGGCTGATGGTGCATTAGCAGACAACACTATGACTGTTACTGTAACTTTAGATGATGCAAGTACTGTAAGATTAGAAAGAATTAAAGGATCAGGACGTGCATTAGACTTTACTGGCACCCCTTACATCATATCTTTCAACACAGCATATCCTGCAGATACTTACGGCGGACAACCATATCCGATTGTAACAGTTGAATCTTTATAATCTGAGGTATTTAGATCATGGCACAGAGTAACGCACAAAAGCAATTACAACAGTACGACACTGATATTGCTGTTCTCAAAGTCGAATTTAAAAACTTAGATGAAAAGTTTGATACTGCATTAACTGATGTTAAGCATGATATTAAAGAATGCGAAACATTAATTAAAGAAGGTAATGCATCAACTCATAAAATGCTTATTGATTTTAATAAGTCAAACCAAGAATCACACGATTTGATGGCGACTAAGATCACAGCATTAGAACGTTGGAGATGGATGCTTATCGGAGCAGGTATGGTAGCAGGAACTCTAGGCTATTCAGTCGTTGAGTTCTGGATGTCACACTAAATATTATTTAGGTTAAGAAGGGGTGCTAGTCACCCTTTCTTTTTGGGTTAAATAAAATATATGGAAGATATTGAATGGAAATTAAGATGTGATCTCGCCGCTTGTCATCACTTATTTCATCATTTTGGCTGGACAGATGTAATCTTCACTCATTTAAGTACTAGGCTACCTCAAAATAAAAATCATTATTTAACTACACCGTATGGTTTAATGTTTGATGAAGTAACTGCATCTAATCTTGTTAAGGTTGATTTTGATGGGAAAATCTTAGCAGGAGAATCTTATATGGATGCAGGACATGCAATACACACAGCAATAATGAAAACTCGACAAGATGTGAATTGTACTTTGCACTCACACACCCGTGCGGGGATTGCAGTTTCATGTATGAAAGAAGGACTGATGAATTTATCACAACAATCAGGCGAAGTACAAAACAAAATAAACTATTACGACTATCATTGTATCGAGGTTCCCGATACTAGATCATGTGCCCAATTAGGAAAAGATATCGGAGATAAATCTTTGCTGATTATGCGAAATCATGGCTTACTATCTGTAGCCAAAAATATTCCAGAGGCTCTCTATAACCTCTATATGCTTGAGAACGCCTGCAAAATTCAAGTCGATGTTCTGCGTACTGGTGCAGAACTATCAGTTCCTTCTAAAGCAGAATGGGATAAAATAGCAAGAATTAATGACTCACCAGACGAGCATGTAAACTTATTTTGGACTGCATTATTAAGAATGCTAGATCGAAATGGAGTTGATTACTGCTCCTGAGACTCTATAAATCGCCCTCTGAGCAACGTTGATCAATGACATCTATCTATGTATAAAATTAAACTATGCGTCTTAGAACGTCTCTGAGGGCTTTCTATCAGAGATTCTTTAGACTAGACAACTTTTCTACTACATTATCTATATTAATCGTAGAAAATAGCCCGGGGTGTAAGGGTTTTGGGTACTTATCATCGCCTACCCAAGCATACCCACAATGTTCATCATTAAGAATTGGGGGAAATTCTTCTTCAATTTCGCAAAAGAATGTGTGATATGCAAACGTGTTATTAACAAATTTTTGTATGGGTACTAATTTAAAATCATCTTCCCAATATGCAATTTCTTCCATGCATTCTCGTTTTAATCCAGCAAACAAAGTTTCATTTTTTTCTATTTTGCCCCCTGGTATAGACCACGTAGGATTCTTACTTTCGTTTCTTAGAAGATAAAGTGATCGTTTGGTAGACTTGCAATAAAAGAATATACCAGCAGATTGATTTATAATGATTGCCATACAGTTATTTAGTGGGTGACAGGGTCATCCTTAAATAACTATACTATAGTCACCTTCATTATAATAACCTTCGTAAGACTTCATCCATTGTGCCGGTAGTCCGGGCTGAACTGAGTCAGCAGGGGTAGCCGCCCAACGATATTGAATTTCTGTAGTTAGGTTAGTCACATATTCAAGTTCATCTTTATTGATGACAGAATCAAATGCAACAAACCAAGTCATAATATCTGCATTGAATTGTATGATGTCATTTGCTTTTGCTTCTACAATAGTGTAAACTGTTCCTGTTCCTTCTGGTTGTACATTGTTCATTGTAAACTGTGTACCTATATTGTTATCAGGAGCTCCATAGAATCTAAAATCAGTTGTGCCTATAGTAGCAATCTGATATAATGTTCCGGGAGTCATTGTAGTTGCAACTTGTGATTCAGGTAATACTGATGTACCTGTTTGACTACCTATCATCGTACCCCATGATGAAGATTGATAACCGATATCTTGTGTCAATAGATATCTGACATTAGGAATAGGCCCGGGTAGTCCATTGTTTGGTCCTGTTACTTGAGGATTAATAACTGATGTTACAGGATCTAATGTATTTTGCGGTAACGTATCTTCATCAACGTTATAAATTAAATAACGATCATCAAGTGGATCAACAACTATTGTACCCATAATCTCTGTATCCATATATGGATTTTGTAATGCAACTTGTGAGATACCTCCACGGTATGCACCATACATATTTAAAATAGATGTCCAAAATAAATCAGTGTCTGGATTAACAGGTTTATCTAATGAGAAATTAGAAGGTTGATCTGGTTGATCTTGTGGTAATAATTGTAATGAATTACCTATAAACAATACTTGATAGCCGTATGGGGATATCTTTTGTCTTGTACCTAATAACAAGTCATCATCTTTCATATCTTCTTGTGTTTTACCCTCAAAGATAGAAGTAATAATCTTATTAATAACACCATACTTTTTAAGTTTAGCAGACGTTGTTAACCACATAGGTAAGTAAAACTTCCATGACATAACATCAATCGGATTGCCTGTTCCTTGTGGTATAGTACGAGATGAGAATGTTAGTCCATCCTGATATACAACTGTTAATGAAGTCCAATCAATAAAGTTGTCAGTGTTCTGAATTTCTAATGATGGATTGAATAGTGTGCCTAACTGCTCAATCAATTCTAATTTTTGTTGATAGTTAGTTGTCCAAAAGTCTACTTGTAGTCTAAGTGTATACGGAACTGGCATCAACTTTTCAACAGTAAATGCTTGACCCTGTGTCTCTCCGTATGCGGCTGTAGTTGGATCGTAGTCTCTTTGACGTACATTCTGTTTCTCTACAAAGTAAGGCTCTTGTGTACGTCTTTGATCGTATTCTAGTCCGTTAATAAAATAAGTTATTAAAGGTGCTGATGGTAGATTACTTGCAGAGTTGTTTGCTATAATCGTTGATGCTTGTCTACTTGCATCTCCATATTGAATCGGCACTCTAACAAGTATAGGATTACCGTTAGGATCAGTCCCTGATGTTACATACCAGTTGCTAAAAATTTTAGCAAACTGTAGTAAAAATCTTCTTATTTGATTGTCGTAAAAATATTGTGCCATTATGTTCCGTCACTTGGTGGATTGTCATCTGGTTCTAAATCTAAGATGCCACTTAGTCCTTGAGCAGATGGTACGTTTGCTTCATCGTTGTTACTATATATCGTATCATCATTATTAATGAATCCAGATAGTTGTGAAGTATCAGTTTCTGTAAAGCCAGTTGTCGTTCTTACATTCTCACTAACTCTTAGCCAAAGAGTTCCTGACCATCGATATAAAACATTAGGTGTATAATCTATACGTAAGAAATAATCTCCAACTTGTGGATTTTGTGGGAAAGAGATTCCTGCTCCTGCTGGTAGTCCATTAGGTGGAGTACCCTCTCCTGATAAGTACCCTGATGTATAACCAAAGTCACGTGGAGTATATCTTGCAATGTATTGAAAACGAGGATCACAATCAGCACGATAGTCCATTGTGTTTGGACCATATGGTTCTGTACCTGTAAAGCCAGGTTGAGTAGGATCCTGATCTGCTGTTGCATAAGTGTTGTCAGCAGTACCATAAGGGCCTGTAACGGGTCCACTTATATTGACTGTTAATAACTTAGTGCCTTCCATCTGACCTGAGCCAGTTGATGACATCTCTGGTGCTTCAACTGCAATCGATAAGTTTGCTTGTACAAACTTTGCTATCATTGCTTCTAAGTCTATATCTTGCTCACCGTGTTTGGCTTGCATTATATCAATAACTTCTTTAGGTATTCTTATGCCGTTAGACTCATATTTGTATTTGTCACTTTTCATTGTAATGACTTCACCAGTAGCAGTTAATGCACTGTTACCGGGCATCCATGAACGTACATCGACAGGAGGTGCGGGTTGATTTTCTTTGTCAGATGGTACACCGTTTGCTTCAAAGATACCATAGCCTGGTACGACATATAAATTAGATGTATCATAACCTGCTTTAGGTACAATACGTGCCGCTTCTTTTAAGTTAGCATCATTAATTCTAATGTTTTCATTGTATCGACCCAATACATCTTTAAGAGTTTTGCCTGTGTCAAGTTCCCAATACGGATCTGGATCAGTGTCTCCGGGTTTTGTTCCTGCTGGTACTTCTTGTAATGCGATATAGTTTTTGTCACCAAATGTCATTGTATACCCTGCAGGGTATGTTTTACTCTTATCCCAATCACCTAAGTAATTGTCTTTATCAGTTGGTTGACGTAAGATATCCTGGAACTCTTGGCTGTCTACTAGTTTTTCACATTTGATACGCCATAGATGAGGATACCATGTTTGCGAAAAGCCTTCACTACCATAGTTAGCATCTGTAACTTGATAAAATCTTTTTAGTGCTACTGGAAATTCTACAGGATTATCGTCTAAGGGATTGTAATCTAGTAAGTGGGGTAGTTCGATAACATCACCTACCATTAACTTTCTACCTAAGATATCGATCATGTCATTGTAATGCACGTTGATAAAAATAGTGTCATTACTTAAGAATAAACCGAACTGACTAAGATCAAAGTCTAAGTTTTGTACGTTATAATGGCCCCGTAATCGATAAATATCCTTTTCATATTTTCTATCTCTGTTCTCTAAGAACAGCAAATCTTGTATGTTTGTTGGGTCCAAAGAACTGTATTGAGGTTGTGTAAAATCAGCAGAAGGACCCTGATCCATTGGACCAGCATACTTATGGATATATAGATCGGTACCGCCAACAGTCAATTGTTCAGAAATACTTCTGTCTAAAAAACGGTAATCGTTTTGTTTCTGTTCCCGGTATAAACTTAATCTTGGCATATATATATTTATCTCAATACAATGAGACGAAGAATTTGGGTAAATAAAGGTTGAATTAAAAAAATATTTGATGTATAATGCGAACACTAAGTATGAACATTCATTTCATTAAGGGACAAAATGGCAAGACGTAAACAAAAGACAGTTTATTTGACTCCTGAGCCAGACTGGGAAAAACACAAAAATATTGAAGATCCTGAAGGACAGGCAAAAGCATACCAAGACTGCCAGTATTTTATTCGTACAGAAATCAGTGATAAGAAAAGACTGACTGAATTTAAAACCTGGCTTAAAAAAGAATCTGGTTATACCACAGAAGAAATTGAAATCATTCTTAGGAACCCAGATTGGAACTTTAACTCGACCGGTACATCTGTTTATTTTTTAAACAGAGTTGGGTACATGCCAGAAGGTCATATTAACCATATTGCTAAACTAAAAGAAGACTGGTTAAAGAAAGGCGAACAGATTGCTCAAGTAAAAGAAGAAAAGGCAAAAGACAAACCTAATCGTCCTTCTATACAAGAAATTATGCTTGGCAAGTTAATGGAAGCAGGTGGAGAGATTGATGGCATTATGGATCAATTCTTTGAAGACGAAATTAAAGTAGATGCCAAGTTTAATACAGCAATCATGCGAGTACTAAACACTTACAATCCTTTACCCAATCATATCCCTCAACTAGTCGATAGTTACACAAAAGAGCAAAAAGAATTTAAAGAAGTTATCGAAGGGAAAGACGAGCAGTTAGTTGAAGCATACAATCATTTTAATAAAAGAAAATTAAAAGGCATTATAAATGCATATGAGTCTATGATTGGTGTATTAAATTCATATCAGGCTCTTAAGATTAAGAATAGGGCTAAACGCAAAACTAAACCAATCACACCTGAGAAAGCAACTCAAAAGTTAAAGTATCAAAAACGTTTTGAGTGTGAAACAACAAAATTAAAACTAGAAAGTATCAGACCAGCAGAACTACATATGTCTAAAGAAGCATGGTGCTATGATACTGCTAAAAGAAAACTTCATCACTATATTGCAGATGATATGGGCGGGGAAATGTTTGTTAAAGGAAACACTTTGTATGGATTTGACAAGTCTAAGAGTGCAATTAAGACATTACGTAAACCCAAAGAACAATTAAAAGAGATTATGGGTAGCAAGCCTGCGGCAAGAAAATTCTTTGATGACATCAAAGCAGTTGGTATCCAACCAAAAGGTCGTTTCAACGATCAAATGATTATTTTAAAGGCGTTTTAATTATATGGCAAATTATATGTTGATTGCGGGGTGTAGTCATGCCGCTGGTTCGGAAATTGACGGGAACTTATCAAGTCCGGCAAATCGTCAAGCAAGTTTCGGTAATCAATTAGCAAAAATGATGGATCATACTCCTATCAATATTGCAAGAAATGGTTCATCTAATGGTGCAATACATCGTAGTGTACTAAATTGGTTTACACTTAACCAAAATTTAGTGTCAAATAAAGCAAACAATCTTTTTGTTCTAGTCAACTGGGCAGAGAGTTGCAGAATAGAAGCACCCGTGCCACATGACGTAGGTATTGACCAAGACACTTGTGCTGATTGGGCAGACCCTTCGTTTCTTAGTTCAGTCCAAGTAAATGCAATGACAGATCCGCATCATGTTGCACCACAAGAAAAAGAACAGTTTCTAACAGCACAACGATTCTTAGTCTATTCAGAAACATTTACAGAATGTATGACTGCCAAAGATGTCTTATCATTGCAATATTTTTTCAAAGCAGAGGGCATCAGATATCTTATGACTAACTCGGGCATTGCATTTAATAATCGCAACATGAAATGGCTAAAGCCATATCTATCAAAGATTGATGCAGTACGTTATTACAAGTACAGAGATAATGACTTTGGTTTCTATGAAAAGTACAAAGAAGCAGGAATGATAAATCCAAATGCTAAGTATGGTCATCATGGAGCAGACGCACATCTATCCAGAGCCACTGATTTGTTTAATTATATAAAACAGAAAAACATTTAGACTGATAAATACTAGAAATAGGAATTTATCAACATGGCATCAGAAGAACTAGCAGTACCAAACGGCGAAAACCTCGAACAACTCAAAGAGAATATGTTTGATCAGGTTCGTTTTAGGCTGGGCGATGGCATTGTAGATTTAGAATTAGATCCAGAACACTACGAAGCGGCATACAACTATACAATCAAAACGTATAGACAACGTGCTGAAAACTCAGTACAGGAATCATATACTTTGTTAACGGTAGAAAAGGACCAAGATACTTATACACTACCAACAGAGTTTATCAACGTCAGACAATGTTTTAGAAGAACAATTGGACTTGAAACAGGACCAGGTGCATCATCATTCGATCCGTTTTCATCTGCTATCTTAAACACGTATCTGTTGAACTACAACTATGCAGGTGGTTTAGCAACATATGACTTCTATGCAGGATATGTAGAACTAGCCGCTAGAATGTTTGGTGGATTTGTTATCTATACTTTTGATCCAGTAACTAAAACAATTAGATTTGTTAGAGACTTTAAAGGATCGGGCGAACAAATTCTTATTTGGGCTGATATTCAACGTCCAGAAACAACTCTATTACAAGACCCAGGCATTGCACCTTGGATAGAAGACTTTGTGTTAGCAACTGTTACAATTTCTATTGGTCAAGCACGTGAAAAATTCTCAACTATCGCAGGCCCTGCAGGTGGAACTGCTCTTAACGGAGCGGCAATGAAAGCCGAAGGTCTAGCAGGACAAGAAAAATGTCTCAAAGATTTACGTGATTACGTAGATTACTCTCAACCTCTTACTTGGATACAGGGCTAATCACATTGTATGACGATTCAAAGTTGTCAACTTACAGAATCAATTTGGTGTCTTAATGTAGAATGCGGTCATGACCGCAACATACCTTTTAGTGGTCATATCGATTCTGAACAACCTTATGACACTCAACAAATAGAACATTTAATTATTGGTTTCATGTTATATGAACCGCAAGTTGGATGGGACTACACAACGTTTACAAAACAAACACTAGAATACTTGCACACAAGTCAAATGTTTCCTAATCTAAAACATGTATATCTATTACATGAGGGGACTAGAGTTAACATAAATGAATTGCCTGATCATTACATGGTCTTTGGTCACAATCCTCGATACTTTTTATTAAGGTCCGAAGGAACCGAAGAAAGAAGTTATGGATTAGACACAACTAGAGATTGGGCTCAGTCATTAGATAACAAAGAGTTGAAAGCACTTTGGTTGATAGGTGATATTACAGGTAGACCTCATAAACTTCCTTTGTTATATAAATTTTTTAAAGAAGGTACGATAGATAGACTAGATTATTCTTTGACAAACTCATTAAACAATTATGATTCTTTTAAGGATCATGTTTCACAAGATTATCAACCTATATTAGATGCTATTGATGAAGATTTAGATTTAAATGATTTAATAAAAATTTATAATCAACTTGAAAAAACATTGCCCGGCGATGCATTTTTTGATATAACAAAAAAAGGTTTGGTAAATTCTTTTGATCTTGCTAACTATCTTTTTCCTGATGAATGGAATGATGCATCATTGATTGTTATGCCTGAAACATGGTTTGATAATCCTAATCCTCCTCATTGGCAATATATAGAAGAAGAAATAAATGAAGAAATGGAACTTCGTCCTTTTTGGGAACATGATATTTACTCTACTACAGAAAAAACTTGGAAACCTATTGCAACTAAGAAACCTTTTATAGGAATTAGTAAAAATGACTTACAAGAAAAAACATTAGAAGGGTTAGGATTCAGAACATTCAGACAATACACAACTCAACCAAATTTAATTGGACACATGGATAATGAAGTTGACATTGCACATGAAAGAATAATTTCTTTTTTAGATGATATGGAAAACTATCAATGTGGTATAATAGAAGATATTGAATATAATTACAAACATTGGAAATATGTCTTAGACCAAGAATGGCAATTACTATATCGATCTTGTCCTCCATTAAAACATGTACCCAAACATAAATTTTTACGAATGTTTGTGTGTCCACCTGACAGTAATTTACATATCGAAGATAGCAGTATCTATTCTGAAAAAATTGTTAAATGAACGTTTTAGTTGTCGGAGATAGTTGGGGTTGTTATTTCGCCGACATACAACCTAATGCTCAATGGAGTGCTAAGAACAGTAAACTTAGTTGGTTACAATATCAAGGTCATTTAATCTTTAACTGTGCTATATTTGGAGGCACTAATTTACAGACTCTCAATGAAGGGAAAACTTATTTGCAGGAGCGACTCAAGTACAAAGAAGTTGATTTGATTATTTGGTTTTATACTGAGTTAGGAAGAGAAGAACTTCTTCCAAAGTTTCTTCCAAAATATACTCCAAATTATGTTTCACGTTTCGGAACTGAAAGTGTTATAGATACACTTGATTGGTTGCATACTGAAACTACAAAGAAAGTATCTGAAATAAGAAATATGTGTCCAAATGCTAAATGGGCAATCATAGGTGGACATGCATCATTATACAGACCAGAAGACTATGATTGGGCAGAGTTTGTAATTGAAGATTTGATGTCAGAAATTGTAGGATATCAGGTACCTACATCACATTTTCAAAATTTTGATCTTTATAATAACCCAAGCAAAACTAAAAATTTAGACATATTAACAAGTGAAATGTCTAAGTATGAAAATATCTTATCCATAAAAAAATCACACCCAGATATATTCATCGATGGAGTACATCCTACTCTCGGTGTTATAAACGAGTTTGCAATAGATAAAATATTCAATCATTTTTCCAAAAAGACTTGACATTCTTTTATAAACCCTGTATAATATTATTACTTTACTACAGGACTATCCAATATGATTATAGGCATTACAGGACTTATCAGCAGTGGCAAAGATACTGCGGCTGATTATCTTATAAGATTTCACGGCTTCAGAAAACTCAGTTATGCAGGTCCTCTAAAGGATTGTGTATCTGCTATCTTTGGATGGGATAGAGAAATGTTAGAAGGAACAACTCAATCTAGTAGAGAGTGGCGAGAACAAGTTGATGAGTGGTGGGCAAAACGTTTAGATATGCCTCATCTCACTCCTCGTTGGGTATTACAGTATTGGGGAACTGAAGTAGGCAGACGATCATTTCATAATGATATCTGGGTATCATCTATTGAAAATCAATTACGTAAAATAGAAGATAACGTAGTCATTACTGATTGCAGATTTAAAAATGAAGTAGAAGCAATTAAGAATGCGGGTGGAACTACACTCAGAGTCAATCGAGGAGAACAGCCTGCATGGTTAAATGATGCAGTCGATTATAATTACTATGAAAATCCTCAGGCACTGGCAAGACTAGTCGATCTAGGAGTTCATGCTAGTGAGTATAGTAGTGTTGGATTAGATTACGATTATCAAGTTGATAACAATGGCACCATTGATGATTTACACAAACATATGGAGTTAATAGTCAACAGTTAAGTCTCCTCTTACCCACAAGACTTCTTTTCTTTTTACGACCTCAATACAATTTAAACATACTGTTCTTAAGTTTGTAAAATCTGTATTCTGTGGTCGTCCGTCTATATGATATACAACCATTTGTGTTGAGTATAGACTTTTAAATCCACATAAAAAACAAGTATCTTGTTTTTCATATCCTGCTCGTTGCCAAAGATATATAGGTTTTCTTGTTTTGTTTACCTTACCACATTGATTGCACATACTTCTATAATGTCGTTTGCCGTTCTTAATATAGTTTACGGCACACACTTTTCTGTTGCAAACTTTACAAATTGGTCTAGGTAAACTCATAACTATATTTATGAAAATGCCTTCGAAGGTATGTTAAACCATTATTTTTTGTACAACAAGATAAATAATAGTATGAAAAAACAATCAGGGTGTAACCCTCAAAATCATACAAAAGGAATATTATTATGGCACTAACATCACCAGGCGTAGAAGTAAGCATCATTGATGAAAGTCAATACTTGCCAGGCGCAACAGCATCGATTCCCTTCTTCTTGTTAGCAACAGCACAAGATAAAGCGGATCCAACATCAACAGGCACAGCGGCCGCAACAACAGCCGCGAATGCAGGTAAATTATACAGAATCACTTCTCAACGTGATCTTGTTACTTTATATGGTAACCCATTCTTTTACACAGCATCAAACGGTACTCCGTTACAAGGCTACGAGTTAAATGAATATGGACTATTAGCGGCTTACTCAGCACTTGGTATTTCAAATCAAGTATTTGTATTAAGAGCAGACGTTGATCTAGCAAGTTTAGTAGGATCAACAGGTCGTCCAACAGGCGCACCACAAAACGGTTCTTTCTGGTTAAACACAACTTCTTCTACATGGGGAATCAATGAGTTTAATTCAACAACAGGAGCATTTACATCAAAAGCACCAATCGTTATTTCTGACTCTACTTTAGTGTCAGTAGGTACACCTCTACAATCAGTAGGAAACATCGGTGACTATGCAGTAGTTGCTATTCCTAATTATAGAAACCCTAACAACGACAATGCACCTACATATTGGTACAAGAATCGTCAGAACACATGGGTTGGTTTAGATTCAGTTGACTGGTTCAAGGCATGGCCTTCAATCACAGCACCTACTTCTAATCCTACATTAACACAAGGTGATACAATCGACTTAGTTGTCAACGGTACAAACTTAGCACAACTTACTGTATCAGCGGCTCCTAACAATACTATTTCTCAGTTAGCGGCAGATATTAACTCATTAGGTTGGGAATATTGTTCAGCGGCAGTAATCGATAACAAACTTGAAATTTATTCTTCACAAACAGGTGGAGATCAAGGTACTCCAGAAACACCATTCTTCATCAGACTTGCTAACGCAACAGGTACTATCTTTACAGACTTAGGATTTACAGGTACTAATGTAACTGGCTTCCAGCCAAGAGCATTATATGGTACATCTGCTCAACAGCCATTATGGCAATCAGGACAGGCTCAACCTGCTCCAACTGGTTCTGTATGGATTAAGGTTGACGGAACAGGTTTACAACCAGTAATTTCTGAATATGATTCTACATCATCTTCATATACTGCAAAAACACCTACTTTTGCAAACTCTGATTGGGCTCAAATCTATTCAGCAGACTCAACAGGTGGACAAGCAATTCCAGCAGGAAGTGTTTATGCACAATATGCATTTAATGGCGAGTACTTAGCGGCCCCTGTATACTACTTCTATAGAGTAGCAACAGGCGCAACAGTAATCAACGGCACAAACACTGCACCAGACTTTACATCAGGACCATATGTAGCAAGAGTTCAGATTTCAACTCCAGGTTCACAAACATTAAGTAGCCCTTATACGTTTAACTTGGGCGATGCTACTGATGCATCTGACTTTGTAACTTCATGGTCAGCGGCGAACATTCCTTACACTTCAGCAAGTGTAAACGATGATGGTTCAATTCAAATTCAACACACTTCAGGTGGTGTTATTATCTTAGATGATTTTGATAACAACACAGGTATTTCAAGTGGTTTATTTGCAGAAGCAGGATTTACAACAGCAACATCAGGTTGTAAGACTGGACCATTCAGAGATGACATTGCATTTACTCCCACACAAAGTGCTTCAAGCGGAGCAGGTACTTCATTATCAATTCAAGTAACTAATGATTATGGTTACTACGATTTTGATCCGGATGCAGTAGTGAACGGTGGTACAGGACATGCTGTAGGTGACGTAGTTACTTTCTTAGGTTCAGACTTAGGCGGTGCTTCACCAGCAAATGATTTACAAGTAAAAATTACAAGTGTTA
>WLWG01000825.1_pt1 | contig 30739 bp, 29 predicted proteins | sample 6712871 | NCBI WGS metagenome assembly WLWG01 (sample SAMN12718693, study PRJNA515312) | sponge metagenome | isolation source: marine sponge | host: Mycale hentscheli | place: New Zealand: South Island, Marlborough, Capsize Point | collected 2003-05-01
CGTTAGTATTTTCTTTCTGTTTGTTGCTAGCTTTGCGCACTTGGTAACGTGGTTTTACTGGCTCTGTTATCTTAATTTCGTCTGCGCTGTACATCTCAAAAGGCAATACCCTCTTAACGTTAACCAGCTTTGACCATTTTTTGTTATTGTCTGGGAAATAGTGGAAGTACATCATCGCTCGACACTCTGCTACCGAACTATCGTCCCACACCTTCGGTATGTAAGACAATGCACACGTAGGCGAACAAAACTTTCCATACCCTCTAATTCCTCCAGTGGGGTCGGGCCTGATTGCATGGCATGGCATGCTTATGTATCCACTGCAGTTGTCACAAGTCATCTTACTACTATAGTAGAATTGCTTTTATTACTTTTTTTTTGCCTTAATTAACTTCTTCGCAGCAGCGTCTCTTGTTTTGTCCAACCTAACCATTAACTCTTTCAAAGCTTTCTTTCTAAATGGCTCCATACGTGACAGCGCTGACCGGTAAGCCTTCACATTGACCCACTTCTTTTTTTCACTGTCCCATTCCTTGTCTGTGTTAAAGTCGCCTTGCCACAATCTATCTTGCCACTTTTTTTCAAATTCTGCAAGAGCGCTGTCATTAAAGCCATGTTGCGGGCCAGCAATACCCTTACCCTCAGAATCTGGAACTTCAACGGGGAGTGTAAATACGTCCGACCGGGTATTGCTATCTTTAGTCCTCTTGCGTTTGTTTGGATTAAAAATGTCTGCATCTCTCTCTTCGAAGGTGCTCGTTACTTGAGGTGCTGTCATGCCAATGTCAATAAACCGTCTCTCTTCATCTGGTACGTACCCAGTTGGGTCGCCTTCCTCGTCAACTAAAAAATTGCCTTGATCATCGACGTATCTCCACCGTCCTGCTTCGTCCTTCAAAACAAACCGCTGGCCAATGTGTGTATACAATGAAGGAAGATGAAAAGTTGATTTTAAAAAACTGCGGTTGAGCACATCAGACATACGTTCTCGCGCGCTATTGAATTGGTTTGCCATTGTGTTCATTATTCTTTCGTAATTGCGGCCCATTTCTATAACCCTCTCGACTTGTGCTTCTAGTTGCCTTGTTTTTGTTGCATGTTCTTCACTCTGCGTTTCTGCTTCCGCATCTAATCTGTCTTTTATACCTTCTAACTTTTGCAACTTGTCTTGAAGTTCTGCACGTTCTCTGGTGTGCCTAGCTGCGTCTTTTGCCGCTTGTTCCAAGAACTCCGCGTCTTGTTTTAAATCATCATTGTCTTTTACCGTCTTTTTGTGAGCTTCCAAAATTGCCTCGCTTATTCTTGCAAGATCATTTCGCTGTCGTACCATCTCGTTGTAATCGACAACAAATGACTCCAAAATTTCTTTGGTTGTTTTGTCAAATTGTATGGTTGTTGGAGATGGCTCAATAGATTGCCTGTTTATCCCTTGTGATCGCTCTAGTTGGGGCACAGCCGGTGGATCGGTTTGTATTTCGGCATCAGTAGAAGCCGCAGAGCTTGGGTCAACTTGTGTCGCCTGGCTTGCTGTCGCAGGCGCGTCGGTTTGCATTCCAAAAACATCTGAACTTGGGGACGGGTCGGTTTGTGCTCCTGCGTCAGTAGCGGCAGACAAAGGATTGTCTGTTTGTTGACTTGATGTCTGTTTTGGAAGAGTACTCTTAAATGAAATATTGCCGGTGTTTAATTGCTGTGTCGGCGGAGGACCTGGGACCGGTGTGGCTGGCGGATCAATTGGTGGTAATATTGGACCTCCTTTCACGACAGCTGGACCTGGTGCAGTATTTTGTCTTCCAGGCGGTTGCGGTTTTCCAGACGGTTGCATTATATCCGCGTCTTTTTCTTTAATGTTAATAATGACATTGACATTTTTGTCTTTTTGCTGAATACACGTTCCGGCTCCCACAAGTTCTCTAAAAGCCCTTTTGATATCGGCGTTTTTCATGCAATCCGCATGCGTCATGCCTAAGTCAGGGTTCTCATCGCGAAAATGTTTGACGAATTGAGTAAATTTCATTTGAATTATATTATTCCTAAATATAATAAAATTTAATATGTTTTTACAAATGTTTATTTAAATTACATTTCGCTATCGACTGCAGACGAACTATCTTCGTCACCGTTTGCCGGAATTCTTGTCAAAACGACCATGTACTTACTGATAGGATCACTAAAGTGCGAAAAACTAATTACTTCGTCTCTACTTCCGGTTAAGGGCAAATTAGTAATTTGCTTCACTTGGTGGAAAGAACCTTTTCCGGACACGGTTCCTAGGTATCTGTCGTTAGGAGATACGTTGCTGTCCATACCAAAAACAAAAAGGCTTAAATCGTTTGCCTTTCCTCCAGACTGGTATGTAATAGTAAGCTGTTTGCCGTCCGCACTTTTTGCGACATTACTGATAATAGGTCCCGTCATACCGTGTGCTGCGCTACTAACTAAACTTTGTACTACATGAGAATTTGTACTTTTATCTGCCTCTGTGTAACTGTAGCTGAGGAATGCTTGAGCGGTAACTGTCACGCCTGGGTCTGCTTTAACACTGTATGGGCTGCTGTTTCTATCATATGTTGTACCGTTCTCGTCAGTATAACGGACTTGTGTTTGATAAAGTGTTTGGTTGCCAGAATCACCTGGCGTAACTATAGCACGAACCTCGCCCGTCAGTCCTTCTGCGCTAATGGCAATTGTCGGAGCTATTGGCGGAGAAACCGCTGTGTGGGTCTGCACGGTTCTGTCCAAGATAAACTTTCTGGCGGGGAATTGAGTTCCTTCTGCAAGAGCTAATGGTGCCTGATTACCATCGTAAAGCGTAGTTGTGGTCCAATACTTTCTACCATCAAGCTCAGGAAGGTTAAGTTGTGACTCACCAATTAAACCAGACATATTTGTTCTTTCAATGTCTCCAGACTTGTAGAACATTCGCCAACCAGATACTGTCTTTTCGACAAAGTACAAATGGCCGTCTACGTATTTCAATGGGACGCTTGTAAGTGGGTCGTCTGATGTTAACGGGGTGTACCATTCACTGTTAGCAAATAATTCGTTTAGACCATACACCCTTGGTGCACCTTCAGCAGCCTCGTCCGCATTGCCAAGTACAAGTACACGTTTTTCATCCTCAGTTCTCTCTCTCCAATATTGTCTCCAGTTTGCGTCCACATCTATCGTAATAGAAAAATCAAAGTGGATAAAGAAGTTGCCAACTGCAGTAGCGTCGCCAAAAGCGACGTCTTGACCAAACACCTCCACTTGCTTTACCGGCAGTGACTGCCAGTCAGCAATGCCAGACAAAGCGTCCATCGAGTCGGTTGCCGCAATAGAGGCGGGAGGAAGGCTATACTTCACACCCCTCAATTGGAATTCAGTACTTCCAGACGTGTTGGCTGGAATAGGGGCTTGTTGGCTAATATCTGTTTCGTTAATAGTAACGGAAGTTCTTGAAGCATCATCAATATAATCAGACTGGTCGGTGAAATCGAATTCAACCTTTCCTCCGTCATCAGAAAGTACCTCTTTTGCTTGAATGGAGACTGCACCCGCCTCAATGCGAGGAATGTTGAGTCGGCCCACGAACTGAGCTGGGTCTCCAGTCTCGTACTCAAGTACTGCAGAAATATCTTGCGAAGCACTGATGGCAGACAAGTCCTGGTCGGCAGGCATAGTCTTTACGATTCGGCCATCATAAGCGTTGACTAAGTGTGTCTTTGAAACGCCTCCAAACAGGTACGATGCTGACTTGAGACCAAGAACTCCATCACGTGCGGATACAGCAAACGACAAAACCTTGTCAGCAATCGAGGGCGTTACCTTAAGGTTGGCATTCGTGTGGAAAAGTGATGAAGTTTTACTATAGTGCATAAGAAAAGCGGAAGAGAAAGCAGACGATCCTTGATCGTTGGTCCATCGCAACTTCACTGAGGCGAAGTCACCTATAGTATCGATAACCATAGATTCTCCTACTCGGTATTGTTGGGTAGCGATATCAAAGCCAGGAGACACCTGCTTTACTTCGGTCGTAAGTTCCATTGCGTCTATTACAAAAATAATATCACCAGTTGTCAGTTTCATAGTAAGGGGATCAAGAAGACCAAATTCCCAAGGAAAATTGCGACTAATTATCTTACCAAGTCTTTTGACACTGAATCCATTAATTTGAGACTGTCCTCTAAATACGTAAAGATCTTTACCGACAGGATCGAGGTCGGCCAAGTCCATATCGTCAAATCTTACCACCGAGTCCCCTACGTTTTGTAATTGAGCAGTCCCAAATCTTATCCTGTCGCTATCCTCTGCCCGAGTAATAGTTCCATTTGTCGGGCTGGTAATAGTAACAGCAGCGAGTAGTGATTGTTCTGTCCACTCCTTTGCCGTTGTTACTTCAGCTTCCAACTTAAAGTCTGCAGCATAGTCGTCAGGTACTGCCACAGCGAGGGTAAGATGAATATGCTGTCCGTCCACTTCATGATTATTATGAGACGATACCTCAATGCCGTCCGGAATATTTGACAAAGTAATGGTTTTAGTGTTTGACACGCTGGAAAATCCTCTTGCCACCTTCAGCATGACACTGACTTCGTAACTGCCCCCTTCCACAAGGCCCTGTGACAATGGGATCGTGTACGTTCCTGCATCGCTCGAAGGTTTCGAAATTTCAAGAATAGCGCCGGCAGCGTCAATGAGAAAAAAGAGCAAATCACCAGCTTCTGCGACGGTGATGTTTGCTTCGAGTGATTGTTCCAAACCCAGGCACGAGTTTACAACTGGTGCAGCTGGTGCGGAGACGGGCGAGCCACTGAGAGAGGTACTAAGAGCTGATCCATCAGATTTCTTGCCCTTTACCAAAAGCGAGTATGCTACTTCGTCCAAGTCGGTCAATTTGTGAAAAGCAACAGATGCTAATTCAATGCGAGTAATAGAATCTGCTTCTCCTGTTTTGTGATAGGCGATGGAGTCGATAACTCCTCCCGCTGGTGCTGCAATACCAATAGAAGGTCCATCGGCGGGTCCAATGCTTTGGTTTGCTATGGAAAACGACATAGTATACCTTGACAATAGAAAAAATTATGAGCGTGGAAATTGTAGAAATGATAAAGTTAACGGCTGTGCTGTGTCAAAAGTAGAAAGTGTGACAGAGTAATCATTTGCATTCATGTTTCCTAAAGTAGGGTTTACTGTTGATTTTGTGTCCATCTCAATTCTTCCGTTAAATATCACCCCTCGATACGACGTACCACTCGCCCCTCCTAAACTTAAAAGAAACGTACCATGGTTTCCTGAAATGTAATGCAACAAATTTATTGTCATGGTAGTGTTTGCCGGCATTTCCGTTTTCAAAGGAAACGTAAACACTTCTTGGTTTTGGACCACCGTTTGAACAACTGTGGTGCTTTTGTTAGTATCAAACCTTCTTCCTAAACCATGAAGAAACAACGGGTTACTTCCACTTGGGTTCATGTAATTTGCGCTGTTAAAAACAAGCAGGTTGTGTTGTGGCGGCAATACATGTGACATAGGACTTTATATACTAAAGTTCTATATATTATTCACATTTCTGACATCGGCACAGACTTTGCTATAAGCTTTTTCTCTTCTTCCGAGTCGTCTAGCGAGGCGTACTTAATTGGCTCTCCACCGTTTTTCCTGTACATGTTCCTGCAGTAGTCAACGGCACCCTGAAAACCGTTTTGAAAAAGCAATTGTTTTTTCACAGTCTTGCCGTTTATGACACTGTCGACAAAAAGCTGCACTACCTCGTCGTAGGTCATGTCACACTTCTTTGTGATACCTCCACGTATCGATATTTCAGTCTTGAAGTGATCACGGTCACCGGTAGAAATAACAACCAGACCGGTGTACCCTTTGCCGTCCATTATGAGAACCTCGTTTCCAGCATAGTCTACAGCGCTAAAGTCCATTATACTATGAAATGATATTTTCTTAAATGTATTTTAGCGTTAAATTTATTCTTACCTAAATATATAATGGACGCTCAAGAATTGAGAAACTACATTGTAGAAAAAAGACCGACGCTTTCCCAGTCATCGGTAAATACGTATGCTAGCATTTTGCGAAGCCTTCATAAAGGAGCGTTTGGTACGGTTGATGTTGATCCGGAAAATTTTTTAAAGACAGAAATCATTTTGGAGTTCCTAAAGGACGTTCCTCCCAGCAAAAGAAAGACAAAACTTTCTGGTCTTGTTATATTGACGGACAGTAAAGAGTTTCGAGACCTTATGATGAGTGATATAAAATCGTATAAAGACACTATGGCGCAAAATGAAATGTCTGACGCACAAAGAGCGGCCTGGGTCACCGGTGATGACATCAAGAAGACTTATAGTGACTTAGAGAAGGACGCAAATATGCTGTTTAGAAAAGAAAGCTTGTCTCAAGCAGAATTACAACGGATACAAAACTACGTGATATTGGCTGTGCTTAGTGGTTTGTTTATTCCAGTGCGCCGCAGCAAAGACTATGTAGACTTTAAAATTCGCAACATCGATAAAGAAAAAGACAATTACCTAGAAAAAAACCGATTTGTTTTTAACTCTTACAAAACAGCTAAATCTTACGGTCAGCAAAAAATTACTATTCCAAAAAAGCTTCAGACTATTATAAAAAAATGGATCAAAGTCATTCCAAATGAATCTGACTACCTTCTCTTTGACAGTAACAACAAAGGATTTGGAGAAGGCAACGGCTCTGTAAAGCTAAATCAAAGACTCCAACGGATATTTGGCAAAAAAGTAGGCGTTAACGGTCTTCGGCACAGTTCTTTGACGGAGAAGTTTCTTCCGGTCGTCCAGCAGAAGACTGAGATAGAGGAGACGATGAGGGACATGGGGACGAGCCCGGAGATGCTTGATACGTACGTGAAAACCACTTAGGCGGAGGCGTCTTCCGATACTTCCGTTTTCTACCTTCTGGTGTAGCTGGTGGAGTGAACAAAACCTTCTGCTTTTTCGAAGCGTCAAGTAGCAACGAAGCCCATTCTTGTTCCTCTTCTTCGTCAAACTTCCTTTTTAAATCTTGGCGAATGCTGTCTTCTTCTGTAAAATAAACAGGACCCGACGGCTCCCCTTTTGAAAAGCGGTGTTCCAGACACTTCAGCATGCTCCATGTACTTGATTTTGTTATATCTTTGGTAGCGTCCATCTCATACAAAAACGGCGACAAGACTGATGCCACAATTGGCGGTAGTTCTTCGCAATTGTATGGGCGCGGAAATGCCATGTTAGCAGAACAATTTGTGAAAGGACAAGACAAACAAAATACCAATGGCGATCCACTCGAACATTGGATAAAATTGTGAGCGATAGCACAGAACAAATTTTTCTTGCAACCTTCCAGAAGGTTTTTTGTTAACCAGTTTTGTTGTAGAAAGAGGGGGGTAACAAGAGGGGCAAATTGCTCTTTGTAAGTTCTCTTTTGGTCCTCTTTTTGCCTTAACAAGAGGAAAAAAGAGGAACTTAACAAGAGGAGAAATCAAAAAAAAAGCTGCCAAAAATTCACCGTTTCCGCATGTCAGTCATTATTTTTTCCAACAAACAACCTTTGTCAAAATTTCTTTCACAATCATGTTTACTTGTCCTGTTTGCCATAACAACCGCACTCTTGCTGTCCCAGTTTGCCCAAACTCGCACAGCGTTTGTTATTCATGTGCCATCAGTCTCTATCGTGCAGAGCATTTCGACTGTGTTCTTTGTCGTCGCCGTTACGACGATGCCGTTATTGCCGAACTTGGCGAAGCGTCGATGCAGTTAACGGTTACATTGCCATTTCCTGCGATGCACTCGCCAACTCCGGTTGTTAATGTGAGAGATGCAATGACCTTCAGTGGTTTTGAAGACGACGATCTGGCTCCTGCAACACCCGGCGAGTTCCGTTCAGTTCGACGCAGACTTTCCGTTCGACGCAGGCTTCTTGATGATGATCCTATTCCGAATCAAGCTTTCTACATAAGCGCCATAACTGCTTTTCCTTCTGGCATACGACCTGACAGTGATCTTCTTTGTCACGATTTTCCCAATATGCGCTGGGACACAATAACCAACTCCAACCGTTTTCTAATTGTTAATGGGGCGCCCAGACTTCGACGACCTCCGTCTTCCGTTGCAAACATGTTGGACACCCCATATACTGGTTTCCATTTGTGCGACGGTTTTAGGGCCGGACTTGTTCATTACCGTTCGACAAATCCCGCACATCTGCCACCAATTCCATTTGGTCCGTTGTATCAAAATAACATTGACAAAATTCCGTCGTGGTGCCGGCAGCAGTTTCAAGAGTGCAAATTTTTTCTGTTGAGAGACCAGCTTGTTCGCGGTTACAATCCTTGGTATTATGGCCACAGACCATGGAGGGGGGGTTCTGACAATGCTGCCGAACGAAACGGGCCGTTTATGCGCAGTCCGGCAAATACAAACGGTTTATATAACGATACAATCATGGTTGCACACCAACATTGCTATACCAGCTTACAAAGGGGCAGTTACAGTCACTCAATGTCATTGTTTTTAACTTTGGCATATGCTTGGTGTTATGATACAAACTTACTGCCTTCCGGTCGCATTGTAAGACCAGCAACTGGCGACGAGAATTGGAGTATCATTAGTCCTATTTACTGCAGCTCCCATCGTGTTAATTATCCTGTAGAAGGTCCTGAAAACTACAGTGAGTTTGACATGGTCTGTGTTCTTAATGTAAGAGATCCTCATGGACAGGATCGAGCTTGGCGCTCTGGTCCGTTTTTATTTCTTTGCTTTCAGCAAGTAAATAATAATTGGAAATTGTCTAATCAGTCTTGCGCTGTATTTCCAAGCAGAGATACACCCGTTTACACACCTGAAAACAAAGTTAGGCTACAGTTTACATCTTTGTCAAATTATGTTCAAACTTTACTTTAAATTTAACAGAATGTGCAAAAGATTCTATTTTTATTTCCTCTTTTGATGTTGCCCGTTATTTATTAGTAGTTGTACCTACATACACGTCTACAGTTGCTTCACCTATAGCCAACTTATTTGATGAAGTGCTTGTTGCTCCAGCAAACAAATAATTAAGTTCGATGCCGCTAAGTTGCTTATCATCAAAATAAAGAGGATAAGATGCACTAACAAATGTAGTGCTAGTAGCTGCTCCCACAGACGTAACTGGAATTAGCTTGCTATCAAGTGTATCTTTCGTCCCATCGCTATATTGCGCTTCGCCAGTTATTTCCAAAACACAAGTTTCACCGTCAGTTATAGCGGTGCCCCCGGCGCCAAATTGTAATTGATACTCAACAACAACATTTGGTCCGTTAATTGGTGTAGTAAACGTACCTACAGCGGGGGTAGCCGAACCTGATCCAGTACCAGCTTGACTAATATTAGCGGCATCTATAGTTGTCTGTGAAATACTAATAAGACGTGCAGAAGAAATGACAGAACCGTCTGGAAATTCAATTCCAAGGGGAGTAATGTATCCGTTGCTAGGGTTGTATAGGACTTCAGACTGAGCTCTTTGCTTTAAGGTAGTAGTAGTCGCCATTGATATATAACTAAAGAAGAAAAAAAAATCAAGAATGTACTTTATACTAAAAAAAAGTGCACTCACATTGTCCATGATCTGACCGAATGGTTCTGCATCACTGTATCAATTGGCTGTTATCTCGGGGTTCGATTCCTTGGCCCTTGGGTCTTGGTAATCGTCGCCTTAGCTTAACACCTTTCATCATGCAGCGAGCTCTATCGGCTGGGTTCAATCCCCAGTTAGGCACCGCGGTGAGGAGTCTAGTTGGTTGGTGGAGCGTCAGGTTCCGGACTATGGCGGGAGGTTCGCCTCTCCGAAGAACTGTTCCGCTGACCTTACCGACCACAGGCATTTCTCCCTCACTTGGGCTGGAACTGAAGTCAGAGCTTGGACACCCTACCTATTTTATGTATGTATGGTACGTGTTCCTAAAGTCTTTTTTTTATGCATTTGACTTGGCCTTGAGATGTCTTGCAATGGCGTCGTTCATTGTTGGAGTAGGCCCTTGTGTGTTGCCAAGCGCTCGTTGAAAGCGCAGAGACTCACTCGAAGAACTCATTCCAAAGACGCTACCAGCAGCCATGTTGGCATTCATACCTACCTGATCCTTAATAACAAGGGTAATTACCATGTCAGGGTCTAATACTCTTATTGGCTGTCCTGTCCTGTCTGTAAAGAAAACGATTAACTGACCTACGGTACCAGGCATGCATTTGTTCCATGCATATTCTGGCGGCTCAATAGACAAAAGTCCTCCCAAAGAAGTTTTGCCAGGAATTGGGTATAAAACTGTTTGTGGGTTTGTGTATTGGTTTTGCACAATATTGCAATTGAGAAAAATGACGCTATTTGGATTTACCGCAGGGGTTATCGTAGAAAGCAAAGACACTGAACCATTAGGAAATACTCCCGACGTAACTGGTGCCGGTGGAAACGAATTAGAAGGGTTTGTTACGTATGTGGCACCGGTGGCCGTCATTGGAGCACCAATAATTTTTTTGAAATTGCCAAACGAAAAATCTGGCCCAATCACTTGCCCTTGTCCTCCAACAAGTGCTGGAAAAGCACCATTTGTGCCTGGATTACCCGTCTGCGGTATGTTGAGGAAGCCATTTGGGGGTGCACTATAGCCAGCAGGAAGCCCAGTACCAGCGGTAGCAGGAAGTGCGAACAAGTTGACTTGAACCTTATAGAGCGTGAAATTGGTCTGGAATTGAAGGAAGTACACATAGTCTCCTGTTGTTGTATTAATGAGATAAAAATTATTGTCCAAAGACCACTGTTGAAAATAACTATTAATATCTGCAATTTCGTAAATACCATCAGGTAATGTAATTGTTAATACTACGCCAGTAATAGGACTGGGTAATGCAGCACCAGTGGCGTCATTCACTAAATCTGGAAGAGCGATTTTAAATTGGTTATTGTTTAAGGTTGTGCCGTTAACGTTTTCCCAAGAATAATACATATAAAGAGTCGACAGGGCAATTTCTGCTCCTTCCAAGGATCGTCCTCCCGGCAAGTCAAACACAAGTCTGCTGTTGTCAGAGTTGACAATGTTGTCTCTAGTAAAGGTTATTGTGTGCATCTTATATCTTAATTAAAGATAAAAAAAATCATCTTTCAATTGTATTTGAGTATGCTGGGTATTTTCTACTAGGCACGAGTCTTTTGCGGTGGACAGACTGTGGTTGCTTCATTTCAGGGCTCGCTGCACCAAAATTCCATCGCGGCTGGCTCATCTCACGTGGTTCTTTTCGTCCGCCTAAAGCACTGATTGGTGGATTTCCACCATCGATGTCTCTCACTGTGTGAAGTCGATTGCGAAACATTCTATATTAAAGGTTAAGAAAATTAATTCATCTCAAAAGACTCTTCGCTTGTAGCTTCATCGTCGACCTGCTTGTCAATCATGGGTATTTCTCTGTAACCCTCCAGCATGTAATCGTTTCCATATTCGTAAAGCGATTCGCCGTACACATCTGAATTTATAAACCAGTTGCGAATGTGACGTTCCGAATGTTCCGGTTTTACTTTAATTGACATCGGTACTGCATGCCATTGTTGCGAGCTCATGATAAACTGTACTACATGCGTCAAGAACATGTCCTTGTCTGGAGAGTAAATCTTGCCTTCTTCTTTTCTTTCGAACAACTGCACAAATATGCGGTGAGGCAAGTATGATGACTGCAAATACTCCAAACTTCTGCGACGAACTGAAGGCGGAATAAACTTGGCCATCTTGTAGTTTTCTTCCTTCAGTAATTTCAAATAGCGCAAAAGCATGTTCATTAAACACACGATCCTTTCTTTCCACCATGTTCTCTCCTTTAAAGAAGGGTCCAATGGGTACACGTGGTTTCGCTCGTCAACCTTCATAGGATTTGATGTGAAAGTACTGCCATACAATAAATCGATGATTCTTTCTGCATCAGCTGTAGTGGCTTCTTCTCGCAAAGGCGGAACTGCATTTGTTTCCATTCCAATCGTACCATGCAACTGAACATCACACTTATCTTTGTATAAACGACGAGCTTTTGCAGTGCCTCCTCCTGTGAGATCCTTTACCACATTGTTGTTGATAGGAGTGTCTTTTGGTGGTTCTCGCATTATAATCATACGTGCTTTGTCTATGTTTGCAAGATCGGGGTTTGCGTCCCCTGACGTCTTCTTCTTGGGATCTTCAGTCAAAATGGCGTAAGAAGCATGGTAGAAATAATCTCCATAACACAACTCCAATGCTTGATTGCACAATCCTTTACCGTTACGACCAGAGCCGTTCAAAATAAAGAAATGTTCGATGGCGCGGCCACTAATACCAGAAGCTGCCATAACAAAAAACAAACGGCGACAATCAGCGTCCGGAAATATTTTACAAAAAACCTTGTCCATTAGTTCTTTTTCCGTATCTGCGTCTTCCCCAACTGCTTCCTCGTAATAGCGAAAGTCGTACTTGCATGTTTTGGTTAACAAGTCTGCCTTTTCTGCCGGTCGAAACTGCCATGCATTTATGTCAAATACACCGTTGTCAAAACCAATAAGGTCTACATTTGTGTCAAACTCCATGTCGTATTTGGCAAGAGACTTTTCCGCGGTTTTTAAAACTCCGGAACGCCACCCGAAGGCACTGGTTCGTTGCTGAAATTCCAACCAAGCTTTCTTGAGCTTTGGATAAGTCCTAAAATTGTTGTCGACACAAAACTTGGAAAACTGGTTGTTGACTTCGTCGCACAACGACTTAAAAACACGGACATCGTCAAAGACCCACTTCTTACCGTCCCAGCAACACCATTCCTTTGAAGGCATCATGAACATGTACGTATCAGAATACTTCTCCGTTAGGAGCTTCACAGCACAGTCTTGGTTAAAATATTTCATGTCCTGTATAAGCGATTCCACTAACGCTTTGTTCAGCTTTCTCTGTTCAAACTCAATTGGTGCCAAACCCGTTAAGTCATAACCACCAGTGATTGGTTTCTCTTCGAACTCCAACGACATTTCAAACTTTCGTAAAATGAAAGCTTCCATTAGCTTTATGACCGCAGGCAAGCCCCCTTCAAAATTGTCCACATTAGACTTCAGTAGCTTGACACCGTCAAACTCGTAAACAAGGTTCACATATGAAGATTGTTCCGATGTTGCCACCAAATCAGGGTGGCTGTTGTGCAGGAATCCCACGATGTCTCCAACAACAATGCTTTCGTACTCTTGCAAGTAAAGGCCCATGAAGCTGCCGTCTTTGTTTTGATGCTTGTCGGCTTCGACGCGGTACACGTGTTTTTGAAGTGCTGGGTTTGCTTTGCGGAAGTGGGTAACAACCCCTTTGATACCTGCCATAAATTGCGCGACAAGAGGGGGCGGCTGTGATGGGTATCCCGTTTTGCCATTTTCGCGCATAGCCAATACAAAGCCTGTGTAAGTACCGTAAAATACAAGGCGCAAATACAGTTCTTTTGCTTCCTTGCGGGTTATGTGAAGATCTCGCATTGTGTCTTGTAAAACTTCTTCGCGGTTGCACACATAGTTTGTAAGGGCTTCTGGTACTGGCACTTTGTTGTTTATACACAATTGGCAAAGCAAAGCCACTTGAGCGTTTTTCAAATCAATGTCGTAATAGTTCTTGGCAAAAGTGTTTCTGACTTGCTTGCGAAACGCAGTGAAACCAAGAGACTCCGCAACAAATGGGCGGCCCCATGCCGTCTTCTTCTTTACGTACTTCACCGGCACACCACCAAGGACATCGTCGTACATACTGACATAGTCTTCAATCTGCTTTTTTTCGTTTTGGTACAGCTGTCTGGCAAGGTCAGTCTGATATCCTAAACTCCAAGTCGTCGAAAGAAAGTCAGACCCTAACAGCTTGAGTGCGTCTTCCTTGTTAAATTCCTCAATGAATTCTAGCTCTGTTAAAGGGTTGCTCGTTCGAGCTATCTGAATCGGTGCCATTCTGATAAAATATAGTTAGATTGTGATTTCGTTTTCTATACAAGTCCTTTTTGGACAAATACCATAAATTTTTTGGCAATGTTCTAAAACTGGTTAATGAAAAATTGATCCTTCCAGAAGGTTTTTTCGGCAATTGTCTTTTTGTCTGGAAAAAAGTATGGAGAGAAAATTTCATAATTTTTTTATCATGGACTCTGACATCGCCGAACTGCAAATGAAGATTGCCGCTGCCCAAGCTGCACTCATCACTCATGAAGTGACTACCAACAAAGACAAGTATGCAGTTGCACGTGAAGCTCTTTGCAACACTGACAAGTACAACTTTGCAGCCGTTGCCGGAGATATTATTAGCAACCTTTGTGACAATTCGAACCTTGTCCCTTCGGAAGTTGTCAATATGCCTTTGGAAGAAGAAGACAATGAGTCTGTCCTGTCTGAAAAGACAGAAAAAGACGCTGACGAACTTTTTGAACGCCTTGTAGTCTCTTCGCACGAAAAGCATGACAGCACTTTAAATAAGATTGCTAACAACATCGGCAGCAATCCAAACGATGGGTACGATCATTCCGTTGGTTTAGACAGCGGTCCAGAGGACGACGACAGCGATGACGGCGACCGCCATTTAATGTGGAAGAAGATTTCAGCCAACATCGAAAAGCAAAAGCAAGAAGAAGCGGAGCGTTGTCTTCAGAACAAAGAAAAGCTGCGTCATTTGTACTACAAGTTCTCGTGTACCTTTGCTATTAACAGCAAAGATTATCACTCAGATTTCCGCAAACACCTAGAGGAGGAAATACAAGCGTACCTTGACGGCAACATGGAGAATGGGGGATTGGTTTTTCCTGAAGACACTGTTTTTGTAAGCGCTCCTGACAAATTCAAATTTTAAGGGTTTAAAGATTTATTTTTCAGAAACTTTTTCTGTGGAGGTAGTTGTCCTTTGTCTTTTGTCTTTCCGTATGGTCCGTACGTTTGCGGCAACTGTACGGTCCGTTCCTGTGGTCCATACCTCCAGGACATGCGCGCGTAGTGGAAAACTTTTTTTTTTACTTTTTAATTCTTAAGAAAAATTATATATATTTATAGAATATATAACATGGCTGGAAATGCACTGACCCCAATGCTATCACGAGAAGAGTTTAGGCAACTCTACCTGCACGAGCTCGGTATGAGAGCAAAGCTCGACGAGTACAACCTTCAGGCTAACATTGCCTGGGGCATGACGGGAGACACGGAACAGGAAGCACAGCTACAAGCAACGCTTATGGCCATGAACAAAACACAAGTCGATGCAGAAGCCCAACAGTACATACGTGCTTTAGTAGTTCCTATGGATTTTCAGTGGGTGTATACTCGATTAAATTTGGACATGAAGAAATACGTCATACTGAACTATGTGAAACTTGCTGAAGTTTTGACAAAACAAGGGCAGCGCCCAGCGCCCGGTGCGTTCTTTTTGTCTACATTAGAAAGCATGTTTCAAGGATTTAATTCTAACAGCGCTACATCTATGGCAAACACTTACACCGGTATTTTAAATGCAACATCTAATACTGCAGGAGAACCCGGATCTGCCGCACAATCAGCACAAAATATACAAATGAGATCTACTGTTGCCACTGAAAACCCAGCCGATGGATTTGGTAGAAGTGCATCACAAATACCACTACAAAACACAAACCGAGAAGTCGCTCAAAGTGCAAAAGAGCAGACCACAGGAATACCAGTGGAAGAAACAACAACGCAGAAACCAAAAATTATTTCATTATCGTCTAATGTAAAAAAAACACAAAACTGGAGACCAACGTTACCACAGGGACAGCCCACTTTCCAAGCACCGCTACCAGAAGGTAAACCTCCAGCACCCCCAGCACCCCCAGCACAACCCCCAGCACCCCCTGCACCTGCTACCACATCAATGAAAAAAGAAAACTCACCAGCTGATATTGCTTTTGAAACAATTAGCAACATTGGTGCAAATAAGAAAATGACCCACTCACAAAAAAACTCGGCTTTCACTACTGCTGTTGTTGGCTTTAAACAGGAAGATATAAATGAATTAAAACAAATATTAAAAAATAATGGTATGAGGGACAACTTTGAAATAAGAAAAAAACGAGGGGGCGATGGATACACTATAAGTGGCAACTTTGCCCTTAGCGGCAAGGGATTGCCTAAAAGAAAATGTAAGTCTACACGTAAGTACTTGTCAGGAGCGGGTGTTGTTACACAGGGTCCTGTCAGGGCTGACCATGGCTGGCAGGAATTTGGCAAATACATGCTTGCGCGATCCGACCTAGAAAACGGTGGCCGTTTCCACATGCGTTACAAAAATGGACAAAAAATTCAGGCGATTCCCCAGCGAGTCGTCGGTGCTGGTGTCAAAAATGTGTTGTCAAAAATAGCAGACAACAAAGCACCTAATTACGACGACGTCAGCAAGCTATCAGACGAAGAAAAAAATTACGTACAAACATTATTGGCAAAAGCGTCTCTCGACCCTTCTCAGTTTACAAAATCGACGAAATCGGAAAGCGAAGCAGCAAAGCATAGGTTTGATGTTTTAAAAGGTCAAATTGTTGCTGGCAACGACAGCCCTGAATTAATAAAAGAATTTAAGCATGTTGTGACTCGAATGAAACAAACAAAACAGCTACCGCCAAACGAGGTCAATGAAATCTTAATGGAATTGGCGAGCCTTGGTCACTAGACTATTTCTCCTCATCTTCTTGGACAGTGTGGATATAATAAAGCGGGCCTTCTTGTTCGTCAACAGGTATAATGCGCCTAACCACATTCCTTTGTAAGGTAGGTATCTCCGGCACCTCCACCCAGTCTCCTCCAATGCGAGTATATTTGTTAATGTGCTCAAAGCAAAAGTTTCGATAAAACGGGTGTCCATGTTGGACGCCGTGCGCTTGCAACCATTCTTGCACGTTCTCACAATCTTGTAATCTCGGTCGCAAATTGGTGTCCCAAGGGTCCCCTGGGATACATGGTGCTGTGCAAAACACATCTCGGCAAAGTGGGCGGCCGCGGTTGCAGCACATTGCCACCTGTTCGTGTATGTTTGTTGCCTCTGCGTCGAGGTCTTTGATAAGGTCGGAGGTAGCGTTGATAATGCGGACGACATTTTCACGAGACACTGGTATCATAAGAGTAGGGTGGTATACATAGTTGTCCATAATAAAATTATGGAGAACAATAATTAACAGGAAGGAAAATGTTTTGGCAACTATGTTGGCAACTGTATGGCAAAACTGGTTAACAATCATCTGGTTAACACAAAAGCTTCCAGAAGGTTCCATATGGTCCGTATGTACGGTCCAAAAGAAATTCCACATTGCCCGCTGCTCACAAATTTTTTATGATGAGTCGATTTTCAGAATTGCGTGATAAAGCAAAGCAGTGCCTTGACGAGATATTTGCTACGCCTTTGGTGTGCGACCAATCCACTCAAACAGACGATGCGCTCGACGAAGACCTCAAAATCATTCTTAAAAAAAGAAAAGCAGAGTTTTGGGACATCTTCGATGAAGTACTTAACGGAGAGAACACCGTCTTCAGTCGTCACGTCACTGTTCACCCCGGCAAAGGATTTAAACGTACTCCCGAAAGTAGAGCTGGTACCCTTAGCGACATATCGGACAACGAAGAACCCGATGAACAGGAAGACGATAACATGTCCTCACGCAATGAGTCTTCTGAGTCTTCCACCGCTGCAACAAGCAAGGCAGACACAAACATTCGAGAAAAGCTTATGCGAGAGCTCGCCAAAAAGCGAAACATTAACGTGTCTGCCGAAACTGCACTAAATACTTTGTTTCGTGGCCAAAGCAATGAACAGTTGATAGAACAGTTGGAAGCAACCACTCCGCCCGCGCTTCCCGTCAATTACACATTGCAATACGAGACAATGATGGAGTTTGGCAAAATCGAGCCAAACACTTATGCGCACCTGGACAAAGATACCCAAAGGCGCTATATAGCAGGCATAATGGACGAACTGTTTACGTTGATAATAAAGCACAAGACTAAGCCGTCGAGTTTACGGGCCATTAGTAATTATTACAATACTAGTTACGATCACGTATACGACGTGTGGCGCGGAAGAAGCACTAACCCGTATTTAAGTGTTAGATTGCCCGCTGACTTGCAGAATCTCCGTTAATCCTTTGCGATAACGCTTGTTAGGGTCTTCTTCGTAGTCAATGATAAACGGAGAAAACTTTTCTCGAGTCGCGTCTTGATACAGCTGTAAAAGTTCTTCTTTGTCAATACCCAAACCACCTTCGCTTAAAATCATGTTTACTTCACGATGTCCACTTAACTTTAACAAGACTAAATACGAGCAGTTGTTCCTAATGATTTTTGGAATGGCAAAGTATGACTGTGAGAGATAAATGACAGAGCAATTAAGCTTTCTGGCACGTATATAATAATTCTTTATTCTTTCTTGGTTTTTTTCAAGGACAAGATCGTCGAATACGACAAGATGATTGAGGTCTTTGTCCATTTTGTCAAGTAAAGGTGTGTTGTTCAACCCTTCGTGGATTTGAATGTCGTCACACTTTTTTTTTAAAAACCGGTAAAGCGGTTCGTCTTTATTTCTTGTAATGATGCTGATGTCGTTAAAGGTTCCCTTTCCTTGGCAGAACATAGCAATTAAGTTGACCAAAAAGTTTGTTTTGCCACTACCTGACGGGGCTACGACGCACATTCTAAATGGAAGTTTTATGTTGTGAATGTGAAAGTTTGGGTTTTCCGCATTGTCAAGCAAGTTTTTTGGAATCTTTTCGTACATATTTTCGATTGCGGAAGACTTTTTAGCAGGTGCTTTCTTTGGTTTTGTCTCCTTTGTTAGATCTAAATCAATGCCATCGATGCCTGTGCCGTCGATGATTGCTTTTAAATACGGGTCCATTATAAATTAACGATAGAAATAATTTCGCCCAGTAGAACATAGAACGCGAATGACGTGGAGTGGAGAGGCAGAAGATTTGTTGGAAAGACTAAGAGTTAACTGTGTGAACCTTAGCGAATATCACAGAGTCCGTTTTTATCATTTTAAAGGTTGGAACAAATACTTTAGAATACCTATGCTACTTCTTGCCAGTCTAAATAGTACAGCGAGTGTAGGGCTGCAACAAGCAGGAGTACAACAAGGAGTAGTAAGTGGTATAACGTGTGTGTTAGGTATGATAATGGGAATGATAACTGCTGTCGAAATGTATCTGGACATAAAGAGCAGCATGGACAAGGAAATGTCACAGAGCAAAGAGTACTATACGCTTGCCACAGACATCTACAAAATGCTGCGACTGCAGCCAGAAGAAAGAGGAGAAGAAGGACTGTCATATTTGGGCAAGAAGTTTGCGCAATATACAAAACTGAAAGAGCAAAGTGATTTGATGAAAAGAAAAATGAAACACGACATGATGGCTACTATACCAAATTCTGCAAAGGAGTCAAGCCCTACTCCCAGTGTAGAAGATTTAGAAGAAGAAATCTACGGCAAATTCAAAAAGACTTACTCTATGTTTTTTGGAAGAGCAAGCCACAACAAGAACGACCTTTATATAGAAACAGTTCCGGATTCTCCTCAAGGAAAGGATATCGAACATGGTCTATCGGTTGAGCACAGCTCTGGTTAACAACCAGACATGCACAGCAATATGCCAGTTCGATCCCAAAAGGCTGTCCCCTTAGAAAAGCGCCTGCTCGTAAAGCTTCTGGCTCTAAGCCCGGAAGGCTGTAATGGAGATCCAGAGACAAGCTTCCATGCGGCGCTCAATATTTTTTGCTTAACTTGCTAATTTAATTTATTTAGTAATGTTATATGAAACTCGCAGACCTATCCGTACAAAATCTAAAAGAGCTATGCAGAACAAATGGCGTAAAAGGTTTTTCGACATTAGGCAAAGACGCTTTAGTGAAGTTATTGCGAAAAAATGTTGGGGGCAGAGTAGCAACTGAAAACGGCACGACGATAATTAAAAAGAAAAATGTAAAAGGCACAGGGGTCATTGCCGTTGCAGAAGGTACCGGAGAAAGTAAAAATGACGTTAGCGACAGACTGAGATCCTTGGTGGACAAATTGAAAGGAGGATCGTTACAAAAGTCACAAAAGACAGCACCAAAGGAAAGCCCTGCAAAAGAAGACTCAATTGACTGGGACGACATAAAATGGGGCTCATTTACACAGCAACTTAAGCGGTATAATGAAACTCACAGTAACAAATTCGAAGGCGACAAAGCACTTTGCCGGTTTGCAGATATGATAATGCAAAACAAATCAAAATTTTCCACGACAACGCAGCGACGAGCATCATTTTATTTAAATGTTTTAGCAAAGAAAAAGTGCTCATAGAAAAATCTTAACACATACTATAATGAACAGATACGTGCAACCACCACAATCGAGATTGCCATCAGGAGATCTAAGTTCTGCAGGAATGAGTTTTATGCACGGCAGAGGTATGCCGTACGGTAGCAATCCCGCAACATGGTCGCCAACCGTAAGCGGGGGCACAATAGTCCGCAGAGGTGACGGGTCTTACCACGACGTAGGCAACTTTGGTCTTCGAAGTCAACGTCGCATGCGGGGTTCAGGATCCTGCGGTTGCGGATTAGCAAGTGTCCGAATGGGGGTACATGCTCCTGGCAATAAAGTATAAAGTGATTATATAATGGACGGAAGGTTTAGACATCATGCACTTGCTACCCGCCACTACTTTCCGCATTCAGGCGAAGACTATGGCTCTGTAAACAAGACACACGAAGACACAATGGTAGGAGGTTCCACCTATGCACAAAGGCAATCCCGTAGAGCAAAACGAGGGTGGAAAAAGTTTACCCACTTTCTGGAAGACGCACACGACGGTGATGCAGAGGAGAAAGCAATGGAAGCGACTGAAGCGGCTATGCTTGTAGGAGCAGGAAAAAAAGATTTGTTTCAAGAGTTAGGATCATCGCACTTCTGGAAGCGCTTACCTCACTCAGCAGGGTGTAAATTCGGAGTGGGTAAAATGAGACCGAAACATTGCTCGCCTTCTAATTTAGGCAACTAATGTCGCCACATTCTATTAAAAATTATGTTAACAATGTTTATATGAACGAACTCAAAGAAGAAGAGATCAATCGCAGCGTCGACACGTACAGTGCGGAGCAAACAAGGCTGTTAAAAGCGATGAAAGACGCACAACATGTGTCTGATGAAAAGCCATTAAAATTACAACTAGCTAGCGTTACCAGCATCATAACACAGCTTTTGCGACTGCGTACTTTAAGAAGAATTGAACAGGAAAAAGTAGTTTAACAAAAATATAACACATTTGTATAGAATGGTTTATATTTACAAACCCATGGCAAGAGGCTCTGCTACTTTAGTTAACAGAGATGCAAAGGTTATAGGAGCCGGAACGGTAGGTACAAAACAAATTGACGCTCCTGTCAAGATGGAAGCTTTAGAAAGAACTGCGCGAACCCCTCTTTCTGGCGCTTTGCAAAGCAAAATCGAAAAGCTCGAGATAAACAATGCCATCGAGAAAAAAAAGAAGAAGGAGAGAGCAAAAGCAATACATTTCGAGTTGTAGCCGGAAATTCTTTTCTTTACCCAGAATATATAGCAATGAGCGGCGATTCTATGATCTACGACATGTCCCAAATGACCGAGGGTTCTCCCCAGGTCTTCGTGAAACGCGACTGGTTGAATTTGCAAGACCAAAATAATGGCAATTATTTGGGCAACCAAATGGTGCTCGATACCAGTCAACTGGCGAATTCAAATAAATACATGGCTTACAGAGAAGCTTACTTTGCTGTCCCCCTTTTGCTTACAGCTAGTAATAACGATACGACTGCTCCTTTACTTGTAGACCCTTCAATCTCTGGAAGTTCATGTGACCGAGCATTTGGCTTAAAATCATGGTTTGGTAATATTATTCACTCCATGACATTGGACTACGCTGGGACCACGATTATTCAGTCGACAGCCCTTTGCAGCATGTGGCAGCAATTTGGACTTATGACTACTATGTCATTGCAAGACGTAAAAACGAACGGACCCACTCTTGGTTTTTTTCCGGACACCAGTGACTCGTGGTCGTTTAACAACGCCGACACTGCAAACGGACCCGGTGTCGTAAACAACTGTGATGCTATCGGACAACAACAACTGTCTGGTGTTTTTGGTCGTGGTAGTATTACAAACGCTGGCTGGGCAGAACGTCAAAAGATATTTGCATTTGCTCTAGACGGAGCCAGTGGGTATGACTCATCTGAAACATATCTTAGTCTTTTGACGAAAGCTTCTGCGCAGCTAATGCGCATTGGTACTATTATTGGATCAGGCGATAGTTCGCGGTCGCCAAATTGTTGGCAATGTCAGCAAATGGCAATTATCCGATTAAAAGACATTCACCCTTTCTTCAGCCAAGTTCCATTGCTAAAGGGGGTTTTTATGCGACTGACATTGAATTTGAACCAACCCTCGATTACACTTGCGAATCCACCATCGGGAGGTGTCTTACAACTGCTCAGCATGACAAATCCATTGGGTGGTGTCAATCCTCTCTTTGTTTGTGGCCGTCAAACTCCGACTACTAGTGGATTGACCCCTAGTGGAGCGGTTACAGTAGCACCGGGTGGTAGCGAAGCGTATGGCTTGTTACCTCCGTCTACAAATGGTACCCAAGCGACTGTTTCACTTGCCGTTGGAAGCAAAGTATTGAACCAAGTACAAAAAAATGTTGATGGTGTAGTTGACGGCACGATCGGCTCTTCCGTTTTCCTGTATGTGCCTGCTTACACCTTCAATCCTACGTTCGAAGAGGCATATCTAGCATCGCCTACAAAAACGATAGTCTATACCGATATTTATCAATTTACCACACCAGAAATTGGTGAATCTGGTTCTTACAACCAGTTAATCACTAACGGTATCGCTAACATAAAATCAGTTTTGGTGCTGCCATTTTTCAGCGTTATTGCTTCTAATGCCACTGGTGCAGCAAAGCAATCACCACCATACCAAAGTCCCTTTGACCCTGCGGGTTGCGGACCTACATCACCCCTTTGCCACCAAAGCAACTTTAACGTGGTCATTGCAGGACAGAACGAGATTTATAACACCCAGCAGTATACTTTTGAGCAGTACCTCAACCACCTCCAAGGTTGCAACGCTGTTAATGCCAACCTTATCGATGGACTTACTTCAGGTCTTGTTAGTCAGTACGACTTCTTGCAATCTTATTGTTATTACTACGTCAACACTAGTAGGGGTTTGCCCGTCGACGAAGCTGTTCCCAAGTCTGTGATGATCCAAGGTTCTAATCAATCTACCCAAGCAATCAAGTTTGTCGTGTTTATTGAATACGGTGTCCAAGTGTCTGTTGACGTTCTCACTGGAAGCCGTGTGTAAATAACAAATTATTAAACTTTAAAAAAACTTTATACGAGTAGGTCGTCTAAAACGTTATACAAATTGCCAGAGGAACACACCGCTGCGCAGAACGCACACAGCGTCATGTGCTTTTTTTCATTATGTTTTGCAACGTCACAGGTAGTACAATATGTAGTCGGACACATGTGACAAAAAACTCCTTCTTTCGCGCGTGATTTGCAGGAGAAACAGAAGTGAAGAGGACACAGGTTACTGTGGTGCCCTTCCAGGCAGGATTTGTGATAGACCTTTGTGCACTTCGACGAACTACAAAAGAACGCATTTTTTAAGTCAACGATTTCTTTACACTGAAAGCACCGTCTTTCCACAGACTTATTGTTTGTTGCATACTGATCATAGTAAGCAGCAAACGATTCATGTTCAGGTTGGGGAATAGAAAATTCTCTATCAAGCCAATTAACAAGCTTGTCTTCTTGAATTTGTCTCCACTGCTGCAGAGTTTTTTCGTCGACAGCAACAGGATCTTGTTCCAGCACTTTCTTTCGTTGACACTTGCGAATACGTGCAGATCTTTTCGGTGGTGACTTGTTTGGAAAGCTGCTTAACGGGCCTTTCATTATACTCGCTAGAGTGAATTGATTTGTAAGCACGGGGCTTGGAAGGGCGAAGCTTCGGTAGGGAGAGATTTTGTTCTGGAAGGTTCATCGACCAATGTGCTGAAAAGTCCTGAACTTCATCACTTTGAACTTTTTTCATATCTACTCTACGCTCACAAAATAATTATGGACAGGAACGGGTCAAAGATTGTACAAATAGTGGCAGCGAACTACAACATGGAAGCAACTGACGACTACCAGTACTTTGTAGTGCCATATGGACTTAATATTGCAAACGAGGACCAAGTAGAGTATTATTGGATTCACGCAAACGCTTTATTTATCAAGCTAAATGTCGACTTTGTTCAAGATTGTCCCAAGTATGGCTGCGAGGTGGTCCATAACAAAGGCCAGGTAATCGAGGTCAACGCTTTCGATACCATTCACAGTCGCAAGCCAAGTCTTGCAGACATGCCGAATGAAATAGATATTGTGGAGAAAACGACTGAACATCTCATGCGGATCTACAACTCCACTAAAAGAGGAAAGCCCCATGTCAGGGTTCCAGGAGATTTCCCCCACTGGGACCGCATTGCCTGCGATATCTACGACATGGTGTCTGAGTTCGTACCGCTCTTCTACGCGTGGACGAGGAATGAAGGTCATGTCTTGGGCGAGGTCGTGGAAAGTCATTTATAATTCACATCAACTGGAATCTTCATTCCCTTTCCTTCAAAATTAGTATCTATAGTTTTTGGATCGGGAAACATCTCTGGCATCTGCCCTTTTCTTTTTTCCGGATCTTTTGACAAAAAGAAATGTTTTAAAATAAACTCATTTTTCTTGTAGTTGTTGCTTTTGTTTAAGTCTTCAAAAAGTTCTAAAAACAAAAGAGTGTCTTGTCCTAAGTTTTTTGTGTTGTTTTTCTTATCGTTTATAAAGTGCGCATAAGCGAGTTGGTACCAACCGCATGCTTGATTCATTAATGACTGTATGTCTTTCTTTGGGTAATTTAGTTTTGTACCAGGAAAAGTTCTTTCAACTGCTCTTTTCACGTCCTTTGGTGGCGGTGCTCCGTAAGAGTCAAAGTACATTGCTTGGGGATCTCTGGCGTTATTTGCCGTTGTACTGACTTGGAAACCAGTCCAATGAGACCCAGTATTTTGCTTACCACTTTCCATTTCGGCGTCCTCCAAATTTATAATGTAATATCGATTGGGTTTGATAGTACGTGGAAGATCGTCTTTAAATCCTACAAACTCCAATGGTATGTTCATTCTGCCGGCAAGCATTTCTAGATCAGTGTTGGTTAACATTATATAATTGCTAAAGATAATGTTAAGTTTAAATTGTTATTTTGTCGAAAACATTCCACCTGGTTGGTTTTGCACAGGCATTTGTCTAAATGCACTCCATTTGGCGTCATGTGCTTGAGACCGCATGGCAGGGTTGCTTGGCGCAAGAAGATTTCCGCCAGAACCAATGTTGGTAGGGGTCATTAGTCGCGAACCGATGGAACCACCTCTCATTACTGGTTGCCCGTAAGTAAGGCCGTTGCCATACACCAAACCCCCACCGCGTGCTTCGTTACGAATTTTGTCATTGTATTTTTCGATGGCAGCAGATCGCTTCTCCATTCGCTCGGGGTTTCTTGGACACTTCGTAAGGTAGCTTGCGGCTTTAGATGCTAATTCTCTAGCTGAATCTGCTCTTAGCACTTTTTGGCCTTTCTCCGTGCTTCCGCACTTGTTTGGAACACCCTTCGTAGCCCATGCAAGAGGATCCTTTAAAGTTTCGGGAGGACCATCATTTGGCATTTCTGTAGGGGCGGAAAGGAACCTTGGAGCCTTCTGTGGTGCTGCCTTTTTTGCCTTTGCGGCAGGTGCTGCCTTTTTTGCCTTTGCGGCAGGTGCAGCAAAACCCGCTTCCTTTTCTGCCTCCCTCCTCGCGGCTCTCTTTTGGCGGTCTGTTCGCTCGTCTTTACTCAGAGGTCCACCTTTTTTCTTTTTACCTTGCCCGTAGACAAGTCCAGCTCCGTCTAATTTTTCGATTCCGCGGTCAATCTTGCGATCTGCTGCGTCCATGCCTTTGTTAAAGTGTTTTTTCCAAGATTCATTTAACCGCTTACCGACGGAACCGAGTCCCCAATCGTTTCGGTAAAGACTGAACTTTCCGCCTTCCATATCCGCTGCCATACTCTTGCGGTCTTCCATACCCATTCCCTCCATAGTTCCTTTAATGGTGTCTCTGAACTTTTTTTTTGTGAAGCCCATTTTCTTACGTGCGTCAGATCCTAAATCTCGAAGCTCTTTGTCGGCTTTGTCAACTGCATGGGTGATGGACTTTGCAAATCCTCGCAGTGAACCACCCTTCGCTACAATTTTTTGAATAGCAAAAGGGTCGCCTTTTGGCAAACGTACAGGAGGTTCTTTTTTGTTTCTTCCTCTTTCCATTACACCAGAAGTAATTTGTAAACCTTGTGGTAGCTTACCGCCTTCCATTTCGCGCATAATTCTGCAATCTTCCTCGGGCAAGCCGCATGCACCACATCTCTCGATTTTTTCTTTGTCAGTGTAGACGTATTTTGTCCCAGATGTGTCTGCAGGATCGCACACTAATTTGCCAGCAGGTTGGGTCGGCTTTGCAGCCTTTTCAACCTTTCGCTTTTTTTTAGGGCCAGCGCCTGCGACTCGTCGACGGCCACCCTTATGCAAAGCCTCGTTGTCGTGATTAGCTTCTCTTTCTTCTCCAGACAGTTTTAATACTCTCAATCCTCCTTTTCGAAGTTTTTTTAAGTTTTCAGGGCCCAACTTTAACTTTAGACCTTTTCCGCACATGCATTTGCAACCGTGGCCGTTTCGCAATCTACTTGTGTTAGCACCTCCGTCGATTTCGACTTCTTCCATGATATATTCTACGGCAAGAAATTATATCGTGCGATATGGCTAAACAAAATCTTTTTGTAAAGTATAAATGCAACAAGTAGCTCCAAGCCAATTGCAAAACATTGTATCCGCGCCAGCTGCTCCGATAGAAAGAGTTATGCCACAAAGAGGTGATGCATGGCGATTTACCCAAAGAAAATCACTTGGACGGTACATACCTGCTGAATTAGATGTCTACGGTAACACCGTCGTTCCCGCTGTCGGATATATGAACCCAATGGAAACCAAGGGGCCACCAAACCCTCAAGTATCGCAAAATTCAATTGTTGCTCAGTTACAAAAGAGAAGGTCAAAAGCATTGTATAAAGATGTTATTGCTGACTTTAACGAGGAAATGTCGATGGTGCCAATAACTGAAAGCCAAGTTGAACAGTTAGGGTTACACCCATCAGTCGGTAATACATTCAGGCAACATGCGACAATGTATCCTGATTACGGAACCCATATGCCATTCATAATGTCCGAACCAGCGGAAACTCTTGACATGCCTACATTAAAAAAAGGGCTAGACCCAAAGATGGAAAAAAAGGTATTTGCCAGAACAACAGGCCAACCCGATGAAAAACACGTTCCTCTATTAAACGATGAAATTTACTTGCCTCATTTTCCTTCAAGTTTTGATATTGAAGCCCAGAAAACTTACTTTGGTGATATTGAAGGAGGTCTTATACACGGCAAATTGCTGCCCGAGTGCGAAGGCAGACCGGAATGTCAGAAGCCTCAGGATTGCGATGATTTGCGACGAAAAATGAATATGTATAAAAACGCACCAGGGCCACTGCGAGGCAATTATAGACCAGCAAAGAAGGCCTATGAAGAGTGCGTTGCAAAAGAAAGAGAAAGTTTGAACTGCCCAGACGAGTGCTTCGAGAAACAGGGTTTGTCAAAAGCCAAAAAGGATATGTTAGGATTTACTGAAGGACTAAACAAAGTTACAAGCACAGCAGTGGCGGCTGCGCTTACTGTTGGAAAACCAGCAATGGCAGCTGCTGCAAGTTCAGTTGCTGGACCTGCCGGGGCTATGGCAGTTAACGAAGCCTACAATCAGATGGTGGAACAACCGGGCCATTTGGATGCCATAAAGGAAAAATCTGTGTTTGGTGACGATGACAAAGTTTGGGACGTTGTGGAAAATGCCGGTAAAGCGGCAACTAAAGTAGGCGAAAAGACCGCGGCACGTACGGACCAGATTGATCCGGAAAAAGAAGCAAAAGATTTATTTGACAAAGGCATGGAAGAGGCGCAAAAAGAAGGAAAAAAACTTGTCAAAAGGGGAAGAAAGGTAGCGGAAGAGAAAGGACAGGAACTGGCCGACAGAGCAATGCAGGAAGGTCAGCGCAGAGTAGATTCCGGGGTTGCTCAAGCCCAAAGCACTGCCGACACTTATGCCAACAGAGCCCAAAGCACTGCTGACACTTATGCCAATAGAGCCCAAAGCACTGCTGACACTTATGCCAATAGAGCCCAAAGCACTGCTGACATTTATGCCAATAGAGCCCAAAGTACGGCTGACACTTATGCCAATAGAGCCCAAAGTACGGCCGATGACTACTCTAACAGAGCACAAAGGGGTGTTTCCCGGTCGCAACGTGCGCTTTCTAATTATCAGACTTACTATACTGATGACAACATACCATACTACTACAACACAGAGACTGGCGTTTCGCAGTGGGAGAAACCGGTGGCTGGAAGCGGGTTACCTTCTACTCCTGAACAGAAGCGTAAGATAGATAAAGCAATGTCACCAATGACACCAACGCCAAAGAAGAAGCGCGGACGCCCAAAGAAAGTAGCAACACCAGCTAGCGAAACAGAAACTCACATCGATACCGTATACTCAACGCCACCCACTCCTTCTACAGTGCCGTCATTTCCTAGCGACGCATCAACGGTGATAGATGGGTCTGTAGAAGGGGAATATCCTCCTGACGATTTTGTTGAAGGGTTTGGTGTTGGCAGAGAAATGGAACTTTACAGAAATAACAACGACCCAGCACTGCTTGATAAGAAAAGCTTTAAAGACATGAAGTTTGTGTTTTTTATGGACAAGAAAAGCGAAGAAAGATACATATACGATCACAAGGCTACATACATTCTTAAAAACCCTAAACTAGTTGTTATTGGTGAGAACGACAATGCAGCTGGTATTGCTGGTGAGTTTACTAGAAAGGAGTCATTAGATGCATTACAAAAACTAAAATCCTCTTATCCTAAATCTCAAGGTGTTTGGTTAAAGTTTAACGACGAAGTTATTTTATGGAAATTTGGAAATGTGAAACGGGTTGAAGCGGAAGGAGGATCTACGTACAAGCAAAGAGCAGCTCGTCGGTTCAAGAATTTTATGCATCACAAAGTTGTTTCGAAGAAGCAAGTAAAAAAATTTCTTTAAGAATACTTTTAGACAAAATGTGTACACAAGGTATATGCAGAAGAATTTACCAAGCAGTTTGCCTCACGTTTTTGACCCTATTGACCTGACTAACGAACCCACGGTACCCACACCGCCGCATCGTCCTAAGCAACGTGCAACGGCTCTTAAGACAGGTATCGACTTAACCCAAGATGAAGATAGTCCATCGGATTACAGCGCGGTTTCGTTTAAGCACATACCGGCAGTGAAACAACCCAATGCCTTGCGCAATCTAAACTCTGAAGTTGTTTCTAACGATTACATGATCAATAAGTTAAACGATATGGAAAAATACACCACGAAAAACTGCGGTAGTTTGTTCGACGCGTTTACAGAGCATGCCAACCCCGACAATGCCCCAATTCCGCCTTACTCAAATCAATCGCTTCACATTGTCGAGGTGAACGGCAAGGCAGCTGCGGCTGCTCAAGTTTCTGATCGCGGGAAAGGAGATATATTCATTGACTACTTGTGTGGGGCACAAAAGTCGCACATGGGTGGTGGAGAGGCTATATTACGACACCTGTTCGATCACATTAAAAGTAGTCCTGACAGCAAAGGAAACTACAAAATGAGCTTAGCTCCGCTTGACAGCGCTATACCCCGTTACCGGGATATGGGTATGAGTGGAGGTGACGGAGGAATGTGGGCAGACAAAGCCAACCCCTTAAAAGACTACAATGACACTGAGGGTACGATACCAGTAACTCCTTTAACAACTGTTCAAAAAATACGAGCAGGCCAGAAGGAGAAAAAAAGAATGCGCGAAGAATACGAAGAAGCGGAAAGTAGGTTTGCGGCAATGAGAAAAGCGGAAAGTAAAGAAGGAGCTCTTTACGAAAAGTTCGGCGGAAGGCCCGATGAGGTCAGAAGTGTCCTTAGTCAGTCTGAACTAGACAAGATAGAGAGATTTGGTAGTGCGGCTGTCGATGGTAAACGAGATGAAGCTATTAAGCATATGGAGTCAATGGATCAGCCTGTTCTCTATGCGTTAGCTGGTAAGATGGGCATAAACATGAGGCATGCAAGATTCCAACCCGGGCCCCGGCTACGTGGTAAGATGGAAGATGCTATAATGGGCGAAATAAAGGATTACTTTCCCGAAACCTCTAGTTCTCAACCTCGATACTATTTTTCTGATTAAAAGAATATGAAATTAACAATCTTTAACAATTTAAATCTTACTACCATGTGCCACCCTGACGAGGACGAGTCTCCCTGTTGGTTTTGTGAACAAAATTTTCACGTAGATAGAGATGATAACCGAATGGTTGAGGTTTTCTTTGAAGATGGTATAGTAATCAAAAAGATGGAAGTTACAGTATGTACTCCTTGCGCTAGTCGTTTATTGGCTTCTACTAGTCACTCTCAGGCAAAAAAAGGCCCTTCTATTATCTTTAAGATTGATGGTATACGTTGAGGC
>WLWG01000827.1_pt1 | contig 30719 bp, 54 predicted proteins | sample 6712871 | NCBI WGS metagenome assembly WLWG01 (sample SAMN12718693, study PRJNA515312) | sponge metagenome | isolation source: marine sponge | host: Mycale hentscheli | place: New Zealand: South Island, Marlborough, Capsize Point | collected 2003-05-01
TTAGCCGCCGCTGCCGAAGGCACACCGGGGATCGGTCACGCCATAGGACTTGTAGAACATGCCCTTGTGACGGTAATTCGACGTGCCGAAATCGTTGTCGGTGTCGAAGGTGTAATCCATCCGGTTAAACTCTTTGAAGCCATCATCCACGTCGGTTTTGATGAACCACGCCGTATCAGACGTGAATCGGTGATTGACGTGATAGCCCTCGGGGAAGATCTGCGCCACCGGGTTGATGTCGTTATTTCCCGTTAGAGTTTCGAAGCGGCTCGCCAGGATCACATCGGCCACGAAGCGCAGCTGCCTCGGGATGTGAAGGCTCACGCCCTTCGCGTCGATCAGCAGACCGGCACCGTCGCGGTAATCCTCGATCTCGATCAGCGCATCTTCGACGGCTGCCTGCGAGAGCGCAGTCGCTACCGAAAACGCATTCGCGAACACGCCACCTTTGCCCAGAACGTGATTCTGAGAAAAGAGCGGCTGGCCATCGCCGATCGGAAACGCGGGATCGTAACCGTTGTTTATCACATCGGCTGCGATCTGCTCATCGGTATGCACCAGCGAGCGCTTGAGCATTCGCCCAGCTTTCTCGATCAGATCCCGATAGAGGTTATTCATCTGCGCTTCCATCGTGATGATGGTGCCCAGCGCATACACGATATGCGTGTATGTGGTCGCGAAATCCTGCTTTTCAGAATCGTACTGGATGCTTGTGCCCTCGGGCTTTTCAGCCGCGAAGCCCGTGCCGCTCAGAGAAACGTCCAGCTCGTAAGCCTTCTCGCTCTCTTCCATCGTAAAGATCTTGTCTTTCTCCATCGGGTAATCTTGATACTCGATGGTCGCGATGGCGTTGATGCCTTCCTGTAGAAGTCTGGCCTCTGAGCCCTGAGTGGTGATTGCTGTTGGTGTAGTGCTCATATTTTACCCCTATGCAATCACGCCATGATCATCGGCGCTGTTTTGCAGCCGACAACGCCAGCGCGCCCCGATGGTCCCGATGGCTGGATTTGCGATGTTATCGCCTTCCAGATTTGAATAAGGCAGCAATCTGAGCTGCCCAGCGCCCGCCGCTGGCGTGCTGCTCGAATCAATCGCATGGGAGCTGATGCCCGTGATGGGGTCGCCGCCAGCGCCCACCGAGATATGTTTTTCGGTGTTGATGTCGGCAACCGCGAGGGAACCATCATCATCCTGCGATTCGAAAATCACATCGGTTCCATACACTAGCTTTGCGTTTTGATCCGCTCCGGTCTGGTGATAGTTGCGAATGAGCGTGCCTTCGTCTGTGAAATCGGGCACGAATTCAACGATCGCCCCGACTACTGCGGTCGAACTGCCCGCCGCGAAATCGCCAGCCGTTGCAAGAATCACGCTTTCCGCACGGCCATCGACTGCGCCGCCAGTATCTAGCGCCATCATATCGCCGAGAAAGGTATTCGCCACAGCCGCGAGAATAACCACCTCACGGAGCTTGCCGTGATAGTCGGCCCCGTCGGTGGTGCCTATTGGTACAAATCCGCCCATTGCGGACCTCCTGTTTTTCAAGTTTCAAGTTTTTACGCTTGGCCCTTTCTGTCAAGGAAGCCTGCGGCCCTCGCCTCTGTCGGCAAAATGGGGCTTTCAGAGCGCTGTTATACCCCAGCGTCGCGGGTTTCGTCAAAGCCGACGCCACCAGTCGGAAGGTGTGGCGCGTAGCTTGGAAGCCGTGGCCCGGTCCTATCGTCCGACTGATCGTTACCGCCCATGATCCGACGGCGAATTTCGTGCTGGCGCTCTTTGATCGGCGCAATCACCAGATCGTCATAAACGCCGGGATCAATCATCAGCAGATAAACGTACAGCACGCCACCGCTCCGATCGCTGCCCCCGATCGCTCGCACCCATTCAGATTCATTCCGATCGGTAAGCCCGGCAAACTCTTTGCGCTCGCCTGGTGTCTTCACCGGCACCGGCTCGGCCCCGTGGTCAATCCAGCGCTGCACCTGGCCGTCCATGTCATTGACCCACATCAGCTTTTTGTTTGGATACGCCTCGAGATATCGGTCGGCATCGAGCCGCTTCGTGCGTCCGATCGAGCGCCGAGCCTTGCGCGAATCGTGACCATGTTCGTGCGGTGCTGACGTGGCGACGCGGCGCTGCCCGGTCATCTTCGCCAGCGCGCCTTCATTCATATCGCGGTTAGTCGCCGACGTTTCCATATCGGCGGTGCGCTTTTCCTGCTCGGCCAATTTCTCGCGCAGCTCGCGATTCTCTTCGGCAAGCTCCGCATTGCTCGGCCGCCCTCTCTTCTTTTCCGGCTCGCTCACTGGTGCAAACTCCTTTCGAAATTCTTGGCAGCCGTTTCGGCGCTTTTCTGCGCGTCATCGTCGGACTTCCCGGCTTTCTTTGCTGCCTTGTATGCGTTCTGGTGAATCATGTCGCGCACGCCGCTCGCATCGTGATCGCGGTTATTGCGTGGGTTTGAGATCTTGAAATTCTCGGCTTTCGGCGCTTCCTCGCGACCGGCAGCTCGGCGGCGTGATGTCGCCCCCTGGCGGCGCGTGTTCCTCGGCGATACATCGGGCTCGCCCTCATCTTCCGCTTCCGGCTCAGCCTCATCGCCCAGCTCATACAGATCGCGGGTTTCGCGGTAAGCCTTTTTGAGCAACCGTTGCCATGCTTTATCGGATAGCTGCCGCTTGCCACCTTGCGACTGCCGGGCCAGCAATTCATTGAATGCCGCCGTCATATCCAGATTGAATTCAGGATCGAAATCATCGTGCTCGCGATCGAGAATCGTATGCTCTTCGCGGAAGTCGAGCACCACGTCGGGCTCCACAAACTCTTCGCGAGTCGCGGGCGCTTTCTTATCGTGCTCGGCCAAATCATCCTGCGCCTGCTCGAAGGCGTCGAAATCCTCATCTTCTTTCGCTTTCTCGATGCGGCTCTCGATCTTCGATCGCTCATCATCACGCGCTTGCTGCACCAGATCGCCGACGGCATCATTCGTTTGCCGCACGGTGTCTTTTAGCGATTTGACTTCCTTTTTCAGCGATTTGTTTTCCGCAATCCGCTCGCGTTCATCCTCGAATGCTTGCCTGCCTTTGTAGCGATCGGGATCACCACCGTCGGCCACATATTCTTCGAATGACTTGTGACCTTTGGCCGGTTCGTCACCGTCGAAGGTATCGAATTCCTGTTTGCCTTCGGCTGGTGGCGCGTCGCCCTCGGGCGCTTTGCCCTTGTCGAACTGCTCAGCCGCCGCATCAATGTCGAAATTTGCCTCGCTCATTTGATCCTCGCGAATACGTCTTCGTCGTTCATCACCTGATAAAACTTGCCGCTGCCTGGGGGATGCTCAACGCGGGTGCCAGCGTATCGAGCGAACACCACCACATCACCCTCATCGCACCAGGCCGATCGGCCACCGCGCCCCTCGAATGCCACCGGGCCGATCGACATCACAATGCCATGATTCTCGCCGCGCTCTTCGCGCTTGCGCTCGCCTTCCGACTTCACCTGAAAATCCTGCGCGGCCAGGTGCTCGAATTGCTCAGCTTCCGCCGCTTCGAGCCCGAGCTGCGCCTCGATCGGGAACACCACCACGCGATAACCCACCGCCTCGATCATGCCTTCGCCGATCAACGCACGCGCAGCGCTCAGCACCGTGTTCGCCTTGTCCTGCATGGCTTTCTCGCGATCGCGGGCACCAGGCGGCAAGATTGCGTCTTTCTCCGCTTCCTCTTCGGCGATGCGGTTTTCATAGCGCGCCATCATTTCATCAGCTGCGTTCGGCATCTTTTTCCTCGTATTTGATCCGGTCGAATGTGCTCATCAGGCGCTCGGGATTCATGGCTTGCTTCAAGCCGTCCTGCTCTCCTAGAGCTCGATGAATGAGCGCGTGCGTCAGATCGGCGTTGCCGGAATCGACCAGCTGGCCGGTGCCCGCTTGTGTCTCCACGTCATAGAGCTTCTGCTCTAGGGCTTCGATATAGATGCGGGTTTCAGGGCGGGACATCCACAGCTCAAGCTGCGTGATGGTAATTTGTGGCTGCACGGGCTCTGTCGCCATTGTGCCTCTGTCTGTTTACGTTATTTTTGCAAGTATTTCACTGACTTGGCTGGGAATCAACGGGGGCGGCCGCGCCGGGATCGGCCGCCGGATCGGCTGGCTGGATCGCGGGCGTCATATCGTTAAGCGCTGGCACGTCGGGCGTCTGGTTGATCAGCTCGCCTTCGATATCCTTCACCGTGCCGATCGGATCATCGCTCAGCATCCCGATCTCCCAGAGTTTCGCCATCGCTTCCGAGTAAACCTTCACGATATCGGCCTCGGATTTATCCAGCTCAAGCCCCAGGCGCACGGCTTCGCGGTAGCCTTCGAGCATCGTTTTCGCCCGCTCAAACTCGAGCCGAGCTTCTTCGAGCTTTTGCTTGCGTTCGTCCAGCTCGGCCAGCCGCGCCTGGTTTGCCATGATCATCTGCTCTTGCGGTGAGGGCTGACCAGATGGCTCGGGTGCCAGGCGTTGAATGTCTGGCGTCTTCATCGCTTCGAGCCAATCTAACAGCACCTCGCGCATGTTGAGTTGCTGCACACCCATGCCCAGCTGCTCTTTTGCTTCCTGCAAGATGATCTGCGCTCGGTTCATTCGCTCGATGTCTGTCCCTTGTGAGGGATCGACAGCGAGCCGAATATCGCAATCGTCGGGGTTAAAGTCGGCCCGCATGTTCGCGGGCTCTTCATCATCGAGCACCCGATTGTATTTCTCATTATCGTAATGCTTGAAATTAATCTGCGCGATCCGGCGGAATTCCCGCTTTGCCGCGTTGTAGACACGCATCACGATCGAATTCGGCACCTTGAGCCCTTGCTGCAATCGAGCCAGGTACATCACCGCCGCTTCCTGGCCGCTGGTATCCATGTTCAGCGCGGAGTTAGTCATATTCCGCGTTTGCTCGACCATCCATTCGAGCAGACTGAAAAGCGTGGTATTCGGGCCAGAGAAAGGAAACTGCACCACCGACTCGCGCAGCGACTTGCCGCCCGTGGTGATCGGTGTCAGCTCGCCCAGGCGCACTTCGACCGGGCCAGACTGCTGACGATTGCCTCGGGCCGATACGCTGCCCAGCTGGTAATCAATCAGGCCAGAATTCGCGGCCAGGTTGCTGAGCGTGCCAGCGTCGATCAGCTGGCGCATCGAGGTATTGATGGCCTCAAACAGATCGCCGAGCAAAATGCCCCAGCCCATGCCCATCGGGCCGCCCTCGGGATCGGGCAAAAATTGGTATTGCGTGAAAATCTTATCCATTGCGACTTCCACAATCTCGCCGTCTTCGTTTGTGGTGATGCCCTCTTCATCGTATGCCGGATAAACCGCCACTAGGCTTTCATCCTCACACCGGATTACCACCTCATACGGTTCGGTGAGCCCATCCTCATCGAGATCAATCCACGTCAGCGCCCGAATGAAATCGTGCGGCTTCGGATGGTCGCGCATGTTGGGTATCGAATCTTCGTCGATGTCCCATTCTTCCGCGCCCCTGATATACATCAGCAGATCGTTGCGGGTGTATTCCTCTTCGATGAATTTGTCGGGCGCTTCGTCAAATGTCGGGTAATCGTGATTGAAAATGACCTTATCGGCGAGGCGCAGCTGGCTGTCCGCTTCCTGTCGATCGCCATTGAATCGCGTTTCTTTGTAGGCGGTGCCCACACATCCGAGCGATAGCAGCATTTTGTCCTGCTCGGGCCGCCAGTACGGGATCAGCTCGCTGATCTGGTAATTCATAAAGTGACTGACGCGCTCGGCCCGATCGGACTTTTCGACCGACGCATCGCCATAGGCTTTGATGCCGACCACATTCTCGGCCCACACCAATTCAGGAACGGTGCGGCTGTGAAAATCCAGCATCGCTTCCATGATGAACGGCAGCATCACCTGGCTCGCACCCTGAAACGGGAAGGTTTTTTCTTCAGCCTCGGGATCGAGTTTTGCCAGTTTCAGCGCGGCATCATAGTGCTTTTTCCACTTCGTCATTGAGCGCTTGGCTTCGTCTAGCAGCGCTTTAGTGTCGGCGACCACCTGGGCACGGCCGCCGTCGATGTCATCGCATCGCCCGACTAGGTTGCCTGCATCCAGAAACTCGAAAACCTTGATGCCGCTGGATTCCGGCTCGACGCTATCGGGCAATAGATCTTCGTCAAGATCGGGTGCCTCATACTCAACGCTTTCGGCCACGGGGTTTCCCTTTCGATTGTCCTGATTCTGAGAGCGCGATCGCGATCGCTTGCTTTCGGCTTTTCACCTTCGGCCCAGACTTCGAGCCAGTCGGCAGCTTACCGGCTTTATACTCCCGCATCACCTTGCGCACCTTCGCTTGTTTGCCTGCCTTTGTGCGCGGCTTGGCTTTGGCCATTAGCTTTCGCCGGTATACGGGTAGGTGGTGTATGTCTCACGGTGCCGGTGGGGTTTGGCCGCGTCGCGGGCCATGTTCTTTGAGCGAATGGAATTCTTCAGCCCCGCTTTCTGCGATGGCGTCATTCGCGATTGATTGACCTTTTCGGGCTTGCCTTTGTGCATGTCGGTTTCCTTTACGGTTTGCCTCGATTAGCTCGGGCGATGTTTTCACGCTGTTTGCGGGTGAGGCGCTTGCCGGTAATCGTCCGAGCGTCATCGCTGACGCGGGTTTTCCGCTTCGCTGCCTTCGTCCCTCTCCCCATGTCGAATTGCCCAAAGCTGGCGCGTTTCTTCGACTGTTTTCCCTTTGCCATTTTAGTACCCCGTCCGCTTATTGCGGCCTTGATGCTTGCCGCCCTCATCTTCCTGCCAATACTCTGCCACGGGTTCAGCGAATGTTAAAGCCAGCGCATCACCCATATCAGGCGACAATCCGGCTCGCTCTTTGGTCTGGTCTTTGTCTTCGAGCACCTTCTGATTGCGTGAATTGAACTTATATTCGACGGCGCACAGATCCATCGTGGCGGCCTCGATCTTCGATTCTAGCTCGGCCACATGCGGCCCGAGCAGCTGCACGCTCTCATCATCGAACCATTCGGCCATTTCCTGCCACATTTCATTTCGACGGTTTGTATATTTGGCGGGATCGAAGGCGCGAGATCCGAAGTTGACACCCTGCACCTGGGAATAATCCAGTTCATGCAGGCGATCAATCACCCCGACGCCCATGCCCTCATCAATGAAGCACCGATCAATCGGCGCAGCGTCGAGCACCTGGCGGCACAGCCCCACGATTTCCATCTGATCGAGCTTGCGGTCATACGTCTGGATATCAAACGCCGCCCGGCCCTGGCGGATCGCGATCGCAAGCCGGTCATCGCCGAAGCGGGCCGGATCGACGCCCATCACCAGCGGGCCACGGGGCTCGATCGCGGGCGAGCCGTCTGGCAGCGTGCGGTGCATGTTGGCGACTGCTCGGGCCACGTCTGCCGCTGGGATCAGCTGGCGATAACCGGCGCTCTCGAAGGCTTCCTGGGCGTCTGCCGGGTATTCGCGCTTGAAATCATCCTCGCCGTTCTTTAGCTCGGCGATCTTCATCCGACGCCAGAGCATGTGCCCCAGGCTGGCACCATGCTGGTCGATGTAATCCTCTTCATCGGGATCGAGCGTGACGCCTTCCTCGGGCACTGGCAGCGCATACTCGCTTTGCCAGAACCACGGGATGAACACCGGGATAAAGCCATTCAGGCCAGCCACAGCGCGCACCCACGTCTGATGAAAGTAGTTTCCCATGCCGTCGCTAGTGGATTCGAGAAAGATCTCGCCGGATGTGGCGGGCACCGCTTGCATTACGCCCGTGGCATGGGTTTCGGCTTGTGGCCAGAATGCCACTTCAGATCCGTGGAAATACTGGATCGTGCTCGATCGGCCGGTGCCCTTCGTGCCAGCCGTGCCGACCTTGTACCCGCTGTCGAGCTTGTCGAAATTCAGCTCTTTGCCAGAGTCGCGATCGGTCGATGGTTTCAGCTCAGCCGGGCAATGTTCGTGATACCGCTGCACCATCGCAAACAGATTGGCGGTGGCTTCGCCTTCGTGCGTCAGGATGTAGGCGCGCTGCCCGAGCTGGTGTATCACCTTCCAGTAAAAGCGGCCCTCGATATAAGTGCTCATGCCTTGCTGTCGGCCCTTGAGCACGATAATGCGCACACGGCCCGTTTCGGCCATCTGTTTCTCGGCTATGCGGTGAATGTGCCGCTGGGCATCGTTGAGCGTGAACGGCAGAATGCCGTCCTCTTTGGTGCGGATGAACAGGCAACGCGGCGCGAAGTGTTCGAAATCATCTTTGTGTTTCTGAAACACCGTTAGCTCATCGTCGCTGTACGCTTCAGCCACGGTGCCTCGGCCATACGTGCTCTTCGTTGCGCCAGTGATGGGCTTTGTTCGGGCTGACTGTCATCGGCACACCGTTCGTTTTTGGATTCTTCGAGCGCTTCCAGCCCGCTGGCTGCGTCAGTATACCGAAGGGGATGTGCTGGATTTCACCACCAGCGGCCAGGAATTTTTCAGTCTGTTTTCTTATTTTTTCCGCGAGCGCGGCTTTTTCTGCGGGTACTTTTAGCATCGTTCACCTCTGTCGGTTTCGATTTCTTAAAGTTATGCGGCTCAGCCTTCCAATGGCGTGAGCCGCATAGTTTGCAAGTGGGTGCGTCCATTACCCGATTTTAGCGCAGATCAATCATTGACTTTTTTGTACGCTCCACGGCTGCGGGTGCGATGTAGCCAAATCCATTTCCAGTGTGAGCGCAACGTGTAACTCGGTGTTTATGGGATATAGAGGGCCGCTACACGTACCGCCGCTGTTCAATTTTTCGTAATCGTCTGCCGGGCCGATCGGTGCAGCCAGTTCTGCGAGCGAATACAATTTTCCATTGATCTGCAAAACACCTTGAGTCACGAACGCATCCAACTTTGCTTGCGTGAGCGTGCCGTTTTGCCACCATACATCCCAATTACGCACACCGGCATAGGACGGATTCGCACAATCATCGACTCCCCAGCCTTCACTTATCCAATTTGTTACGTGCGAATAAGGCACGCTTTGCCACCCAAACGGATCGTTTAGACTATGCACGCCTGCATATTTGCCGATCGACTCGATATATACATAAAGTCGATTGCTGGTCGGGATCGCTGGGCCAATCACGGTGCCATTTGCATCAACCACCACAGCGCCGAATGGCCCGGCTGAGTTCTCAAGCGCCCCGATCCTTGCGTGCAGTTCGTTCATAAACACAGCGGCCGTGCAGTTAAACGTCGAGAGGAAATGGCCATTCGGCACACATGCGGCCTCTTTGTTCGCCATCCACTCTTCAGCGGTGTTGCCAAAGTTGGCGAGCACGGGGATCGCGATCGCGATCGGTAGGCAAAAGGATAGTGCGAGAATTATTCTCTTCATCTTGAGTCTGTCCTCAGTAGGTTTTTCTTGATTGTTGTTTTCGCGCTTCTGTTAGCGCGAACTATCAAGTATAGCATGGCCGATGAATTCGACCAGCGCGGGCACTACTGAGTTTCCTAGAGCTCGAAGTCGAGCGGTTCGATATCTGTCCAGCCTGGGGGATACCCCATCAGGTACTCGACAAAAGCGGGATTCAGCTTCCCAGGTTGCGGGCTCTCCCTGCCCTGGCCGCCGTCCATCCGCACGAAGTCGGTCAGACTGAGCCCAGGATTCGCCGAGCTGTCGGCCGTATTCCGTGAGCCCGCTGATTTCGCATCGCCCGCCGTCGGTGTCGGGATCATCCGAGCTGCGATCGCAAGCCCTGGCCGCTTCGGCCCCACTCGCCCCGATCCCCCGCCCTGGTTGCTGCCGTACTGCGTAGCGGCTGGCGTAGGCAATAATCCAGATTCGATGGCGTATGTGGTGGGCGTCGAGGCTGCAAGCCGGAATATCAAACGTCTGGCACTCGTAACCTTCGCGCTCCAAGTCAGATAGCACCGTGTCGAGTTCCATCGTGACGATGCCAGGAACATTCTCGCCAATGACGAAAGCGGGCTGTACTTCCCGAATGATTCGATACATTTCCGGCCAGAGTGCGCGGTCATCTGCTGAGCCGCTTTGCTTCCCGGCGACACTATAGGGCTGGCATGGGAATCCACCGCAAACAAGCTGAATTGAGGATCGGTATCGGCTGCCATCTAGCTCGCGAATATCTTGATGTATAGGTATGCCAGGCCAATGCTTAGCCAGAATCCGGCGGCAAAACTCATCAGATTCGCAAAAAGCCTGCGTGCGAAATCCCGCCCTTTCCAGCCCCAGCGAGAAACCGCCGATACCGCTGAATAGATCCAATACATTCAAGGCGTGTTCGCGACTACGCGAATCGTGCCGGTGTTCATAGCGATGTATTGCGCGCTTGCGATATCTGTCACTTCATAACGCAAAGTCGCCCCGTTCCATGTGTATTGAATCGGTCCCGGTGGCACACCCATTGCGGCCATTGTCAGATCGAGCGTGATGGTGTTCGATGCGTTCACTTGCTGGCCCGTGCCCACCCTGAATACAACGAGGTTAGTGGTGGGATCGGCGAAAAGCTGCTGAATCGTAAGCCCCAGGATCGCAGCCGGGATCATCGAGCCAAATGCCGGGACCACGAGCAGATCCATGCCGAAATTAAACGGGGGCGGGATCGCAACACCCCCGATCGTGAGCGTGCCATCATAGTCATCGGTCGGTGGTGGTGGCCCCGATCCCCCGCCTCGAGTTATGCCCAGCCCGCCCACGCCAGCGCCGCCGATCACGTTGCCAGGTGGTAGCACGATGCCTTGCCCGCCGTTAGCCATATCAGTTATTCCGCGTTTGTAGCATCGTCAGGCGCACCGTGCCCCCCGATGTATCACGTTGCAAACGGACGGCGAACACGGGAATCACGATATTGCCCTGCGTGCCTGGCGCTGCGATCGTGTCCAGATCGGTCACATCAAACCATTCACCTGAAAAGCCCGGATCTCGCGGATCTGCCATTGTTGCCTGCACGCTGGCCGCGCCTGTCGCGCCGTCCAGATAATCTACTTGCAGCCCCAACGTGAACGCTACTTGCTGACTATCTGGGAACAGCGCATCGGAATCGCCGCTTGCAGTTAAGCTGATTGTTTGTGGTCGCATTTCGTTGAAATCCTATTCAATTTGATCGACAGCTAATTAAGACACCGACGCCAGCGCCGAGCAACCTCACTCGACGCGCTCATAAGTCTGCTCGAAAATATCGGGCTTGCATGGGTACAGCTCACCGGCCACGCCTCTGATGATCCAATCGCCAGGCATTGCCAGCATCACCCCTTCGAGCGTGTGCAGGCGCAGCCCGTTAAAATCACCGCGCACGAAACTGCTCCGCACGCCCATGAACTGCTCGACCTGGCCGAAGTTCTCACCCGTCCATTGTATCGCCTCGATCTCGATCGGCCGCTTGCGATACCGCATCAGTAACAGAGCCGGGTGCCATCCTCGCGCACCGTCACACCGCACCACATATCAACATCAATCTCGGGCTCTTCGGCCGGTTCCGTGTCGGGCGGATCGAGTTGCGTGTGTCCGTAATCGTGCCCCACCGCTGTTCTCGGCTCGCATTCGGGCGGGATCGGTTCCTTTTCGCACCAATCATTCCAATGATCAGAGTTGACGGCCTGCACGATTACTTGCGGAGTGTGCGGCATATATTCGATATTCATATTCGGCACCGGGCCAACACCGTGCGCGGGCGGCGGCGGTGGGGAAATCTCGAGCAACCACGCGAGCAGCGCCAGCATGGCCAGCGTGGTCGCCACAGCACCCAGAGCGGCCAGCGTCGGCCCCTTCATCCTGTAAGCCCTTTCACCGCCCACATCACGCACTCTTCGAGCTTTGTCTGGGCCAGCGCCCGCGAGCGCGGATCGGTCACGTTTTCGAGCAACCCGCTGAATGCGGTCGCCTGCACCTTCACGGCGAGCACCGTATCGGCCTCATTCTGATTCAGTTCGCGGTATTCGTTTCTAAAATCGGTCGCCATTGTTTTTCTCTCTCCACATGAATTGATCGCCAGCGCCAGCACGCATAGCGCTAATATCGGCCACGGATGCCCTAGTGATTGCATCATCCTGGCGCTATGCCGTCGATCTGCTCGGCAATGAAGCGCAGCTGTAACGCCCCCTCGAAGTCGATCTCAGGGCCATGTGGCCCCTCGATGCACTTCCTGGCATACGTCACGATATAGCGCCCCACCTGTATGCGCCCATGCACGAAATCATGCCCGAGCGTGGTGGTGCGCCAGCGGCCACGCCCATCGCTCTCGATCAGCCCCCAATGCCGAGCCAGCTGAAAATCGCCCTTTTGTAACTGCGGGGCGTCGGTGCTGTCGCGGTATGCGAGAAAGCCATTCTGATCATTCCAATCTGCCAGCTCGGCCACCGCCGTCACCTGATCCGCAAACAGATTGCGCCGCGTGCCCCGGTGAACATGCGAACAGCGATCGCAGACCACGAAGCCATGCTCTTTGATCAGCTCGATCAGCTTTTCTTGACTCAGCGCAAAGCCGCCTAATAAATCCGTGGTCATCGCTGATCCCAGCTGGCCGGATTCGGCCCCTGATATGGGAATGGCTGGCGCACTGGTCTGCCGTTTTTCTGGTAGAGCTGGCCCAGCACACGGCCAGACCTCTCGCTGTACCAGTACCGGAGATAATCCCCATCGGCAAAGCGTTTGATCGGTGGGATATACGGGCTCATCCTGGCGGTCCCTGGGGCGGTCTGACGGCGTTGCGGATCTCCCGAAGCAATGCCAGCCCTTCCACGATCAGATCGTGATAACCGGGCTCGGGCTTTTCAGCGTCCAGCACGGCCCAGAGTTTCCGATCGTGTTCGGATACCAGCACCTCATCGCTATGCGCCTCGCGCTCGATCCCGTGCTTGTGCTCAAGTATGGCGGCGAGCAGCTGGCCGGTGCGTGCGTCACTCATTGGTCACGCCCTATCAGCTCGCTGCGCAGTATCTTCACCTCGGGCGGTGCTCTGAGCCCCAGGCGCACCGAATGCCTGTCGGAGTTGAGCACCGTCACGGTGATATTGTCGCCGATGTGGATCGTTTCACCTGGCTTGCGCGTGAGCACCAGATAACCATTTACCTCAGATGCGCCAGCCGATCCTCGGGATCGACAGGCAGCCCGGTATCCGTCACTTGTGCTTTTTCTTTCCAAAATGCACCCCCATCAATACAGCTGAGCGCAAATTTCGCGCCTGCGCTGTGTGGTCCGTGGAGCTTTTTCTCGTATCCATACGAAATCAGCGTGCGCGCTCGCTGTACCGATTCTAAAAACCCATCATACTTTTCATAGTTGTACAGGGTTTGGACGCTACAGAAGCGCATAAACAATGCCAGGCCGGTGATCGTCATCGGCTCTAAAGGATTGTTTTGGCAGTAGTTATAGTATTCATCGACCCGCGCATCGAAATCGGCGGGTGATTCGTAAAGGCGAGGGCGACCACCGAGATTTTCCCCCTCGTATGCGGTCGCCTCGATCAGAGGCAAGATTTCACCTTCTAAGGGCTCTGTCGCCCCGTCATTCCGTGCCATGTGGCCCTCTGTCGGGTTTGGCTAATTTGCGCGGTCAATCGCTACCGCTTGGCTATTCCTCTTCGACTGCCGCCTCGACTTCGCCGCCGGTATCTGTCTCGGCGGGTTCGGGTGCGGGTGTCGGTTCGGATGGTGCAGGCTGTTCTGGTGCCTGCGCTTTTCGCAGATGCGGTGCGCATTGTGGTCGCTGGGCCATTACATCATGCCCTTATGCGTTGCAGGCGAGTGGTGCTTCATGCTCATCGCGCCTGCGCGATCGCGACTCATCCGCGAGCCGTCATCATGCTTGCCCCGGTATTTGTTGCCGGTGGGAAAGCATGGCTTCGACCGATTGCCGTAACCTTTCATTTTCATCGCGTTCTCCGTGTCTTGCGAGGATTGGATTCTGAGCGCTGTCGCCGCCGGATCTGCCGGGCTTTCGCAAGGCGAAGGCTGTTGGCTCGGTTCGTGGCGTTTGCGACGGGGCGGCCCATATCAGTACCGCACACCCGACTCGCGAGGCTGCGGCCGTGGCCGGTAATCCTGGGTGCGTTCGCGGCGTGGGTTCATCTGCCCAGCCACGTCACCAGTTCCCGGCACAACGCCAGGAAAGGGCGACTTCGCGCTATTGCGAGCAGCTGGCCCCTGGTTGCGCACGCTGTCGGATTTCGCGCTGTCCTTCCATACGCCCATCTTAGGCTCCTATTCTCTGACGCCCGAATACCTGGGCAATCAGCGGCATTAGGTTTTTGACGGTTCGCTCTCCGAAAAAGAACACCAACACCACCACATTAATCACGATCATCGCGGTATTTTGCTGCTCTGTCCAGCCGACCGATGTGCTTGTCAGGAACCATTGCGAATCAAGATAGAGCGTGAAATAGGCAAACGTCGGCCGGAATGCGCCGCGCAGAAATATGATCAGGCCACCGATGAACGGGATCGTTTTTAGATCGGCGGCGGTGCCTTCCATGTCTTTGGTGAAGCTGAAGAATTGCGCATCTTGCTCGCGAGCCCATTGCATCGCATCGGCGTCGCGTTTGGATTCGAGCTCGATGGCGGCCTGCTCGATCTCGGCCAGCTCGGCCTCGCTGAGCTTGCCAGGGAATTGCCGCCCGATGATCCCCACGATCTCTTTGCCCACACCGCCGCCGAAAAATTTGGCGATACCGGCAGCCACACTTGCGATCGCCATTAGAACGGCCCCTTGAATTTATGCGTCCACACCCATTGCCCGAGCACCCATCCGAGCCGAATCGTCAGATAGTACGTGTGCTTGTGCTTTGGATCTTTCTCGGAAACCGTGGCGATATGCCCATCGGTCAGAATATCCACGGCAAAGCCGACACCGAGCACGGTGGCATTTATCAGCGTCAGCGGGTTAATTATTCTCAATGTCGGCCCCTGTTCCGAATCGTCTGCGCTCTTCATTCACGTCGATGCGTGTCCGCAATAGGTTTACGCTGCGCTCGACGCGGGCCAGGTTCACCAGCATTTCACGATGATTGCCTGCATTGTCGGCGTGCGCCTGAGTCACCAGTAAAACCAGCTGATCGAGCTGGGTTTGCGTGGCCTGAATTTGCAGCGCGGTTCGCAGCTGCGTGTCTTCGATGTCATCGGCCCAGGCAAAGACAGCCCAGGCTGCGCTCACGATGGCGGCGATCGCGACCAGCACAACGCCGGAAGGAATGCGCAGCTTCGAGAATTGTTCCCATGTGATCACTTCATCAACTCCACGATGCGCGGTAAATATTCTACGCCTGCGCCGATCGCAATGCCCATCAGTAAAATCAGAAGGGCTCGCAAATTTTCGCGCTCTTCTAGCCTTTCAACTCGCCGCTCAAGCCGTTCGCGCAACTCGCGCTCATGCTTTTGCGCCAGTTCCAGCGCGTCCCATTCCATGAATCACCCGAAGCACATTGTTTGTATTTGTTTTCAGCGGGCTGCATAAAATCTCATCTGGGTAATCTTTGGCGAGCCTGAATAGCAACGCTATTTGCAGCCAGGTGCAAACGTCCAAAGCATCGACGGTCAGAATGCGGTGCGCGTCGAGCCCATACGCCAAAGCGACTGTATTCACCACGAACAGGGCCATAAACAGAATCAGAGCGTGGCTGTAGCGCTGCGATCGGAACACAAAAACCAGCCACGCGATCCCGATCGCTGCCGAGATCGCATATAAAACGAAATAACTCAGATTTGACGCGGTGAAGTGCCAGATATTTGTAGCGAGAAAAATATAAAACAGCGCCCACCACGCCTTTTCGGTTTCAACCATTACGCGATGCTGATGCACCGCACGGAAGGCCACCACCAGGCCGATCAGCGTGATGATGCCCACCGCCGTCATTGCTTACTTACCTGCCCCGCTGCTACCGCCCTCACTGGCGAGCCCCGCCAGCATGGCTTCCTGCATGTGCTCGGGTAGCACGGTGAACAGGCGGCCCAGCAGCTCGGTGTCCATTGCGTAGTATTCGGCGAAAGCGTGCGTCAGATTTCCATCTTTGCTGAAATCTCGAGCTTGCCCTGCTCGATGGATCACCTGGCAGCCCAGGCGGATGATCCGCTTTTCTTGTTCGTCTGTTAGCGTCACGGCCATTTGTTTGTTTTTCCTAATAAGTCCATAAACGTCGGCCCAGATTATCCACATGGATAAACCGTGAAGCAACTTCCCCCTTTTGCGCCAGGCCAACGCCGAGCCCTTCATCGAAGGCGATCTGGGCCAGATCATAGGCGCGCTCGAATGCCACGCGCACATCGGCAGCGCCGCGAGTGTGCGGCCCATCTGGGCCGGTGCTGCTGATCTCGGCATTGTATGCCGGGCACCGATAGCCTGAATTGATGATGAAAGGGAAGTTCAGCGTTTTGCGCAGCCGGATCAAATGCACCATGAATGATTGAAATTCTGGCGTGCGAAACCAGCGCCCAGGATCGGCCGTGGCGCGGCATTCGTTGCAGCGACAGCTCATTTCCTCATACGTGAAATATGGCCCGTACAGCCCCGCAAAATCGTCAGTCATCGCCATTTGCTATCTCCCAAAAAAAAGCCCCAGCATGGCCGGGGCGAATGGTCGCCGATATGAATGCACACCACCAAAGGAGAGGGGGGAGCGCTGCTAGTTTACGCACAAAGCTCACGGGTTTGGAAGTACCCCGTCGCGCACCAGTCGGTCAATCGTGCGGATCACCCCCTCAAGCAACGCATTCTGAAAAATCATTTTGCGGGCGGTCGGTGGCAGATCGTCCATTGCTGAGCCCTGCATCACCTGGCGTCGGCCGTCGCAAAGATCGTGACAAACCATGCAACCCCAGGCCGCGCCCACATCCGGCACGCTGGCTTTGCGCGATCCCGTGGCTTTCAGCCCGCTGATCGAGGGATGGCAAAGCACGGTAGTATCTTCGTGGCCGCACTGGTAGCCAGCTGATGCCGCCACGCGGATCAGGCATGGTTTCCCCCTCGCGTAATCTTTGAAAAAATTTTTCGGAAATTTGAGATTGAGCGGCGTAGCTAGATGATGAATGTCCACCAGATCCCCCCGATCCCGCCCCAAAAACACGCGCTAAACAGCACCGCATAACCCAGCCCGCGCATGAACTGGCGCGATTCGTCGCGATCGAACTGCGCCAGGCGGCGGCGCTGTTCCATCGGCCCTAATTCTTCTTCGATCATAAAAACTCCAGAGCTTCTTCCAGCCCGTAATCTTGCACCGCGATATCCGCGACGCGATCATAAAAGGTTTCGAATTGCGTCTGATCCATATCGGCAAAACTGATTGATTTGGGGATGTACACCATTTCCCCATTCATGCGCACATGCTCGCGATACCAGCCGGTGCGCAGCTTCAGCTCGGTGAGCAGATCCTCGACCGAGCGGTATTTTTCCTGGCTGTCGAAAATGAGATTGATTAACGCGAAGGCTTTGCGGTGGTGTTCAGGATTGCGCGCCTTGCGAGCGTCGATCTTGTATTCATTGTTGAACTTCAGCTTTTCGAATTCGGTGGCATCGTGGTGGCCGCTGGGCACTAGCACGCGCCCAAAGCCGACCACGTTCACCACCTTGCCGATGAATTTCACGCGATCCCTCGCAGACGTTCTTTGTGCTGCGCCTCGATCACCGCCGTATCGGGGTTTTCTATTTCCCAGCACGAACCGCACAGATCGGTTCCATCTTCGAAATCGGATTCGGCCGTCAGCTCTTCACAGCCATCGCACGGGCGCGTTTCTTCGTAATCGTCAGAGCCGCATAGGCAAACCATCCAGCTCGGCTCATCACGGCGCTCGGGCGTCGAGCCCATATCCATTTCATCGGTGAGCGCTCCGCAAGCGTGGCAAAAATACGTGCTCATTCCTGCGTAATCCTTTGCACGGCATTCGTCGCCTCGATGACCTGGGCGGTCATCATTTCTGCGGTGTCTTTGCCTGCCTGCACCACTTGCTCGGCACAGACTTCCAGCACCTTGCGCGCAACCTCATCGCTGAGAGGAATTTCGATCGACGCATCGTAAGCGTTATTGAAATGCACGCGCCCGACAAACTTGCCTTTGTTCGCGCCATATTCCATCAGTTCGACTTGCAGTTTCGTCATTCTCATTTTTTGACTTCCTTTTGTGTGTGAAAAGTGCCCGCTCAATATCCACGGCGGCGGGCTTTCAGCGCTTGACTAATACGTTCTGTCAGACATCGCGCACCGCTTCACGCTCAGCAGAGGGGGAAGCACCCGAATCTGCCTCGCTGGATTCTTTTAACGCTCTCTGCTCGCGGTAGTAATCGCCGAGCAGCGTTTTAATTTCCTGGCGATCGGCGTGCTGGAAATAGCCGCCTTTCGTGTATGCCGTGTTGAGCGTCATTTTCTCTTCCTCGGTCAGCTCTTCCCACGCTTCCACAATCTCGCCCACACGCGGCCCGGTTTCATCGTGCAGCGCATCGAGGATATACGCCGACACCTGGGCCATTTTGTCGAGCAGCGCTTCGCTGCCTTCGTATTCGTTGACCACGGCCACCGCCGTCGCCAGGCGCTCGGTGCCTTCGGTCTTCGGCCACTGTTTCGATGCGCGTTTGATGATGAACTTTTTCGCCATTTCATCTTCCCACTGCTCCCACACCTTTTGCGTTTTCGCAGCGGCTTTGGCTTTCAACACTTCCGACCAGGGCGCGAGTTCGGTCATGTAGTCGGACGATCCGCGCAGCTTCACCACGCAATACACCCCGACCGACTTGCCGCGATCGTCTTCGGCGAAAGGATTGTCGATATTGTGATCGGGCTTGTTCCACTTGCCGTTATACCGGAACACATCCCCGGCCTTTACCACGTCGGCATTCACCCACTCGATCGCACCTGAATCGGTGGCGATCTTCATCAGCCCTTTGAAGCTGATGCGCAGCTGGCAGCCGTAGCCTTTGCGATTGTTGTCATATTCGGGGATCAGATAGGCATAGCCGTGCGCTGGGTTCAGCGTGAGCCCGGTGGCCGCCACGTTGATGATCGAGTTTTCTATGGTGTCGCGAGCACACTCCAGAAACCGAGAATTGTTTTCGATCGCTTGCCGGGCGAACTGGCTTTCTTCCGCCCATCGCACCATTTGCTGCTCATTGTTGATCCGATCAAATGCCGATCGGGTTTTCACCAACATGCTTTCGATTATTTCGCTCATCTGCGCTTCCTAAGTTGTGCGTGAGTTATAGAATGTATAGCATGTAATCTATCAATGCAAGGGACCACAATGAAACCTCAACAAATGAATATGCGCATGAATGCCGACGTGAAAGCGCAGCTCGACGCGATTCGAATGCACCACGCGGCAAACGGCAGCTTTCGCAGTTTTCGACAAATCATCGAGGATCTGATCAAGCGCGAATTTAAACGGTTAAAAATCGAGGCAAAAAAATGATATTCAAACCGAAGCATCAAGACGTGAAACTGCACCGCCCAGGTGCCACCGTCGCCCGATCGGGCCGCTGGCTGTTGGTGGATCTGCGCGTGAGCGCGCAATCGAAACGCGATCGGCAGATCGCTCGCGATGCGGCCACCGCGATTCTTGCGGAAGTCGGAGCAAATGAAAGCGCTTTCAGCATAATCGCCGACGTGGTGAGCAACGAAAACCTAGAGCAAACCTAAGCGAGAAATTCCTGCGCTGTCACCGCGCTAAGATTTTCATCCTGTCGGGCGCATTGTTTTTTGGGGAAAGAAAAAGCCCCCGGTTGCATTGCGCATCGCGGGGGCTTATCTTTTCGCAGTCGGCAACGGTGCTACCAACACCTTGACGATCAGACTTTTTGTGGTGAGTGTCGGCTCAAGTCGATCATCTACAGCCCTCGGGCAAGCATGTTACCACACCATTCTGATTGTCCAATAGTGTCACCTTGCGCAGAAACCGCCCGAGATCGGGGATGGCGTGGCTCAATCTGTCCACTCGACGCAAGCGATAGCCAGGCACTTTCGACTCACTCTGAAAACCTGGGCCAGAAAGGCAAGCGTGAAGACGTGCCCGAATGGGTGCGGCCCGGCAGCTAGTGAGAGCCGGGGGAAGGGCTCAACTTGTAAGGCGTCCGAGAGGCGCAAAGGGAAGGTATAGCTATGTCTGAAAAAATCGAGCTCGAATCGCTAACTAGGTGATTTGCATCACATTTTGATAAACTCGAGCACGTTGCACCAAAATGTTTCACGTGAAACGTGACGCACATCACAGAATTTTGCGAGAGAAAATGGCAGACCGATGGACAGAGAACCACCAAGCAATGAGGGCTGGCAGCCCGGCTGGCGCGGTGCCGAAGTCGATCCCGAGGTGCAACGCGAGCGAACTGATCGGATCGCAAAAGAGCATTTGCGCGACATTCGAGCCATGCTGAATGAGGCGACGGCAAAAATGCCCGAGCCCGAGCAGCGTCGGCCATGTGATCACGAATTCGCGCTGTCGCCTTCCATGCTGCACTCCCTCGAATGCACGCTATGCGGGCGGGTAGTTGAGCACCCGAAACGCAGACGCGCCTTAGAGCGCCGCCTACGGCGTCAGAGAGACAACCGGAGAATGACAGGATAATGCACTTTTATCTCGAAGCACGTCGCACGCTGAACGGCCGCATGGTCGAATTCGTGGTGAACAACGGCACCAGGGCGGGCAATCGGGTGCCGCTCGGCCTGATCTCATTCACCCCCGAAGAGTGGGAAGCGTTCCGCCCGGTGATCATCGGCGGAATGCGCGCCGCTGGATACTTGCGCACGCCGATCGAATTCATGGATCAAACGAGAAAAAAGCGCACCGATCTCAAATCTGTGAACTGACTCACATTCCCTTACTTGCCTGAATGTATAGCTCTGCTATACTGTCTTCATTCACTTGAGACAGGAAGCAGACAGATGACCAAGCAAATTTCAGAGCACGCAGCAGCAGCTAAAGCCATCCGCGCTGAGCTGAAGCGTAACAACATCAAAGCCCGCGTGCGCACCAGCACCGGCAGCATGACCAGCTCGATCACCGTCACCATCCAGCAAGATCTCATCCCCGCTGCGGTCGCTGACGTGAAAGCGTTTTGCGAGCAATACCAGATGGGCCATTTCGACGGCATGACCGATTGCTATGAGTACAGCAACCGCCGCGATCTGCCCCAGGTGAAATTCGTGTTCGTCAATGTCGATTACAGCGACGAACTGCGCGCCGAAGTGGCTGCCTACGTTGCCGAGATCGGCGGCATCGCTGACCACGAACAGGATCGTTACCAGCACATCGTTATGAATGGCACCTGGGGCGATTTCTGGGTAAGCCGCAAGCCCCGCGTAAGGGTAGCGGCGTAAGTTTCCGGGGGCGGTGACGCATGACGGCGACAGCGCCCAGCGACAGAGCTGCAAGCGGCCACGACGCCGAGCCGCCCCCGGTCTTTTTCACACCGAAGGAAGCAATACGATGACTCAATACACCGACAAACAAACCGATCTGCTCGCGATCTGGCAAGGGGCGATCATCCGCCTCGCCCGAGAGAAAACCGAGCTGCGCCGCATGGTGCGCCTGGGGTTTCGCGAAGATTTCCTGCGCGATCAACGCGGCTGCATTGCGCAATGCCGCACCGAAGAGCAGCGAGCAATGGCCGATTTCCGCGCCACGCTGTTACCGGAAGGCATCGGCCGAGATTTCATCGGCGGGATCGAATAATGGGCCGGTTAGTGCATGGGCTCGGTTTGAGCCGCAACGATGGCGGCCGAGCTGATGCCGGTTTCAAAGGCAGCACGGGCGACTGCGTGACCAGGGCGATCGCGATCGCAACGGGCGAGAATTACCGCCGCGTTTACAACGATCTCGCCGCGCTCAGCTGCGAAATGACGGGCGGGCTCAAGCGCTCAGCCCGTGGTGGTGTCGGCACGGCGATCTCGCACAAGTATCTGCTCGATCGTGGCTGGCAACTCATGCTCGCCGAGAGCGGGGAATATTTCACATCCGAAACGATCCCGATGGCGCGCACGCTGATTGTGGTGCTGCATCGCCATTTGGCGGCGGTGGTTGATGGGCGCGTGTGCGACACCTGGGATTCACGCCAGAGCAATCGGACAAAGAGCGGCGCGAATCGACTGCTCGGTTATTACTACTGATTACAAAGACTTGCGAACTGGCTCACAGAATCGAGCCGGTTCGCCAGTCATAATACAGCCTCACTTCACAGAACAACGGAAGCACGCAAATGAACGGATTTAACCTCATCGAAACCTTCGGCAACGGCATGAAAGTATGGCGCGCTGAAGACACCACCGCCGCGATCGCAGTCCAGCACGGCACCATCCTGATCAAAGGCCACAACACTTACAGCGTCGGCACTTGCAACGGCTACAAGGCCGAAGGATATGGCAAGGGCTTCGGCACCGTACTCCGCGACGAAATCTGCCGCGAAGGTATCGACAACATGGTTTGGATCAACGCACGCGCCGCAATGATCTGCGCGGGCCAGCATCCTGATCACGGCCTGCACGCTCTCGAAGTTGAGATCGGCGATCAGGTATGGCTCGAAGGCACGAAATACGAAATCGCCAGCGCGCCGAATCAGAATCTCAAGCTGATCGAAGTCTGAAACTGTGACGGGCCGCACGGACGGCGGCCCCGATCCCAGCAATAATACAGCCTCACTTGACGAAACGAACGGAAGCAAAAATGAAAATCTTCGAATTTGATCCCCAAACTGGCAAGCGCGGCAAACTCATCGGCAGCGCCCGTCGCGGCAACTACACCGATCAGAGTGTGGCGTATCAAGTTCGCGAAGGCATGATCGAGCCGATCGCACATGCTCAGCCCCGTGGTTTCGGCAAAAACGCAAACGTGACGGTTCACGTCGATGCGGGCCGCGAGTTTCCGGTAAACCAGTTCAATTCATATCGTCGCGATCAATGGATCTGCTACTCATACGGCGCGTGGATGGCTGGCCCTGATCAACAAATCTGGGAGTGGGTGATTCTGCCCCCGTCGGATCTGGTCAAAGCTGTTGAGGTGGCGTGATGGACACGTTAATTATCAGCTGTTGCGCAAAGAAGCTCGATCGCGAAGCTCACCCGCATGAACTGTATTTGAATCGCGCCTGGGATTACGCACGGGCGCACCTGGCCGATCGGTTCAACCTGATGGCACTCAGCGCCGAATATGGCCTGATGTACCCCGGCAACACATACGCCCCTTATGAGCGCAAGCTCGATGAAAAGCGCGCAGCCAAGCTGATCGAGATCAGCAGCGACGTGCGCCCCTGCTCGATGCTCAGCGCATACAACGAAACCGGCAGCCCGAAGTTCTACGTTTACGGCGGCCGCCTTTACCGCGAGCTGGTGGCGTTCTGGTGCTCGACCATGCCGAAGGCTGGCTGGGAATGTATCGAAGTCATCGGCGAAGGCCGGGGCTGCGGCGATCACTACAAAGCATTAACGGAGTTATAAAATGGACACATGGCAATCACTCGACCCGCAAGGCTACTGCGAACACATCGAAAAATACCTTGAGCAGCACGGCTTCGAGGATTCGAGCTGGCACAACGATATCAGCCCGAGCTTTGAGCGCCCGATCGGCGACGGTTCCGATCTGGCTTATCGGCTTTGGATCGACCAGCTCGACATCGCCGAGCGTGACGGTGCCGATCCCCGCTTCGAGCTGCATCTGCGCGAAGGCACCGAGCTGGTGCATAACCTGGGCATGAGCGAGCGCTGGGGCGACATTGCCGAGTTTATCGAAGCACTCGACCAGCTCAGCCACAAGCACCCGCGCACCGTGCTCGGCGAGCCTGTAAGGCGCACCGATTGGGATCAGACCGATCTGCAAGATCTCACCGGGTACGATCCGAAGTATTCGAATGATTGGATCATCAACGGATCGGCGGTGGTCGCTGCCCTGATTTATCACGATTCCCTTTTCATCCACGAATTAGCCGATGGCCGATACTGGACGATCATCAATCGCGACGAATATCTCGGCCAGCTGGCTGAGTGTGAGATCCCCCTGGCCGAATTCGCCGAATCAGAGGGGATCGGTAAGCCCTGAGCTTACAAGTTTGTGACAGAGCTCTCATATTTCGCACGTATAGCATGTGTATAATGTATTCATTCACAAGCGATCGGAAGCGAAACAATGCAAACCACACTCTCATTCGGCGGCGGCGTAGATTCCTCAACTATCCTGGCGATGGCTCTGAATCGCGATCTGGCTGCCAGCCTGCTCGGCCTCGATCGCGCCGAGCTGGATGGCAAGCTGCCGATGTTCGAAGAAATCGTATTCGCTGACACGGGTGCAGAAAGCGCGGCCACAATGGCAAACGTGGAGCGTTTCAAGGCGGCCTCTGAAGCTGCTGGCTTTACCTTCCACATTGTTCGCAAGGCACCCACCAAGCGCGCACCCGATAGCAGCATCACGCAATGGATGGATCGGCTCGGCATCGTGCCAGTGATGGGCGGCGGCAAGCATATCTGCTCAAAGAAATTCAAAGGCGAAGCGATCGAAGCCTCGATCGGCGTGCGTAACTTCATCATCGGCATCGAAGCCAATGAGGGCCGCCGCCTGGTGTTTGATGCGCCGAAAGATGGCAGCACCTTTTGCCATCCGCTTGTAGATCTGGGGCTCACTCGCGAAGCCTGCGAGGCTTTGCTGCCCCGGCTCGGCTTTGCTGGCGTCGAGAAATCTAGCTGCGTGTTCTGCCCGTTTAAGTCTGAGGAAGAACTGCGCGATATGTGGCAGCGCGATCCCGAAGCCTGGGCCGAGTGTGAGCGCGTCGAGGCGAACTTTCGCGCAGCCAGCACGCTGAAGCACATGGCTTTCATTATGGGCGGTATGCGCACCGATAGCGCTGGCCGCGCCCTGGCGGGCACCTGGCGGCTCGACAGCTGGGCCGAAGGGCGTCGGCTGTTTGTAAAGCGCATCGACGGGCGGCAGCTCAGCGTGCGCGAGTGGGCCGATCGCTTTGCATCGGAGCGCATTTCTGTGATCGACATCACGGACCAAGCCGCATAGATCGGGATAATAGATCACATATTCACAACGCAAACGGAAGCACGAACATGGCCATCACGATTTATCACCTCGCAAGCCTCGATTCAAAAATCGCTGTCGATCAGCTCAATGGCCCGAATGGTGGCTGGGGATCGCACCCGATCTTCGAGCGATACGCCGATATCACCCTAAGCGGTGACGTTGCCCAGGTGAAGGCAGCATGGGAAGCCAACGAATACAAAGCCGTCGCGATCGTGTGCGATCAGCACGGCGATGATCTCGACACCGCTTTCACGCTCACCAACAACATTCACGAAGCGTGGACGGCTAACGAAGGCGTGATCACGCTCGGCCCTAAGCATCGCCAGCGATCCACCAGCGTCGGCGATCTGATGGAAATCGACGGTAAATTTCACGTAGTCGCTGGCGTAGGTTTCAAAGAGTTGGATATCTAAAACGTGACGGGGCTCACGGACTGAGCCCCAGATACCCGAGATAATACGCACATATTCACAGACACCAGGGAGCGCCAACATGGCCGAAGATCAAGACAAGCTGCACGAACTTTTCATCACTTTTGCGATCCAGTATGGCCTCGGGCCGGGCGTTGTAATCGCCCTGCCTGCGCTCTTCGAGCGAGCAGCAAAAGAGCTGGATATGTCAATAATCGAGCTGGCCGAGCGCACGGTAAAAAACAAGGATCTCGGCGAGTACATGGCCGAAATGGCAGACAAGGTTTCGGCTGAATTCTGGGCCAACGGTGGCGACGATCAGTTTCGTCGCTGAAATACGCGGGGCTGCGCGGGTGTGGCGAGCGGACTTTAGACCCAGCTCGCGGGGGTTCAATTCCCCCCAGCTCCACACCATTTCGAGCGGACTTTAGACAGGGCGAGTATGCCCGAAGGTGACAAAGATGAAAACGACAATTTTTTTAGCTGCGATCGCGCTGTGCCTCGGTGCTCGCGCCGACGATGCCGATCTCGCGGCGCATCAATACTGCGCAGCAACAAACATATTGCTCGCGGGCCAGGCCAAAGGCGTAGAGCGCGAAATATTGCGCGACATCGCCCTGCATTTTGCTCAAAAGCTGACAGAACAGCAGCGCGACGAAGCACTTTCGACGGTGGCCTATGCCTACAATTCTGGCGCGATCACCTGGGATCAGATGGTAAAAACCGGCAAAGATTGCCTGAACTTAATTGACGACTAAATTTGATCGTGCCGCAATTTGTTGGCACCCTGCAAAATTCACGAAAAAAACACGGAGCAGACAGATGCTTACACTTCAAAAAATCAGAGAAATGTGCAGCGGCGAAGAAAAACTGCCGGTGATGGAAGTCACCGAAGTTGAGCCGCGCATGGTGCTGCGTTTCAAGTCGGAGCTGGCCGCGAAGTTCGCCCGCGAGGCGACCGAAGAGCCGAGCGAGTGGATCATCGTGCCCGACGGTGGCCGGTTCCAGCTGGTGCGCCTTCCTGCGGCGGAGTTGTAACCATGCTCACCGACGAAGAAAAGCGCAGCTCAACGCTGCAAGGGATCGGGCTCGGCATCATGTTCGGCCTGATCGTCTTTGCGGATGCGATCGCCGTCTGGATTAGTTGACCGATCGGCTAACTTCATTCCAGTTCGTGCCATCCCAGATCAGCGCAAGCGTGTCATCCTGGCCCAGCGTAAAGTTGCCATTCAAGTTGAGGTTCATGCCATCGGTTACAAGCGGGCCGGTGGCATCGACACCGCGCCAGACCGAAACAAATCCGATCACATCAGCGGGAAACGTCGCCGAAGTGATCGCCGTTGTGCCGTTGATTTCATGGTAAGCCGAAGTGATTTCGATCGCGGCCGCCGATGCGATCAATTTGATCGAATCCTCAATCTGAGCCACGAAGTTATCGCGCACCACTAGCGCCGTGATCGCCGTTGCTTCGGTGATCCACGTTGCCGGATCTGTGCCGATATAGGTATTTCCACCGATCACGCACGTCGCCAGGTTGCCCACGTCGATCAGCGTGGCGGTGATTTCGCTCATCGCATTGTTCTGCACGATCGCGGCACCATTGGCCGCACCGTTGTCGATGAAAATGCCGGTGCCGGTGATATTCTCCAGCACGTTACCCGCGCATTGCATCAGGAAATCAGCGCCATTTGTCACATCAGCTTCGATCGCAACACCGGCCACGTTGACGATCGTATTACCTTCGACCTTGAATACACCGCTCAAGCCGTCCGCGTCGATCTCGATCGCGTTCGTCGCCGCAACCGATGCCATATTGATGAAATTATCTTGCAGCGCCAGGTTTTCGATATTTTCAGGCAGCATCGCTTGCGACGTGGGCGCGTCGATCAGGTTGCCCGATACCGTCACATCGAAAGCCGTGGTCGATGCGCCTGCGCCGTCGAGCTGGATACCGACACCGGGAATCGACGTGAGCTGATTATTGTCGATCTGCCAGTTTCCGCCGCCATTCGTTTGCGTGGTCGCCACCGCCAGGATCGCCGCCACCAGCTGATCACCGTTGTCGATCGAGTTGCCCGCGATCACCACGCTGGCAAGCTCAGCACCGAAAGCAATCGCCGCTCGAGTTGGCGTGAGAAACTGGCAATCTGCGATCGTGAGCTGGCCCAGGCCGGTCGCATTGATGGCACCCAGAGCATTAGCGCCACCGTCAGCATCAGCGCCCATGCGATTGAATACGCACGCATTGACCGAGAGAAAGGCCGGATTCGTAAAGGCAGCATTCGCGGCCAGGATCGCGCCCCGGCCACCGTCGGCCGTCGCCGCCGCCGTCAGATCGAACAGGCAATCTTCAAACTGAGCATTAGGGCCATCAGTAATCCGCACGCTCGCCGCCTGGTACGGCGTCGCGCTCGACTCTAAGCCCCCGAGAAATCGACAGGTGCCAAAGCTGTACAGCACGCTTTGCCCATCATCAGCGGCATCGCCATCGACATCGAACTGCGGGCCATTCTGAAAGGTGACATTCGTGAAACTGATCACCGATTCGTTTCCGGTGGTCGCCGTCACCGCCGAAACGATCGACGCCTTCGCGACTTCGGCCGATTGATTCGCCGAATCGCCGTCGATCGTGATGCCGTCAAACGTGATCGCCAGATCAGAACCCGAGAGCGTCAGCAAATCAACGCTGCTGAGCTGCGTCGAGATCAGCGTGCCATCGCCGTGAATGCGTGCATCAAGGCTCAGCGTCAGCCCTTCGGCCCTGAAAGAACCATTCGCGCATTCAATATCACCGCCGACATCGAGCAACCGTTGCACCGAATCGGAATCATCGGCCGCGCCATTGCCGATCGCCCCGGCCACATAGAAATTTTTATTCGATTCGACATCGAGCAACCGAGCTTGCAGCCCGTTGCCGCCCGCGATCGTATGCACCAGATATTCATCGACGGGCTCAGCGGTGGCGGTGATCAGATAGCGGGCACCGCCCTGGCGCTGGCCTGCGTTGTAACTGGTGGTGTGCGCGATGTCGCCCTCTTCGAGCGACGTGTCCGCCGTCATATCGGCCACGCTGTCATAAATGATCGCGAAGCCGGATGTATCCACCAGCGTCACCACATCATTCAGCGTGCGCACCGTCGCATTGCTGCGATCGAGCACTTGCACTGTGCGCAGCCCCGACCATCTGAGATCGGCCTGCACGCGCCCAGAGCCGTCGAGGCGATACGGATTGACCTCTTGCGGGATGGTCAGCTCTGAGTCAGAGAATGCCGTGCCGAGCGACGTGGTGCGATTCACGAAGATGCGCAGCGCACCGCCAGCCAGCGCCGATCCGCGATCGTCGCGAAATGTCTGATACGGGTTTATGACTTCATTGCTCATATTTACGGTGTCCTGCCGATTTCATACCAGCTTCCCGAGTTTCTAACGAACCACATCGTACCCCCGGCTGCAACGGCCCCACCGGCCGCCAGCGGCACAATGTCGCCCGCTGCGGTGGGAGTAATGGCACCCGAGCCTGCGGCGACCAGCAAAGCCACCGTGCGCCCCTCGCGCTCATTTCCGCCCAGGTTATCGAGATCATCAGCCATCGCGGCCGTTTCTGATGTGATTGTGTGATAAGTGGCCGTTACCTCAACATCGCCCGCCGCGATCGTCAGCGCCACGCCACCAAAATCATCGAAATAATTTTTGCCGATATCCAGCGCCGTCGGTGCCGGTGTTCCGATCGCCAGCGGATCGGCCACCGTCAAAAAGGAATTGTCGAGCACCTGGGCGGTGGTGATGCCTTGCAGGCTAATGCCATCATCTAAGCTCACCAGCCTATTCGCATTGATCTGCACATTCGGCCCGCTGATCTGGATGCCTGTTTGATCGTTTGTGCCTTCGATCGCATTGCCCTCGATCACCGCCAGCGCGTTTATCAGGGCTTGATTTGCCACGATGCCAAAGCCCGCCATCGCCTCGATTCGAATATTATTCTCGCGGATCTTACACAGCGAAATAAAGTCGCCGATCCGAATGCCCTCGACGGCGTTTATTATGCTGTTTCCGCTCACGCGAAAATCCTGCACATTATCGAGCTCGATCCCGTTGCCGGTTAAGTCTTTCAAGAAATTGTTTTCGATCGCGAAGAATCTCGCCCGCTGGCTCGCGGAGTTGTCGCCATCAAAGAGAATTCCATCGACGCAATTCAGCACCTTATTGCCCGAGATAATCCAGCCCGTGCCGACTGCCGTATGCTGACCGGCCACCACGCGAATACCCGCCACGCCATCCGCCGCTTGTAGCCCGTCGATGGTATTGGCAACGGCATTGATCCGCTCGGCTGTCGCTGTCCACGCGATCGCAGCCGCCAGCGAATCTGTGATCTGGCAGTTTTCCACCGTCACCGCGAAACCGTTTTCGGCATAGATCGCACCATCAGCAGCTCGGCCATGCGCGCTGATCTCGCAATCTGTCACCAGCAACGATCCGAGCACCGTCGGCGCGGCAGCTGGGTTTGCCGTAGTCGCCACGATCGCGGCCCGGCCGTCGGTGATCGTTTCGTTTTGCATGTCAAAGACCGAGCCCCGCACGGCGGCGTTGATCAATCCCTGCACTCGAATGGTTTGCGCATTGATCGCCTGGGCACCGCCATAGAATCGGCAGCGATTGACTTGCAGAAGCATGTCGAAATCGGTCAGCGAGTTTTGTGCGCTGATGGCCGATGCACCCGTATCAACGAAGATGCAATCTTCGAACACCACGGCCGCATTCGGATTTGTTGCGGTGCCTGCGCCATCTGCCACGGCCGCTTCGAACAGCGTGGCGATATCTGACGCCGATATTACTTCGTCGGTGTATGCGAACACCTCAGAAGCGCGGCCACTCATTTCGAAATTAAAGCCACCATCTGCCCGAGCTGCGATCGCTGTCGCGGTCGCGTTCGGAATGTCCGCAAACCACAATCCATTTGCCCCGGTGCCTTCGAGCGTCAGCTCGGCATCGGAATCCGTCACGCCTGACACATACCACGTATAACTACTGCCGTCGTTTGTGAGCACGGCGAAGATGAAATCGAGCGAATCAATCTCGATGCTCGATCGGAATGTGGCGCTATTGCCTGGGCTGGTTTGCAGGAAAAACTCGAGCACGCCAGCGTTCACGCCGATGCGCATAACCTCGGAAGCGTTCGCATCGGCCTGGCTGTAGATGATCTGATTCTGGCTCGGATCGGCTGAGATAAAGAATCCGAATGTGCCGAAATCTGCCGACTGCAATGCGCCCGGCGATCCATCGACACCGATCTCGAAGTAATCGCCCTGGCCGTC
>WLWG01000830.1_pt1 | contig 30662 bp, 41 predicted proteins | sample 6712871 | NCBI WGS metagenome assembly WLWG01 (sample SAMN12718693, study PRJNA515312) | sponge metagenome | isolation source: marine sponge | host: Mycale hentscheli | place: New Zealand: South Island, Marlborough, Capsize Point | collected 2003-05-01
CTCCTAGGTGTGTACCTGAAGGTATTGACGTAGAAGTAAGAGTTACATTCGCAGGATTCGTTGGTGGTGTAGCTGCACTTCTTACCACACTACTACAAACAGCAACAAAGGTTATTGGAGAACCACTCGGAGCAGGGTTACTAGGAACCGTTATCTGCTGTGGTAAACCATTTATATCCGTATAGTCATAGACCAAGTCGTTAGGATCTTGATTTAGTACTGACACATTACATATATCGTCAGAGGTAACCAATCCAAATGTCTTAGAACTTTCATACCAAATGTCCGGTGCTGAATCAAGAGGTTCACTCTCAAATACGATTGTATCTTCTGCTCTAAAAACAGTCATAGTCCAAGACACCTTTGATCTTCTCTTCTTAGATCCACCACAAGCAAGTGTGCCTGTAGCTAAAAGGTTTAATCCGGGCTGAGCGAAAGTTCCTGAAAAACCAATGTACAAGATGTCTTCGGCTGTTGGTATATTTAGTGGAGTTTGAAAACCAGAAACATACTGAACTATAAAGGGAGGGTTTGTAGCAGAACTACTATTCCCTGTGTTTAATGTAGCAATTACATTTTCACCTAAGAACCAGTCTCTAAAATTATTATAATCTACAGGTGAAACCAATGTACTATTAAAATTATATATTCTTTCGTCACAACCAATACCTCCTTCACGAACAACCTCATAGCTAATAACTATTCTTGAACTTGCAGGAATGCTATACTCAGTAACAGTTGAACCAGGTATTGTTGGGTCTGGTACACCATATATATACAAAGGATAAGACAAAACGGGAGCAAATCCTGAATATTCAGATGTATCTGATCTAGAACCATAATCTATAATTGCATTCTCAGAACCCTCAACAGAAAAAGAATTTGCTTTCATTTTCATATACACCCCTGAAGGTATATTTAAGTTTACAGTAGGATCGCTAGGCGATGGTATTGCTATAAAGTCTGAACTCTTAGATGCCTTCTCTAATACAGTAGCGTAGTCACAACTTGAGGTAGCACCAAGTGTGTCTCTTTTAACTATGAGCCTTTGCCCGTTAGTTATCTTCTGTGAGTTCTCTCCCTCCAACAAGAAGTAAGTGTTACTATCTATGGGGTCGGTAAAGAATATACTACTATATATAGTCTCGTAAGACTCTCTGTCAGGTTTTATTGCATACTTATAGTTCTTTGCCCACTTAGGAGCAACCTGAGTAGTTGGTATGTTTACAATTATACTATTGGCTGTATCTGATGCTCCACAAGGAAATTGAACGGTATTGTACTGACTGACCAAGGCTGTTGTAGACCTGTTAAACTCATCCATATATATAATTCCTATCTCATAACCTCTATTGCTATGAAGGCTTTGACCTGAACTTAGCTTGCTGTAATCAGCAGCACCACTTGCAATATCAAAGTATTCTGTAACAATTACAGTAGGAGTATTTACATCGTCTGCGTATTGAACCGCAGGGAATCTAAATGTAACATCATCTGAACCAACTGTAGACTCTAGTATAATCGCTTGCTCTATTGCAGTTATACCACTCTGGTAAATAAAGTATGTATTGTCTAAGTCATTTTTGAATAACTGATTAAATAAATCTGTCATTGTCGTACCTTGGTCTCTAGTAGCTATAGGCTCAATGTTACCCCCAGGTAATGAAGTACCCACCTGAGCAGTGGTGATTGCACTCTGCGCCCAGTCATAAACACTAGCGTAATCTTCAACAAGGTTGAATGTATACTGAAAAACCAACTGAACGTTTGTCTCTGTAGGAGTAGCAGGACCAGAAAAACTATTGTGGTCAAAAGTTATTTCAATTGTTATTGATGAACCCTTAACTAAATCAAAACTTGAGAAGTCATACTGTGCTGCTGAACCTGCTATAGTTTGCGCACCACCTATAAGATAGTCCGTAGATACGTTTACTGAACCTACAGAGCCTATATCAAATGCCTCCTCTAATCCACTAGCAACAAAATCAAGCCTAACAGGACTATTGTTCTTGTCAATCAAGTCATACCCCTCTACATAGTTTCCGTACATAAGCCTGTTGCCTATTGTAGTCTGAGCCTTTGAAAGTAATGGAACGTTGTCATACAACCTAAGTATTTCAGCTTCAGGTAGTATGGTAAATATCTTACTGTTTGTAAATGTATATGTTACGTCTTGATAATCTGCGTATCCCTGCTTAGTCTTGTTAAGCTTCTCAATTATTTTTATTACAGGGCTGTTAGCCTCTTTAAATAATAAGTCAATACCAACGACCAATGGTCCACCCGTGTTGAATGTAACCAACGCTGTGTTGTATATATTAGTTACACCCTCGTTCAAGTAGCTTTCAGTTGACAACCCAAAGGTGTCAGGAGTAAATGCAGGGTCAGTAAACTGTGATGTAGCTGAGTACTGCTCGTCCTCGTATCGGTATCTATAACCAAAACAAATAAACCTCTCGTCTAAGAACGTCTCCTCGGTGCTTGTCTTTTGCATTTCAAGTCCCGGTGCAGCCAATGGTGGTTGCTTAATTACAAGGATGTCCTTATAATCAAACCCATCAATACCACTAACGTTAGGGTTAGGGTAATTCTTTTTTACGTTAATTCTTCTCGGTGGGTTGTAGTCATCTGTAAAGAACAACAAGTCCTCAACCTTGTTTACGCCTGTAAATAAGTACTGCTCGTTGAAGTTTAGTGTGGTATTTACACCACCTCCGTCATCCTTACTAATAACGTGATACGTTACTGTACTGCTGTTGGTGTTAAAAGAAACTATAAGGTCTAACTTCCCAGTGTTACTGTCAATAAAGTTTGGGTCGTGAATCATCCAATAGATAGTCTCTAACGCCCCATCTTCAAATGCACCTATACACTTTGCGTCAGGAGATATCTTTGTACCGTCCACTCCTATAGCAGTTAGAACCTCATTACCCTTTGAGTTTTCAATAACACCTATATCTGCTCCCTCGGTAGAACCCATACGAACATTCAATGCGTCAACGTACTGACCATCAGGGATCAGTCGTTCATCGACCATCTTGTTCATCTTACCTTGGGTAAAATTCCTTGTTAAATTTGCCATACTACTTCAACCACTTATCTCTACCCCTTAAGTTCTGTAATAATCTTCCGGGATGTATGTTACTAATTCTGATTTTTGCATTTCTAAGAAGTGCTGCCTTGCGCTTTCTTGCTCTCGCTATGATATACTCCTGTACACCAAGCTTTGAATTTAGTATTGCAAACTCGATGTATGCGTAAACAAACTCTTCAAACATTTTGTTTACAGTAACTAAGCTATCATCTCCATTCTCCATTCCGTCTGATACGTACTCAAGAACACATAACTCACCTGCCATACCTGAACTGAAGTTTATAACCCCTCCCTTTGGATTAATCTTAAACGTAGGGTTAGCATTCGCTGTCTCCGTATTTAAACCATATCTCGCTCCTATACCATACTCAAAGTACCAAGCACCATCTATACACCACCCTGCTCTACCGTAGTACTCAGAGTTTTGGTTTAGGTATATGGTCTGCTTCTGTCCTTTTATTCTTTCGAAATCAAGCTGTGAGAACTCAGGCTTAAGTGCATTACCATCCTCATCAAATAGTATTCTGCAATCATTGTCCTGTAGGTATGCCGAAGACCAATTCGTCTGTATGTTCTCCGTAAGCGGCATAAGCAACCCATCTCTATATATGGATATCCTTACCCAGTTAACGTAGTCAGAAGGTAGAACGTATCTCAGGGTGTCACACACACTAAGTTCTAATATCTTTATCTCCTTAAATGCATCGTAGTTCAACTCCTGAATCGCTCTCTTTGCGTGGAATAAAACTTTATACCTCTCCTCGTTGTTTACAAGACTGTGGTTTCCTGTATACATAAGCATATAGTTGTTCACTATATCCTCAAGAGAAACATACTGGTATGAACCCCAATTCTTATCTTCAGGCTGTAAGCCTCCGTTTTCGTAGTATTGATATTGTGTTATATAACTCATAATTATTTCTCTTCTTGTGTATTAACTTGATCCTGTGCCTGTCCGAACTGAACTGCTGCAACCTCTCTTATTGACATACCTGCATACTGAAGTATCTTTGATATCAAGTTTACCTCGTCATCGTTAGGTAACTCAAAGTCCTGATAGTCAGGTTGAGATGGATCGAATACAGGCTCTCCATTGGTAAGTGTTACAAACGTCCACTTAGGAACAAACGGGAATCTAATATACTGAGATATTAATTGACCGATACCAACTACTGTATTTGGATGTGCCTGTGCCACCAACGCCTCCATTGTGTATGCAGGGTATGTAAGGTTAGGCTTTGTGAGTATAGAGTTGTTTAGCATAGTTATCTTACTATTAGAAACCTTCTCTGCCTCCTTAATGTTATCTCCTTTGTATACGTAGTAGTCTAACGGCTGAACCGTAATGGTATTGGTATTAACAACCAACTCAGTTGCAGTTACACTAAGAACATTAAAGTTCTTTGTTATACCACCTATAACAATACCAACAACATCACCAACGTTTACACCAAGTGCAACAAAGTCTTTAGTGGAATCAACTATGGTGTTCGTACCACTTAAACCATCTGTAGTTCCGTTTGTTATTGTTTCGTTGTGAATTAATATCTTATTTATTAAATAGTAATCATTTGCTGTAGTAGTCAATGAAGGTAGGAAGTACTCATTACCCGAAGAGTTTAACAACGGAAGTGTTAAAGAGAAAGTATCAATAACCTCCTCTAGTCCCTTTGTAATATCAGCATACCCAGTACCTGAACTACGTCCATTCTCTTTATTAATCTGATAATTGTAAGAATAAAAATAATCTTCAAACAAATCTAACTGAGCCTGCTTGGCAAATAAGTTAAAATCTGACGGGGATATATACCCGTAATTATTCTTATTCAGAATTGACATCACTGTTTGCCTAACTGAATTTATCATCTGTAATCCTTTTCTACAAAGATAATGAAAAAAAAAGACCCCTTCATTTCTGAAGAGGTCCCCTAATTAAACTATATGTTACTTAATCTAGCAATGTTTCTAAATGTTTCAAAGCATCAAGACCGTCATCACTCTTGAGGTAAGAAGCGACTAAGTCAATTGCCTCAGCACCAAACGGTACATTTAACATCTTTGTCTTATTACTTGGTGTGTTATACCAAACTTCCTTTCCACTTTTTCTTAGCTTTAGTATTTCTTGGTCAAATAGTCTTTGAACAATTCCTAAGTGCTTTAACTCAGGGTCATTTACAACTTCTAAGAAGTCAGAAGGATTGTTACGAGCAAATACTAAAACATCTCTCTTCAACTCCGCAGTTGAAACTCTTGATGTATCAGTACCAAATAAAACTCTACATACGTTCTCTAACTGCTCTAGTGAAAGACTCTTAGCCTCAACCATTGCATCTGCCTCTATCATCAAGTCTTGAACCTGTTCTTCAGCATCTTTAGCCTGGTCTACTTCAACAAACTTAGTACCATTCAATGGATGGTAGCTAAGGAACTCTTGAAGAATAGGGTTCTCCTTTGGTACGTGTAGGAATCCATCTTCAAAAACAACAGGCTCTAGTATAGCGTTGTTGTCTTGTTCATCTACAAAGCAAGACTTTTGGTTTCTCGCATAGCGAAGTTCTCTATTGACTCCTGTCTTGTCATCAAAGTGTAGTAAGGAAAATCTTTTTGAATGTCTTACGGGTAGCATAAAAGAAAGTGGTGCTACTCCTGCTGTTAGTTTATAACTTCTAGATACAAACTTGTTTTGTGTTTTACTTTTCATTGTATTAAAATTTAATTAGAATTTAAAAAAAAGGAGGAGTGCATTGCACACCCCTCCAGTATTAGTCATCCTATGCTTGGAATAGGAAGAAGTTGTTTGCACCTAAAGTACATACTGCTCTTTCAGATAGGAAGTGAACCTCCATAGCATCTAAGCTTGAAGTCTCTGCTCCACCTGCTGAACCTGTAATCCAAGACTTGTATCGTCTGTCTTCAGTTTCAGAAGCACGGTAACGTACGTGCAAGAATGGTCGCTTAGCGTTTTTACCAAGAATTTGGTCGTACACTGAAGTCGATCCTGCAGGAACTAAAAGTCCGCTTACTTTACCTGATGTTAAACCACCACGCATTGTTGGATCGTTCAAGTATTTCCAATCAGACTTGTAGAAGTCATATCCTCTACGGAATCCTGTGAATCCTAAGTTCAAAGCCATATCTTTCTCATTGTCAAAAAGACCGTAAGAAGTACCATCAGTACCATAAGAATTCTGAGCAGCTAACATATCGTCAATGTCGAAAGAGAAATCTCGGTCAACAAATACTACGTTCTCCTCAATTGCTCCTTGCTTATCAAGTCGTGAAATAACTGTGTCCCACTCAACTAAAGTAGTTGGGTTAGCACCTGCCCAAACGTTTCCTCGGTTACCAACAGAATAGAAGATACCTTCTGAACCTTTGTTACCAACGTCACCAGTAGCTGCTGCTGCACCTGAACCTGCTTCAGCAGGAACTGCTTCAATCATTGCTGTTTCTAAGTAGTCATCGAAACGAAGACGAGTCTCGTGTTCAGACTTCAAATACCAAAGGTATCCGTTTGCTCCATTCTCAGTAGTTACTTCAACCCATCCGATTTGAGCCATATCAGAACCTGATACTGCATACTTATCTTTGATGATGATTGGAGAGTTCTCGAAGATGAAATCATCAGACTCCAAAGAGTTTTCCATTCCTGCTGTTCCTTTCTTGAACTCAGAACCGTAAATGAAAAGATCAAACAAATTTGCTGTAGTGTGTGTTGCCGCACCACCTGCGTTGTAGAAAGCAACAGTTGCAGTAGGAGCAGTAGCGTCATAATCAACAGCAGTAATAATTGCTTTGTATGAAGCTGTTCCATTAGACTGAGAAAGCATAATAGTTTGACCAACTCGCAAAGCGATGCTGTTGTTTGCAGTGAACGCAGGGTTACCCTGTGCTACTGGTATAGCAAACGTAGCAGTATCATCTCCAGAAGTTGTTGTTGTTGTACATCCTGTGTATTTAGTATGTAAACGTCCTTGTTCTGCCCATTTGATAAGGTCAGAGTTAGATGGCATTTCTGCACCAACCATTCGCAAGAATGATGAAATTGTTCGGTTACCGTAACGCTCGAATTCTTTCTCGTAAGTATCAGGAAGATACTGGTTCAAGAAATCGAAGTTAGTAATGTAATTAGACTTCATTGGCACACGTTGTGCGCTAGGTTGTAAGTCAAAACCTGGTGTACTTTGTACTGACATTTTTTTTGTTTTTTAAAATTATTTTTTTCTACTTCTTATCTTTAAGCCACGACCTGAGTCATTACTCAAAGATTTAATTTGAACACCTGAAGTTGTACTTGATACCTCTGGAGCATTACGAGTAGTCATATTAATATTTTTTAACTTCTTCATTTGCTCATCGGCAGCAGACGATTTACCTTGCTCATAAAAGAACTTGGCAAACTTCTCAGGGTTCATCGCCATCGCTAGTGACCTGTGGTAACCTTCAGCATCCTTCATCATCCCATCTTCATCCAAGAATTTTGAAACAAAATTGTTGGGGTCCAATTGACTCTTCTTGATTTCTTCAGCATCACCCGGTGAAAATACGATTTTATTGTCGTCAATATTGAACTCAAAACCTTTGAACTCATTGAATACATTATTCGTCTTTTCCATAAACACCTCACTCTTACGAGCGTTTTGTTCTTGAATGGTCTTAGCGTTAGCTATATACTGCTTATATTCCTCGTCTTCTTTTAATTCATCTTCAGAAACTGAATCCCTTCTCGACTCAAGAGGGACTTTGTACTTTTCCTGTTGCTGAACAAAATAGTCCTTGGCTTTTGCAATAGTCTTTTTCTTTGCTAGTTTAATCTTTCTGATATCTTTCTCGTCATCAAGGTCTTCATCGTATGAATAATCCTCCATCAAGTCCTCGATGTCTTCGGCATCTAAGCCTTTCTCAGTAGCAGTAAGATATTCTCTTAGCAGTTTATCAGTGTCCATTTCATCGTAATTCTTTTGCAACTTTGCAAAGTCATCGAATCCACGACCTGTTTCTTTTTTGTACTGTAGATACTTAGAGACATCCTCAGGCAGAGGTTCTTGCTCTTCCCTTACTTGATTCAATTCATCAAGCGATGTAATCTCTCTTCCGTATCTATTACCAATAAATTTAAGAACGTCTTCCTCACTTAACTCTGGGGACGGAGCATCAACAGATTCCTCTTGCTGATTTATTTCTATGTTATCAGATAAATCCACAGTCTCTTTAGACTCTGTATCCTCTGAAGTTGTTCCTTCAAATTCTTCTTTGTGCTTGTCAAGTAGTTCTTGCTCAACCTGTTGAACTGACTTTTCCTCAACGCCACTTACTTCTTTTACCTTGAATTCCATATGTATTTAATTTAATTTTTACAAAGTTAAACAAAAAATATTACTGTTTTTGACCACTATCTAGCTTTGTTTTTTTGTCTGTAGGCTTTCATAGCTTCTCTTTTTGCTTTACCCTTTTTCCAAGAACCTGCTGCAAATCTATCAGCTTTTTTCTTTGACCTAAACTCATAAACCTCTCCTGCTTCAAGTGCTTGTTTAAAAGTTTGAGGTCTAGCTTTCTCCTTGCCTTTAAATGTAATAGTTGGTGCAGCATAATATTTATTGTCACCACTATATGTAGCCATTTTTACAGTAGCATTTCTCCCTGACTTATTTCTTTCAAGGCTTCTTAAATGTTTTTTTCTTTTTCTATTAACTGTAGGCATATTATCTAGGGTTAAATTCAGCTAAATCAAACCCATCCAAGCTATCTTCATTTGATTCAAATGATATAGGTGGTAGGTTGTTCTTACGCTGAGTAATCATTTTAGACTGCTCAGTGTTAGCTTGACTTATTCTATTTGACTTTGCTTTTTCTCTTTGGTCTTCTCTGCTCTGTAATGCCTGAGCATCCATCGCTCTCAACTGAATATTTAAGTCAAACTCCTGTTGCATCAACCTAGACTTCAAGTCTGCCTCAGCCTTCATCTTCTCAATCTCGAACGCTATATCAGCTTGCTTAAACTGCATCTTAGCCTGTGTCTCCATCTGAAGCTTCTGCTGTGCAACCTGTGCCGCCATCTGCTGAGACTGAATCTGTTGTTGAGATTGCATTGCCTGTTGTTGCATAGCCATCTTCTCTTCTCTGTCCTGCTTAGAAACTCTCTTAAGCTTTAGCAATTGGTTAGCAAGCTTCATATTCTTTAACTCTCGAATATCAATTGCATCCTCAAGGTTTATGTCACCCTTGGATAAAGCCATCTGAATATTCTGCTCAAGCATCTGTCTCTGCTCCTCATCTGGTGATAACTCTATAAATATACCAAAGTCATATATGTACAGGTCATTGATGTCGTTAAGTATAGATACGTTGTACTTACCAATTTGGTTTATAAACTCATCCTTGAAATCAGCGTACTGTAATATATCAGCTATTCTATATGTCATAGCCTCAGCCAAACTCTTATATATATAAAGACTACCATCAAGTATATGTCTTGTAGCTACATTTGAGTTTAGTGCTGCCATCTTCTGTAGACCAACTAAGCCATTAGGATCTGGCATACTACCATCTCTCGCCTCGTTCAGACCAGTTACAGTTCTGATTTGGTTTAAGTAGTGGTTGTAGTTAGCCAATAACATCTGTGTCTTGCTTGATCCTGAAGAAGACTGTAGTTCTTGAATAGGAACTCTACCTTGGTTGTAGTCACCCTCCTGGGTATAGCTTCGACCAATTACGGAACCAGTTTGGAAGTAAAGTCTCAAAGCATCCTCAGGGTTGTATGCATTACCCGTACCGAGGTCTACCTCGTTAAGACCATCAGCATCAATGAATACACCATCAGGGACAACACGTGCAATAACTTGCTGTAACTTAAGGTGTGTAATCTGTATAAGATCTGCGAATGGAATCATTCTTCTTAGCTGTGATTCAATCACACCCTTGTACATTCTTGGTGCTACAGCTACGTAGTTAGGTATGGCGTGTTGAGTAGCAGACTGTGGTCTAACCATATTCTCCATCAAGTCCCACTTGAGGATTATGTTAGTACCCATAACCATAACCCCCTCATACCATACATCAATAGTCTTAGATACCTTTTCGAAGTTTCCTTCTTCCTGCATCTCAGCAGGTGGGTTAAACGTATCGTCCTTTTCAATCATACTAACGTTACCATTGTCCTTAACCTTTCTCTTATATACTACCTTCTTAGTAGTCTTATAGTTAAAGTACATTAGTGTTGCTGTATCCTTGTAGAATATATCATTCTGATAGTACTGAGCAGTATTGTAATAGTCATACCAACTCTGAGAGTATTGTGATATCTCCTCTAAATCTTCATTGGTTAGTGAAGTGTCAATCTTTACAAGTTCAGTAATAGGAACAGTCTTTATCTCTCCCCAGTAGAAACAATCCTTAAAGTGTGGGTCCTCAGTGTAGCTATGAACAACATTTGCAGGATCGACATAATTAATCTTTACTCCATCACCCGCTTGAAATTCGTGCTTTGCAACTGACATACCTAACACCGTTAAGTCATAGTCTATCTGCTTACGTATATCGTCATACTTGTTGCTTTCAAAAAGAGTACTTATAGCTTCCTCTTCAGCAATCTCTATTGCAGGCTTATAGTTAAGCTGCATATAAAGTTTCAACTCTTCGTCACTATTTGGTAGTTCATCAGGACTTACTGTAAAAGGATTCACCCCGGTCTTCTGCTGTATAGTCTCAAGCATTGGCTTTGCCAACATCTGACCCTCAACCATTTGCTGATACTTACTTCTCTTAGACTGAGACATAGCATCCTGAGCATAAGCCTTAGGCTCAAACTCACGGTCTTGCATACCGTTTACAATAATATCTACGAACTTAGGTAGTATAGGAACAATAGACCAATCTAAATTTAGATAAGACAAGTCACCATCTACTGCCAATTCATTTTTATATTTACCTGTAGGTTGCTCTCCTCTTGCATATAATCTTAGTCTGTTGAATTCACCCCAACGATTATAATACCTACAACTACTTCCGTCTCTTCTGAACCACTCGTATTGAATAGCTTGACCTATCTGTAGTCCGAATTCATCAGTAGACTTTTCAGAATCAGATACAAATTGACTTGGAAACCCTGCGGATGATATATTTATCTTTACGTCTTTCATCTAATAATTTCGCTATATTTTCCTTTATTACTATACCTTGCAAAGTTAATCTTTATTTTTGAAACTTTTTTCTCAGTCTGATAAAGATGTCTTTGCGTTGCCATAATTGCTAACCCAGAACTAATAGAGGCATCGTACTTCGTCCTGTTTGATATATCAAACTTAGCCCAATCCTCTAACGTCCTAACAAAAGGCATATCTCCCATATCGCCATTCTCCAACAATCCTATGTTGGATTCTATATGTGACTCTATTGCAGAGGCGTGAGCCTGCTTAACAGCTTCACTAGAGTTTGGTATTCCACCCAACTCCTTCTCTGTCTTAGATAACTTTGTGTAATGTTTGTCTGGTCTGTTCATACAGAACTTCCTGTACCCCCTGTTCTTGAAGTGGTATAACAGCCTCGGCTTGTTGTTCTCTATAAGTATTGGCATACCATAAAATACACAAGCCATAAGTACATCCTCAAAGAATAACTCTGCCGTCTGAGGTCTTGCGATATACTCCAGAAAAAACTGGTCACTTGGTGCTTCCTGCATAGTAAACATAGTCTTCCCGTGTAGCGCACCATTCGAACCGCCCCCACCAACAACACCTGATATGTCATAGCTATCACATCCAAACGCCCCTATGTCATCGTTCCCGGGATACTTAAGACCGTTCTTTGTTATAACCCTATTCTGAAGTTGCTTGTTAGGTGTCCACGAAACGTAGAACCTTCCCTTGTTGTTTGGTGAGAATATTACCTCAGTGTCCTTGATTCCATTCTTCCAACTTAGTGATCCACGAGTTACGTGGTGGTCCATTATCAATGAGTCGTTGTAGTCAACCTGCTGATATATCTTCGTAAGATTGAATATAGATTCCTTACTCTCATCCCTAAATGCGTGTGACTCAGTCCTTGGGAACTGTCTATAGAATTCATTTAGTGCGTCAGAGTCATTCTTCAAAGACTCTACCTCACCTTCCCAATAGTCAATAGCACCTTGGCGTATCATCTCTCCGTCTATTCCAAGTACAGGTTTCTCAGGAGTTCTGAATACAGGCATACCATACCTATCAATGAACCCTTCCATATTCCACTCCATAGGAATGAATAGGTTGTATAGACCACTCTTGGTCTGACCGTTGCTGTTTCTTTTTGTTGAGTCTGAGTCGTAGTACAACTTCTTAAAGTTACCACCACCCTTCTCAAGTGCGTTGGATGTAGACCCCATCATACACTTGCCGATAATCTTACTACCCAACCTTAGACAAGTCTTAGTAACCCTCCAGTTGTTAAGTATATTATTTGGCTTTATCCACTTACCGCTTTCATCGTGTACTAGAAGTAATAGCTTCTCACCATCATACGAGTTGTCATCTGTGTTCTTCCAATCTATAGTAGTATCCAAACCAAACAACTCTTCGTTGGTAGTGTCGTACATATTTTTCTTGGTAATCTTTGCAGCAGGTATCCTAAACGCAAGTTCAGTCTTAGGCTTATCCATACCATCCATAATAGGCTTGAAGAAAAATGGTAGCCTACTATTTATTGGAACAACCTTATCGGTAAACATCTTCTTGGCATCGGAACCTGTCTTTGACAGTATGCCAACCCTTGCATCCTTAGCTAATGTACCTGTGTTAACACACTCAGATGAACTCATAAACGAGAAACCTGAACGTCTTATCTTTAGGTAGTCCTGACCAAAGCTTCTCTTGTCTGCCTTGCAAGCCTCCCAATGTATATATAGAAGTCTGTTCGCCTCCCTGAAGTCAGGGTATCCAACATCGATTGATGTCCACTGAAGATACATATAGTGTGACCCAGTTATATATGTTGGTATGCCATTAGACATAAACCATAGACCGGACTCTCTCTTGTCAAACTCTGATTCAATATAATCAACCCATCTATCCTTAAACTCAGATGGTTTCTCATTCCACTGAAAGATAGACTGTATCTTACTTAACTCTTTAGGTATTTCATTTCTCTCCCAGTACTGCTCTTCCTCCTTATTGCTTCTCTTAATGCATTCCTTCGGCTCTAATGGCAAGGCAATCGGCAGTCCCTTAATCTCTATAATATCACCTATCTGACCTGTCTTAGATATAACAATTATATCATACTTAGAATTATACCCGTATTGCCACGTTTTAGCCTTGTTCTTAGACTTTAACACACCCTTTGGTACTACACCCTCAAGGACTCTGTATAACTCACTTAGACCGTCTTTCTGCAAAACCTTGTTTTGTATTAGTTTTATTTGTTCCCTTCTCTAATGATTCAATCGCCTCCTTCTCTGCTTCTATTCTGTTAAGTATCTCGAAGGCATCAAATATAGCAAGCTTCTTCGTAGCTGCTGCATTCTTTAATCTATCCGCAGATATGTCATCCTCAGGGTCGTGCTTAATAATATCCTCCTTAGCTACCTTTATCAGTTGCTCCACTGCTCTCTCCCCGGCTTCGATTATTCTTAACTTTATCTCTTTTGATTTCATCCTTAATTCTTTTTTGCTTTCTTATTGGAACATCCTGTTCGTCCCACTCGTCATCCCAATATAAAAATTTATTCATAAAATCATAGTTATTTGATGATCAAACATTCTGTAAAGCTTTTCCCCATCAACGGTGAACTCATACTCACTGTCGGGTTGAAACGTAATCCTGTCTCCATTCTTTACTCCCTTTTCAAGTAGGTAGTCATTCGCATACTTCATCTTTCCAACTAACGGCTCCTCGCTAAGTGGCTTAAATATATAGGAATCCTCTACGTCAACAGGCTCAACGAAGCAGTATCTTTTCACTGGTGTCCACCGCCCATCTCTCTTATACATATAGTATTGTTCCTCATCTATAAAGAACAAGTCATCCTTAAAGAAACTCTTTCCGCTTCTCTGCTTGCCCTTCATATCATAGTAATACTTAAATACATTGTGGTGAACTAACAGTATATCTCCAACCTTTATAGGTCCTTTATACCCTAGTGGTGTCTCTACTACCTCAGCCTCTCTGTTAGAGAACTTAAAGTCTTCCTGAGATGTGCTAGTTATTATATCCAATCCTGCAATCTCTTTTGTGTTGTTATACCTTCTACCTTTTACGGGCTTCGCTATAAACGAAAATGGTGATTTCATAATTTAATTTATGAGCCACAACCAATACAGTCTATATGTGAATCAGTTGGTTTGACTCCATTTAATTTCATTTTTATATTGTGGACTTGATCAGCTAATTCAATCTTCTCACCAAAGTCTTCTGTCTTAGACATCTTAGATTCTAAGTCTGCAACCTGATTTTCAAAGGCTGCTCTTTCATTATCGGTCATCTATAAAAAATTAATGTTGTACTCTATAGATACTGGCATAGTACTCGTAAACTCCTTCCATAGCATTATCCCTTCATCATTCTCTATGTAAATTAAAAATGATTTTTTCACTTCCTCAAACTTAATCAAATGAATTGAATAACTACCATTTAAGACAGGTTGTCCTACCAAATAATGCATAGCCCCAGACTTGTAGTCGGGACCTACAGATATCTTTCTTATGTCCATTTTATTTAATTTTATCCTAGCTTGCTTATCGTAATAGCTGCTGATGGAGAGTTACCCCAACTTGTACTTGTGAAGTATGGATATAGCCCTCCTGCGTTAATAGTTCCCTCTCTTGCTATCTCATATGTCAATACAGTGCCTGCAGTAGTAATAGTCAATGGGAAAGCTTGAATCTCAGGAATACTAATATTTGTTCTATCCAGTTCAAAAGCTATTGGATACCCAACCTGAACTCCGTCTAGTAATAATCTATATAAGAAAATAGCTACTCCACCGTTAGCACCTAATCTATCAACAGACGCATAAGCATTTATAAAGTAAGTTCCTGTCTGGTTAAATGTTATACTTCCAAGTGCATCCATCATAACAGGATCAGATACTGTACCCGTAGCGCTACCAAACTTCACTTGAATGGCATTAAGTATTCCTAATCCTGGCTCCTGAGCAGAATACTGACCTGTATTAAGAACCTCATTTAATGAAGGAGAAAAAGTAATATTTTTCCATAAAGCATTACCAGATGCGTCTGTACCTAAGAACTTAGTTCCATCCCCAAGGCTAGGTACTGAATCATAAACCAACCCACTAAGAGTTAGTTCTGGTGATATTAGGTTGGATATATTACTTTGTGCAGTTGATGTAATATTTATCTTTGTAGTAGAGACATTACCAAAGTCCAATACTGATTGTAGATTCTGATTGTCGCTATCAGTAACCCATAGTGGATTACCCGTTGCATCTGAACCTAATACCTTAGTACCATCGTTTGTTACGCCTGCTGAATCAATAAACACACCATTAGCAGTAAATTCGTCTGAATAATTAATCCTTCTTACACCTAAAAGTTCTATGCTACTATACGATGCTGAAGTAATAGTCATAGCTGTAGTAGAAGTGTTACCGAAATCTAATACTGACTGTAGGTTTTGTGAATCACTGTCAGTAACCCATAAAGGATTTCCTGTAGCCGTTGAACCGAGAACCTTAGTACCATCGTTTGTAACACCTACTGAATCTACAAATGTCCCATCTACTATAAGAGATGTTGCAACGTCTAGTGTTCCAGTGTAAAGATTTGTTATGGTACTGAATGCACTAGCAGTAACATTCATTGCTGTAGTAGAAGTATTACCAGTATCTAGTACAGATTGTAAGTTCTGATCGAAGATAGTCTTTACATCTCCTAACATATAATTCTTCGTGATATTGTTATCCGAAACATCCGTCCCTATAACCTTATCAGTAAGTGAAGGTGTTGAGTCTGTCTGATATAAATTTATCTTCATTGCTTTATCTTTTTGTTTTTATTTTTCTTTTTCTTTTATCTCACCGGTTTGAACATCAATCCTTGAGTCCTTACCGTACTTATTTGCGAGTACCTTTTCTAGTTCAGAGTACTCTTCTTTTAACGAATCAATCTTTGCTACTATTGTGTTCTGTGATAGCACAGCATCACCTAACTGCATCTTCAAGTTGTTGAACGTAGTCAACATTGACTCAATTGATCCTAACTCTTCTTTCGTTACCTTTTTCATTTTGATTTGATTTTATTTGTTTGTTTTAATTATCTCCTTTTAATTCGTTAAGTTCAGCGTATATCTTTAAAAGTTGCGCTTCTTTTTCTTCGATCAATTCTTCTTGTGTTGGTTCATCTACTTCGATAAATTTAACTTCTATTAATCCGTCTTGATCGTAAATTTCTTGTCTAATTTGTGCCATAATTTTTAAGATTTTCTAAATGTTATACACGGGATTCTATTGTTTGTAAAATTGCCACTTGTTAAATTCGGCATAGTTGTCGGTAATGATGAAAAAGTAGATTGGAAATAATATGCCGAATAGGCTTGTGTACTTTGTGAATGTGCAATAATTGGAAATAATACGTCTTGATTATTATTGTAAGCCCTTAATCCAATATTACCATTTCCCACCGTAGAAATCCAATAAGTTTCATTTGCGTTAAATGTAAAACTTAATCCCGTTAAAAGTTTGTTCCCCGTTGTATCTGCTGAAACAGTTGCGCTTTCAAATAACTTTGTGTTTGGTTGACCGTTAGCATCCGAATATATTACTACTTTTAAAAGCCCTCCCGCAAGTGCGGTTGAAACTTGAATAAAACTAATCGCATTAATTTCTAAATCATAGCCTGGAGTAAATGCCGACAATATTAATTGACCGCTTCCAATTGTGGTTAAATTTGATGCAAAACCGAAAGACACAGAATAGAAAAAACCCGATCTTGGTTCTGTCAAAACGTTTGTTGCGGGCGCACCACCACTACCACCAACGGCTAAATCACCACTACCTAATATAGAATTTCCGTTGATTGTTTTAATATTTGTTGCACTTACTAAGGTGTCTTGCTTATTATCAAGCGCACCTTGCAAATCTGTTTGATTTGATAGTGTACCAGTAATATTACCCCAATCTATATTTCCAACTAAAATTGCGTTGGGACCACCTATTCCTATTCCTAAACTCATATATCTATACTATTAATTATTACAAAGATAATTATTTTATTATTATGCAAGCTGCAACACAAATGATGAACCGCCTGATAGATTAACAGTACAGTAACCAGGTCTGGTTGATGTGTTAACTACCATACTGGTTACTGTACCTGAACTCGTTCCGTCTATTGTAACAGTAAAGTCATTGCCGTCTGCTCCTGCAGCACCCTGAGGACCAGTTGCACCTTGAGGACCCGTTGGTCCATCGTCTCCCTGAATACCTTGAGGACCCGTTGCACCGGTAGCGCCATCTGCACCATCAGCACCGTCAGCACCTGCCGGTCCTTGAGGACCTGTCGCACCCTGAATACCTTGAGGACCTTGGTCACCCGTGTCACCTTTTACTCCTTGCGGACCAGTAGCACCAGTAGCACCAGTATCACCAGTTGGACCTTGCGGACCCTGTGGACCTGTAGCCCCAGTGTCACCGTCAGCACCTGCCGGTCCAGTTGCGCCTGCCGGTCCAGTTGCACCAATATTTCCTTGTGGTCCTTGCGGACCTGTATCACCTGTATCTCCTTTAGGTCCAGTGGGTCCAGTAGCCCCGGTTGCTCCAGTAGCACCATCCAATCCATCTGCGCCCGCAGGTCCTTGCGGTCCCGTTGCTCCAGTGTCTCCCGTAGGTCCCTGCGCTCCAGTTGCTCCAACATCTCCTTGGGGTCCCGTTGCTCCCGTAGGTCCTTGCGGTCCTTGCGGTCCAATGCTTCCATCTGCCCCGGTAGGACCTGTTGCACCTTGAGAACCAGTCGCCCCGGTATCTCCAGTATCTCCTTTGGGTCCCGCAGGTCCTTGTGGTCCTACACTACCAGTTGCACCTGCTGCTCCTGTTGGTCCTTGAATACCTTGCGGTCCTTGCGGTCCTGCAGGTCCTTGCGGTCCTACATTACCTGTCCTTATTACACAGTATATTACATCGTTATTTGCATTATATGAAAAGCTTCCACCACTCTGAATACTTACAGTTAAACTATTTCCATTTGTGCTAGAAGTAATATTAGTAACCTTATACTCTGCTGTACCAATTCCAGACTGAGATAGTGTTACGTAATCCCCTAATGTTGCAAAATCATTTAGATTGGTTCCTACAAATATTGTTGTCACACTTGTGCCTGTTGTGCTGTTTACAGAAAGGTAATTTGCATTTGTAGTTGTTGTTGTAGTAAAGAAGTTTGAAGAATCTACATCTACACAACCCCCACCTGAAGCACCTGTCTCTCCTTGTATACCCTGTGGTCCTTGATTACCCTGAGGTCCCTGAGGTCCTGTATCTCCAGTGTCACCCTTTACACCCTGAGGTCCCTGAGGTCCGGTTGCACCGGTAGCACCTTGGGGTCCAGTATTACCTGTTGCACCCTGAGGTCCGGTAGCACCAGTTGCTCCAACGTCACCCTGTGGACCCTCAGGTCCGGTAGCACCAGTTGGTCCTTGTGGACCTGTAGGTCCCACATCACCTTGTGATCCTGAAGCACCCTGAGGTCCTGTATTACCAATAGGACCCTGAGGACCTGTCGGTCCAACATCGCCTCTAGGACCTGCGGGTCCAGTATCTCCTGTTGCTCCTTGAGGACCTTGTGGACCTGTTAGACCTATATCTCCTTGGATTCCTTGAGGTCCTTGAGGACCATCACTTCCTGTTGCGCCTGTTGCACCCGTAGCACCCTGTGGACCGGTTGGTCCTATATCTCCTTGAATTCCTTGTGGACCCTGTGGTCCATCACTTCCTGTCGCTCCTGTCGGTCCTTGTGGACCCGTATTTCCTTGAGGACCTATATCTCCCTGCGGACCCTCAGGTCCTTGAGAACCTTGCGGTCCTGTTGCTCCAGTATTCCCTTGTGGTCCTATTGGACCATCAGCACCTGTATCGCCCTGTATCCCTTGTGGTCCTGTTGAGCCTGTTGGTCCCTGTACTCCTTGAGGACCTTGTGGTCCTATTGCACCTGCAGGACCTTCCGAACCTTGAGGACCCTCAGGTCCCTCTGCTCCATCAGAACCTTGTTCACCCGTTGGTCCCTTGGGTCCAATAGATGTTGGAACTTCTACAGAGTTTCCACCAGTAATGCTTAGTGTGGTTCCTGATATTTCCAGTTCTTGATTCCCAACTACTGGATCAGGCTTCTTGCCGTAAAATTCCTCTAACTTTTTTCTAGCATTAGAGTTCATATATTACCAACCTGCTAATAAATTTCCTGCTGTTGTTCCTGTTGTAAGTACTCGAGTGAGGTTTACTGGATGCCAACCTACTGGTGCTGCAACCATAATGCTCTCGTCACCACCTGCTGATACATATGCTAAGTCTCCAGGAGTTCCTACGTATATAACACAAGGATATCCACCTTCTGCATATATAGAGTAGCTATCTCCAGAACTACCAAGTGGTAGGTTGGGAGCCAATTGCACGAAAGTTAAACTGTTATTAGTTAAGCTTTCAATTAACCCCTTCTGTTTTGTAGTGTTGTTTTGGAAAATCATTCCCGGCTTAATACCCAACTCAATAAAATTCTTTGAAGAATCAAACAATATATAGTTCCCTGCTGCTCCAGTTATAGTTGAAGGAGGAAAGCACTCAGTAGCTATATTAGGAATATCAATAAAGTCGCTCGGTACAGCGTCCATTGTTCTTGATACGCTGAGTTTTAAATATGCCATAATTTATTTCTTTTTTTATATATCTACAAAGGTACTTATTTTTTATTTTATCGTTCACTTCTTCTTTTCGACAAAAGTCTTCATCATCTTCTCTCCTGAACGACCAATAACATAGCCACCTATACCTAGCTGTAATAAGTTCCAAAACTCATTCTCAAGTTCAGGTATCCTTAACCCAAACAATGGTCCTATGAACTTCACATATATAACGATGAAACCAAATGCTAACATAAGGATTGGTCTCCAACTTCTCTGTAGCCAATTGCCCTTCGCCTCGGTTACAATCACCTCAGTCTGCATCTTCTGCAACTCCAACTGCTTCTCGATTAGTATTTGCTTTACTACGTTCTGAGCCTTTATCTTCTCCTCCTTAGAGGTGAACAAGCCGTCTAACCCTGAAAGTAAGTCCTTAACGACACTACCTCCAAACCAATCAACTACCTTTTTCATATTGTATTCTATTTGGGTGCGTACTCCTTAGAGAATGCGTCTAGCCTGCGTAGCCAACCCCTTAGGAAACGTCTGTTGTTTTCGTATCTCTTTCTTGCAATCCTACTCCTGCCGTTCGATGGTGTAGTAATGTAGTGGAAGAATGCTCTCCTTGCAGCTACACACTTCTTAAATAACTCCTTCTCATTCGAAGAGTTGATAGCACCCAACGTCTGTGGACCTATAAGACCGTCTACAGTTACACCTAACACCCTCTGCATCTGACGGATTGCAGTCTTTGCTCCGGACCCCCAAGCCCAAGAAACTAAACAGTCTGCTATACTCTGGTGTTTTATCTGGTCGCCCTTGACAGCGTCCCAGTATTTAGATTTAAAAATCAATCCCCAATCCTCGTGGTTCATCTCCAAGAAGCGGTCAACCTGATCAGTACCGAAAACTCCTATCCAAGCCTTATAGGTCACCCCCTTCACCGTGTGTATCTTGTCAACACCACAGTGGTAGCTTGAAGCAGAATCCTTTGGGTCGTTGCTTTCGCCTCCCTCCCAACGATAGAAGAATGGTATAATATTCGTGTGAACAGCCATACTCTTCTTCTTAGGTAAAAATGATTTTAAAAAATCCTTAATCTTCATTTTGTTTTTTTCTTAATAAGTTCCACTTGTATAGGGTATAACCCAAAGATACAAATAGCAACATTATTTTCAAAGTCATCTCAACGGTAGAGAAAGACACTGCTAACGATCCTGCGTTAAGCAGATACAACTTCAAGTCTGACATCCAATCACTCATTTTTTTTCTAATTCATAATTGATATGAACATCACTCCCATATGTACTCGTAGTTGTATAGTATCCGTTCATATCTACTTTATTTCTTGTATGGAAACTTTTGATTAAGGGCAGTCTTTCTCTTGCTGCAACCACAATCTTTTCCTGTAGCCTTCGCTACCTTATCCACTACTCTTTTTATTCCTGTTGCCTTAGTGAACTTCTCAACAGTATCTCCTAATCCTTTTGATTTCATTCTATTTATTTTTTACAAGTGCATACCTTGTGTGGGCATTCCTCTGCCACCTTGAACATAATCTTAGATACAAGCCAATTCCAATTGCACTTCAACTTAGCGAATGTTCTTTGCATCCATAGTCCTAGTCTTACTAATGCTTTTCCCATAACTTTATTTTAATTAAGCACCGCAACGACCACCTACACAAATCTTTTTCATCTTCTTGCGTGAGTGTGCCTTCCTTACGTTCTTTGCTCCTAATGACTCGTCGAGTCTTTTATCTTTTGTAGTATCCTTTTTTAAGTTCCTTCATTAGACTTGCGCGAGCCGCTTTACCTTTTGCAGGGTCTGTCTTTTCTAATCTTAAAACTTCAGCTTTCTTGCTTTTGATTTGCTGAGGACTCAGGCTCGTAAAGCCTCGTTCTTTTGCATTCTTTGGGCTAAACGCTTTACCTTTTGCTACGTCAACTTTCCTTTTAGCACTTGCTACTTTTTTCGTTTTTCTATTTTTTTTATCATCACCCGGAAATTGAGTTTCGGCTAATGGTTTAGATACTCGGTACATCATAATGTTTTTTTTTAATTTATACAAATATACTAATATTTTCCTTGTCGATTTTTTGGAGAAGACGCAGTAGAACCTCCCTTTCCTGCCCACAGCTTCTTGCAAGACCAGTACCTAGCAGTAAGCTTACTCTTAGCTGTGCTACATTTGTGACGAGCCTTGAATGACTTACGTGCAGCAGCAGAATAATTGTGACCGTAACCCTTTGCGCCAAAGTGAATTAACTTTTCCTTTCCACCCTCGCAAGCCTTAACCATCTTTTTCTTTCCTGCCCTGTCGCTCTTCATAACAACGTTGCACTTCATCTTCTGCTTGTATGCCATTACTTCTTTCTTTTAATACTTTTTACTCTCTTACCCATACCAACCTTAGCCTTCTCAGCCTTCTTCTTCTTTAGAAGCGCACTGCTCATCTCATACTTTGTACGTGGTGTCTTTGAAGATACTCGCTTCGATGGACGGCAGTACTCGTTCTTGCCACCCGATCCACACGGCTTTCCCGTCCTGGTGTCTACCCACTTCTCCTTGCCCCATCTCTTTAGTGCTGTACCCGACTCTGTCTTGCGTACCTTGCCCTTACCCTTGCGACACTTCGCAATAGCTTGGGATGCACGAGCAGAAGGAAACACCTTGTACTGAGCCTTTACTTTTTTGTAACAAGCGTCCTTTGGCATTACTTTTTCTTTTTACCGCACTTGGCGTATACACTATTAGCGATTTGTTTGTTAGAAGGTAGCCCTTGTTTTTCTGGCTTTCCACCCATTGACTTATTCGCTCCTGTGAAATATGGTTTTAAATTTTTCATTTTCCTTGTCCTTTATATTTTTTCTTCCAACCGTTTTGGTTCTTACTTGCATTCTTAGAATGGACACCTGATCTCTTGGTGCTTTTCTTTTTACTATAAGTGCTTGATGATATCTTTGCCATCTCTATCCTCTTTGACTTCTGTTGTTTTTCTTTCTCTGTAGCCTTGTAGTCCTTCCACCAAATGACAATCCAGTTCCAGAGCCTGACGTTCTTCTGCCAGACCTGTTCTTTCTTTCCTCCCACTTCACAACGTCCTTGTTACGGAAGTTAGCAGCGTTTAGGTCAACAACAGATTTTTCCAATGAAGCTATCCTTGCATCTTTAGCAGCCTCCCTCGCCTTCGCCTCTTTTGCTTGACACTTCTTTAACTCTTCTCCTTTTAGGTCTTTACAACTCATAGTGATCTTTTATTCTTAACTTTACTACAAAGTTATTAAATTTAATTAAATGGTTGATTACCTAAAATACTGGAGGGTTATACGTCACTACGCAAAAAGAAAGTATGGCGTTACAACACCCGAACTTGAGATGCTCCTGTTCCTAAGGAGTGAAAAATATTTCTCTAAAGACGACTTCGATGAGTACAACGAACTAATGAGTTGGGATAAGAATATCTTCGAGAAGATGAGAACGGACGGATGGATTGATGTATTCAGAAAGAAACAAGGAAACAGAAGGGTCATATACCAACTATCATACAAGGGGCAGCGTATGCTGACAAGTATATATAAAAAATTAGAGGGCGAAGAGATACCCGAAAGTGAATCTTCAAACCCTCTATTTGGGAGAAACTTAAATTATACCGATAAGGTATACAGAAACTATATCAAGAAGTTGAACCAGTCTATTCGACAACAACAACGTCTCTCTCGATAATAACCGTATACTGCTCACCGTTTACTACCATCGTATGACCTGCCCGTGAGTCATAGAATATAGTATCCCCAGATGATATAACATCAACCTCAGTACCCGACTGTGCAACGACAGCCTTCTTGTAACGTATGTCAGCTACGTCACTTGCAGATAGCAACAGACCTGAGTCAGTCTTTATCTCTTCCTTTATCTCTTTTACTAAAATGTATTTGCCAATTGGTCTCATTTGTCCTCGTATGTTCGTGCCATTGTAATAATAGCGTTAGTAGATAGTAGAGTTACCGCAACAGACACAGCGTTCTGTAGAGCGCATTTAGTGACCTTCATAGGGTCAATCACACCCATCTTATACATATCACCCCACTCGTTTGTTTTAACGTTGTATCCGTGGCTAAAATCGCCTCTGTTGTCGACATTCTCCATAGATGGTATCCCTGCGTTGTCACATATCTGAACGAATGGAGCGCGTAGCGCTCGCGACAAAATTTTCCCGGCAGCACTATTGTCCATATTTTCAACCGCCTTTACCAAGGCTGTACCACCACCCGGAAGTATTCCCTCCTCCAAGGCTGAACGTACAGCACATACCGCATCGTCAACACGATCGTACAACTCCTTTTGCTCAAGGTCAGTCTTTCCACCTACGTAGATTACACCAACACCACCAGTAAGGGATGCAATGCGTGACAATACAAACTCCTTGTCGTGCTTCTTCTTTGTTATCTTCAATGCCTCACGTAGCTGTGATACCCTCTCAGCAATCTCAGGAGTGGTCTCAACATCGTCCTTTACAATAACAGTTGACTCAGCGTTCACAATAACCTTCGAGCAGTGACCAAGGTCGCTAAGTGTCATAAGCGATAAGTCATCACCAGTCTTCTCACTGAAGTAGGTAGCACCAACACTAACCGCAATGTCCTGCATTAGTTCGTGCTGCTTGTAGCCAAACGATGGCGGTCCAATAGTACACAGCTTAAGGTTGCTCTTCATTACATTTGCAGCCAACGTATTCACAACGTTAGTTGACGTAGGTGCGATAATCAATAATCTCTTCTGCTCCTGGATGATTGGTTTCAATACGTTCTCAATGCTCAGGATGTTCTCGATAGGTGCGTCACTAACAAGTACGTAGCAGTCCTCGAGTATACACTCGTCCTTCTTCTGGTCGTTGATGAACAACGGTGACTCATAGCCACGCTCAATCTTTAAACCCTGTGTCGTCTCGAAGTACGTCTCCGAACTCTGTGACTTGTCAACGGTGACGATACCGTCCTTGCCAACCTTCTTGTACACACTAGCAATGATGTTACCCAAAGCCTCGTCATTGTTTGCAGAAATAGTAGCAACGTCCTTCAAGGTCTTGTTGGTTACCTTCTTCGCCTTGGACTTTAATTCAGATATAATAAACTCAGTCTTACTAACCAAGTCACGCAACACCTCAGTCTTGTTAGCCGAGTTAGTAATCTCTGCACCGGCATTGATCAACGCCTCGGTTAAAACAATAGCAGTAGTTGTACCATCACCTGCCTGCGCAGCAGTGCGCTCAGATGCCTGCTTCATTATCCGGACCGCTAAGTTCTCAGTAGGGTCGAGTAACGATACCGCCTTGGCGACAGTTACACCATCCTTGGTTACAGTTATTCCGTGTGTGTGATTCGGTGATTCAATCAGAACAGTTTGACCCGAAGGTCCTAAAGTTGATTTGACAGCAGAAGCAATCTTCTCTATTCCACTGTAAAGTTTCTTTCTACCTTCATCATCGAAGTGAAGGTTCTTTGGTGAGTATCCAATCTCAGACATAATTAATTTAATTTAAGTTTCAGCAAATATAATAATTATATTACTAACTCACAAATGTCAAATGTCAAAATTAAACTTCCCTATACTACTACTACTACTTTCTTCTTCTTTATTTATACTATCTATGATAGACTTTTTTTTAACATTTTCAACATAAAATAAATAATAGATTGATAATCAGTAAGTTACAAAAAAATAATCAACATAAAATCAACACTAAAAAATACAATTGTGTCGATTATTAAAATAATCAAACAAAAAAAGAGGAAAACCTAAATGATCCTCCTCTCAATTTTTCCGAATGACAATTGGTAAACTACATTCTGTAGAAGCTTTTCTTGTTCTCAGCTAACTCAATTCCGTCAGCAATCATATTAACTTTCTTCGCTCGGTGTAATGTCTTACGAACATTTGCCGCCTGCTGAATACCAGATACGCCACAAGGTCTGTCATTGATTAATCGACCATCCTTAACAGTCAATCCTCCCATACTCTTATACTTCATATCCATAACTTATTTGTTTATACAAAGATAAAAATATATTTAGACACATATAGTATTTGGGTTCTGTACCGTTCTGCGCAAAGCCGCCCAAAACTAAAACCGATTTTTTTCTTGGGGGTGGGGTGCCAATTCCAATCCCGCATCCCGATTTTTTTAGCTTTTTGTATACCTACCTACCTACCTACCTGCCTAACTAACTACCTACCTGCCTGCATACGTCCTGCGCTCCCTATGTCCCCCGTCCCCGCATCCCGTTATCCCTGCTGCCCGTCCTCCCGTCCGCATTCCTGCGGATATACAAAGCAAATGCATTGTAAAAGGCACATAGAGATGCTTTAATCCCTCTCCGAAACGAAATAAACGCAAATGAATTGCAGTAATTAGAAAAAAAGCTGAACATCTGAAACCCGCATAAACAAAGGGATTGAGAAGATAATTGATTTTTTTTAGACAGAAATTGTACATAAGTCAAAAAGATTACTAACTTTGTAGTGCCAATGGGCAATATATATAACAATAAAACAAGTTAAAGTACTGAAAATCAACAAGTTATGAAAAAAGAAACAACACAAAACACTGAGAATCAAGCAGTTAACGGAATGGATAAACTAATAGCATTTAGTGATTACCTTGAGAAAATAGGATATAATCTTGAAGGGATTAGCTTTCAAGATGCTGTATCATTAATGATTAAGGTTGAAAAGGTAATATCAGAAAATATAACAAAGTAAGTATAAACAAGGAGAGCGAATGCTCTCCAGTAAAACCAAATAGATATGAAAAATTTAAGATTGACAGAATTAGAAAAACAAGTTTTAAGAAACTTTGTACCTACGCAAAGTGTATATGATTACGCCGAGAATGTTAAGAATATCAATAATATATCAATGGACATATTTGATAATGAGAGAGAGTTAGTACTACCTTCAACCTTGAAGGGTGTAGTTGGAAGTCTTTGCAAAAAGGGAGTTTTAATGTCAGACGATTTTGAGCAGGACGGCTCTAGCTTTATCTATTTATGTGGAAGTTTTGCTGATAATCAAGATGCAGTTGATGAACTAATGAAAATAGTAATTGATTAAGATGAAGCCGAGCAAGTACAAACCAACGCCTCGCTATGAAAATAGCGGGGATTTGGTAGTAAAAAGTATTAACAAACAATTATAAATTATGAACACAAACGAAAAGATCCACAAAGCATTTAACAACATTGAAAAAGTTGAAGTTGAAAACGTTTATAAACCATACAAGGAACAAAAGACGTTATTGGGAAAAGGAAATACGAATGCCAAAACGAGCAAGAACGCAATTGAGACATACATATTGTACTTGTCACCTTATACTCAAAACAGTAAAAATATAAACGTTTGCCCAAAGGCTAGCAAAGGGTGCGCAGCTGCTTGTTTAAATACTGCTGGAAGAGGAAAAATGTCAAACGTCCAAAAATCAAGAATAAACAAAATAGAGTATTACCTACACGACAAAAGCAAGTTTATCAACCATCTTGCTAAGGAGATAAAGAAAGCCATTTTAAAAGCTACGGTAAAAGGTAAAGATATTGCATTCCGTTTGAACGGAACAAGCGATATTGATTTCATTTACCTGCTGAAGAAGTATGCTGATTTCGATGCATTGAATACTCCAGATAACGTACATTTCTATGATTATACTGCTATCTTAGGAAAGGCAAGGAAGTACAAAGGTACAAAGTATGCCGTTACTTTGAGTAGAAAGGAAGATAATCAAAGTGAGATTGATTCGGCAATAGCTGAAGGAATAAACGTATCAGTAGTATTCGCAAATGAACTACCTGCGGAGTACAATGGCGCAAAGGTATTAGATGGCGATATGGCTGATGATTTGATGCTGACTAACAAAGGAATAGTACTGGGATTAAAAGCAAAAGGAGACGCAAAGAAAGACGAAACTGGATTCGTAGTAAAATAAATAGTATTAACAATGGGAGCGAATGCTCCCCATTAAAACCAAATAAATATGAAAACAATTGAATTTACAGTTGATGGAACAAACGAATTTGGATGGTTCACAACAAAGAGAAAATGTAGAATAGAATCCAATTTGAACAATGAAGATATCTTTAGATCTTGTTGGAAGTCTTTGCCTAAAAGGTTAGATAAAGCCTGGAATTCTCTATCCTTTGTTAATGAAGAAGAAAGGATTACAGTCTGCAAACATTGGATGAAGGAAACAGGATTTGACTTCAATCAATCTCACGAAACAGAATTAATATAAACCAAATAGAAAAATTATGTATACAATAAACGACAAAATGACAGATGAAGTGATAGTAAGATGCGACTATCTCGATGAAGCAGTTACGATCTTAGATTTGCAATTGAACTTTGACTCGTATGAGATACGAAGAGTAAGTAATATGGCAGAGTTCAGAAAAGGAATACAATACATTGCGTATGTGAAATGGTACAAAGGAATCCAAAACGACAAGACGTACGTGAAAGAGTTCTTGAGCGAAGCGCATTACCAAAATTGGGAGAACTTTATCCATAGTAAAGGAGGAAAGGTAATAGGTATAAACAAAGTAACAAATCAAGTATTATGAAAGCAATTTTAATTACAGCAGTATTGATCCTATCGTACACAGGTTATGGTAGTGAGGTAAATGAAACAACAACAGCAGCGTTTGAATACGTAAAACCAAAGAAAAGAAAGAAGAAGCACAGAAGAAAAAGAAAGTGCTACAACAGTACAATTTTAGTAGGTAATGGTAAGTATAAAAAAAGAAGGAGATAAACAAATAGATTATACATTTTGTTAGAACGTAAATAGTTTACGATGTTGAATCGTACATTTGAATAAATTAAATTAAATAAAAACAATTATGAAAAAGAAAATCAATCAAGTACAGGCAATGGGAACAATAATTTCTAAGAAGGATGGTAAGTTCTTTGGTGTAAAGTTCATCAAGAAAGATGGAACAATTCGTAAGATGTCCTGCAAGAGAGTAGTAAAGAAAGAGATCAACGGCAAGGGAATGTCTTACAATCCATTGGAGAAAGGTTTAATTCCAGTATACGATTTGAATAAGAAAGGCTATCGAACAATAAACTTAGCCACGATAATCGAATTGAATATGGATGGAGTAAACTACGATGTGATAAACAATTAGACATTATTTGTACTCTAATCAAAAAACATTTATTATATTCACAAAAAAATAAAGCTATGACAATTTACATTTTATTCAATCCAACAGGTACAATAGTAAGATCAACAAGTTCGTTGGACGATGCAACAATTTGGAAGGCAACAAGGGGAACTTATATGGAGGTATACCACTGCGATGGAAGAGACTTAGGTACATACAAATCTGATGATGACGTATGGATAGGTAATGGATTCGGTGAGGAACTTTACTCAGTTGATACGGATGGAAAGATTGATGGGGTAGATATCGATTCGATTAACCTAACGAAAGACTTTCGTAATGAAGTATTACAGACAAAAAAAATGGAGGGAAACCACGCCCTCCATTAAACCTAATAACAATAAACCTTTAAGAAACTAAGGGAACATAAATAAATAAATAATTTAATCTGCTCTCGTTAGCAGGTACAAATATAACTAAAAAAAACAATAAACTATGCAACAAGTAACAATATATATGAGGATAAAATTCTACATAGTATTAGTAATGTTAATTATTTCTTCAGCTTTACTTTTAATATCACATCAAGAATTGAATAAAGTAAAAGAGGAAAACACTAATCTTAACAATAAGTATGTGGAAATTTCAGAAAAGTACACTGAATGTCAGCAGGAGAAAAACATAATATTAGATGAGGTAATTATGTTAGAAGAAGAGAATCAGATATTAGGATCTTATGCTGCGTATCATCAATTAGGAATTTAAAAACAATAAACTATGCAACAAGTAATAATAGATTTCGGAGGATTTTATGGATCACTACACGAAGTATTCATCGAAGATGCGATGTGGGCTGATGACGATGGAGGTGAAAGCCTTACTGACAGTGATGAGAATATTGATTGGGATGCTGTCAAAGATACATATAGCGAGGCGTACTTAGACAAGCTATGTGAGTTCACTGGATCCGAGTTGGGAATGGAAAGCGTTTACATAAAGTACAAAGGACTTGACAGTCCAAGTTATTATAACTTCACAACAGATGTTATTATAGGTGAGATATCGGACGAACATTCACTTGAGATGATCAATGCGATACAAAAGGACGATGAGTTCTTGGAGTACATACAGGAGAGAACAAAGAGTTACGATGGATACATTTCATTATACACGTTTGATGAGGTACTTGAGAACAAGGACAATACACTTATAGAATTTACGCTTGACTTTATGGCAGGTAAGTACAACGAAGAAGAATTATTTAATGATCACTCAGAATTAATAGAAGCAATACTATGAAAAAGATGATAATAATAATTGCACTTGCAGGAGCAGGATGCATAGAGGAAACAACGAGAGATGTTGTTGATAAGCCAATTGAAACTGTAGAGATTGAGCAGGTAGTAGATACGATTGTACAGGATACTGTACAGGTAAAGACTATATGGGAGCAGTTTGTTGATGCGGTTATATTTGTTGAGAGCATTGACAACGACAGTGCATACAACCATAGAGAGAGGGCAGTAGGATGCCTACAGATTAGACCAATAATGGTTCGTGAGGTGAACAGGGTTCTGAAGAAAGCTAAAATAAACCTA
>WLWG01000831.1_pt1 | contig 30656 bp, 45 predicted proteins | sample 6712871 | NCBI WGS metagenome assembly WLWG01 (sample SAMN12718693, study PRJNA515312) | sponge metagenome | isolation source: marine sponge | host: Mycale hentscheli | place: New Zealand: South Island, Marlborough, Capsize Point | collected 2003-05-01
AGCTTATTCCTCATTAAGTAATTTTTTGGAATGCCACGGTTTAACCAATGGCTAACAGCAGATTGGCTTACCCCAACTTTTTGAGATAAACTTGTAACGCCGCCTAATGTGTTTATAATTTTAGTGGCTAGGCAAAGATTGCTATTGTTGTGTTGAATTGTCATCAGGAATCTTTATTACAATAAGTGTATTTTGCCAAGAACTTTTTTCCTAGACAGATTACAAAAAGTAATTTAGTAAGAATCTATGTTAACAAAAAACCAAATTTCAGAAGAAGTTGCGGCCCTCAACAAAAGGGTAGGCATTACGCTAAAACGGTTGCGTGAAACCCACAACTTGCAACAAATGGAAATTGCAAGTGAAGTTTCCGTCGTTCCAAATCATATTTCGTCTATTGAAAAAGGGCATAAAGGTTGTGATGGCCGCAAACTGTTAGCGTTTGCTAAGTTGTTTAACGTCACTACGGATTTCATACTTACTGGCAATAGAGAGGGGCTATCTAGCGCATCCAAAGCAATGTTAGACGGTTCGCCGTGGTTCGATTAGCAACGACCGCACAACTAATTCAAAAATCCTTCAAGAATTTTATACGCAACATCGTACGGATTTGTCGCGCTTAGAGCCTAGGGTCAAAACTAAATGGGAAATGGCAACAAAAATTGTTGACGATCTTTATGTTTTTCCAGTATCGGCATGTCCTTGGGAATCAAATTATTTTTCCACAAACGAATTTTTAAACAGTGAAGGTGAATTTGTTAACGGTAATTCTGTCCCTTCAGAATTTATTAGACGAAATCGCTCCAACTGGCTTCTAGGCAGAGCAGAAAATATTTATGATCAAAGAGAAATTGACAGTTGGTTTTCGGTAGGGCTTGTGTGGGGAGCCGTTGCCGCGCGAATATTGTTTAATACTTATTTGGCTCAAGAAACAGGAAAAGAGAATACTCTGCCGTCGCAAAAACAATTGTTGGATAACATGTCGTTAATTGGCAGTGTGCAAAATAGCGGAAAAACCCATTTAAGAGGGTTGTTAAAACAACATACCTTTAACGCCAAGACCCAAGAAAATTTAAATGCGCCGCTTAATTCCTTTGTGCCATCATCAGGCAATGTCAAACAACGTTATTATTGTCGTGTAAATGCAAGAATGGTTTTTTGCATCAAAGGCGTTGTAGACGGTGCAAATTTATTATCGCAAAAAATAGTAAACAATGAAAGACATTGGAATGAATCGAAAGATCGCTGGCTTTTGGATTTAGGGCATACAATGGATATTGTAGATTATTGCGTTGAATTAAAAAAACAAGACCGCAAGTAAACTCCTATCAAATCCTGATATCAAACTTAGATATGTCTTTTTAAATTCCCTATCGTAAATTATGATTCGGAAAGGAAATGCAAATGTCTGAAAACCTCAAAAACGCTATAGTTGAACTCAAAAATGACGCTCCTGATCAGTGGACACTTGAAAGACTTGCCATCATAGAAAAAGAAATTGACCTTTTTTTTAAAGAAAAAAACTGATTTGTAATTATTATTTTGTTTGCAAAATTACATGATGTAATTTAGACTCCGTGATGTATATATCAATTTTTGGAGTCGTTTTATGGAAAAATCAGCAGAAGAAAAGGTAAAAGAAGCATTTTTAGACGGTGCTTCCGAAAACGAATTGCTAGAAATTCAGCAACAAAAAGATATGCTTGAGATCGCAATTCAAGACACGGCCAATGAATTGAAACAAATTGGCATGGTGCAGGAAAGCACCCGATACCTACAGCTAAAAGGTATGTTGTGATGCTTGGCCCTTTTGAGCGCATAGACACGCCCAAAGGCTTTACAGTAGGCGCGACAAAATATGCCGCGATACATTACCACAAAGACAATGGAATGTATCAAGAATGGTTGATTGACACTGGCCGTCAACAGCCAGAAGACTTATCAAACAAACTGGCAGTGCAGTTGGGTTCATATACAGAAGACTTTAATGCAAGTTGGTATGAAAAACAGACAGGCATTGAATTTGCTGACATGACGCAATGGAAAAAAATCTGGAGAGATAAGCCAGAAATTGAATTTCAGCACCGTGACTATCCTTGGCTAAATACGCACCCTGACAGGGTCTACGCTGACCCCACAACTGCTGAGATTGTGATGGTGGATTGTAAGCATACCAACATTAATAACTATTCTGGCGGCTATAATCGCAATAGTTTTATTGAACGTTATGAACCACAGATGCAAATGCAAATGTTCGCCGCATCTTCTGCTTTAGGCGTTGACGTTAAACGTTCTGAATTGTCGGTAATTTATGGAAATTCAAAATGGGATAAAATTGAAATAGAAGCCCAACCATTACGGCAAATGGAAATATTCAAAGAGCTTCAGCAATATGTGCATTTTGTAATAAATGATATTGAGCCGCCGCACACAGCGGCAGAAGAAATCACCAAACAAAAAGTTGCGGCCACAGAAATTCTAGATTGGGATGAATCCAATGAGGATAATTTTGGATCAAACACTGCAATAGAGTGGTCTGTTTTTCGTGAGGAATATTTGAAAACAAAAGTTGACCACACAGCGCATGAAACTGTGAAAAAAAATGCAAAAGCATTTATGCCAGAAACCGCACAAAGGGCTGGCTGTGCAAACCTTTGGATGGAAAGAAATCGTGCTGGTCACATAATGTTTAAGGAAAAGAAAGCGAAGGTGCGGCATGGGTAATTTGGATTTATGGAATAAGGTTGCTCTTACTAATCCTGATGCAACAAAGCGTGTCAATCAGCGTGGCGGCTTTACCGCAATTGATGCTTACAGCCAAATAGAAAAAGCAACGGAAGTTTTTGGGCCTGTTGGGGTTGGATGGGGCTGGACGGTAAGTGATCCTATTCTACCCAACAATGACACTGTGGCGTTTAAAATCAGTCTATGGCATGGCAACAAAGATCAGGTGGTAGAGCAATTTGGACAGGCCGCTTTGACGGCTGGAAGTCGCGCAGACAATGATGCGTTTAAAAAGGCTGTTACTGACGGCTTAACCAAATGTCTGTCTTACCTTGGTTTTAATGCTGATGTTTTTCTTGGCAAGTTTGACGATAGTAAATATGTGCAACACGCCAGACACATGGCGAAACAAAACGAACCATCATCAGAAGCAAAAAATGTTAAAGCACAATTAGAGCAAAAACCTATTTCTGCATTAGACACGCTTTGCGCCCAATTATCGCAAGCGCAAAATCTTGAAGCATTAATAAGTAATAAAGAGGCTATCAAAGGTTCTAGCGAATTTGCTGGTTTGTCAAACGATGACAAAAAGCAATTCGTGGCAAAATTTCAAAACCTTTGCAGACAATATCAACTACCAGCACAGGCGGCAGAATGACAGAAGAACAATATTTAGATTTAGCAAATGCAATAAACGGCGCAACAAACAAGCGTGATCTAGATAAGGCATTTACTGAGGCAGTCAAACGCTGTGCAAAGTTGGATGCAAGTATGAAGCAAACCAAATGGTTAAAAGGACTTTACGAAACCAAAATTAAAAAAGCTCAGAGAGGAAAAAAATAATGGCTGGAAGTGTAAATAAAGTAACGTTGGTGGGTAATCTAGGGCGTGATCCAGAGGTACGCACAATGGATGATGGCGGCAAAATTGTTCAGTTGTCACTAGCTACTAGCGAAAGCTGGAAAGATAAAAACTCTGGTGAGCGTAAAGAAAAAACAGAGTGGCATCGTGTCGTTATTTTTAATGAAGCGTTGGGAAAAGTTGCAGAACAATATTTGCGTAAAGGCTCTACAGTCTACCTAGAGGGGCAATTACAAACCCGAAAATGGGCAGATAAAGACGGCGTTGAGAAATACAGCACAGAGGTTGTGTTGCAACGCTACAGAGGCGAATTAACGATGCTTGGCAACAAGGCAGATGCCGCCGTTGAAAGCTATCAGCCGCCAGCATTAAAGAAATTAGATGATGGCCCAATAAGCAATGATTTAGATGACGAAATCCCTTTTTGATCTGAGGAAAAAACTTGTCAAAGAAATTGGCAAGGCAGATCAAGCCACGCTGGAAAGTTTGGCGTGGCATCTAAAAACTTTAGAGGCAGTAAAAAAGGAGAACATTCGTGAAAACAATTGATGTCTTTGTAATGATTGTGTTTTGCGGCTTAACGCTAGTTGGCATCTTTCAAGGCATGGTGGCGATAGCTGGCCTATGAAAAATGTTGAACATCAATGGAAGTTAGTGGCTGACCAAAAAGCTGAAACAGAAAAAGATGGCTGGTCAGCAAAAGAAAATGGCAAATTGAGAAAGGCGCGATATGATTTTGACCAAGGAACTCATGTCATGGCAACGGTTAAGATTGCAGAAGATTGGCATCAAGTCTGGACTAAAAGAAAAGATTACCCAGATAAGCCACGCCCTTATTTCTCGCTATCACTTACTGAAAAATCGGCTTTATATGATCGCTCACAAAATCCAGCGGTTCCAAATTATAAAGGAAGAAAAAGAATCAATAAGTGAGCAATATCGCCAACAAAGACTAAATGCCTTATTTCAAATTATGCGCGAGTTAAATGGAAAATGATTGACGATAGAATCCCAATAACCTACGAACAAGTATGCGATTTGCTTGGTGTTAAGCTAGGAACAAAAATACCACGCAAAATAAAAACGCATCGTTGGCTAGGAGAAAAACGTTATTGGCGTTGGTCAGTAGAGGAATTTATTAATCTATCATGGCAAAAAGGCGTGACGGCGCATACATTCGCAAACGGCGAAAAAACGGCAAAGCAACCAATAAATTTGAAATTGTTTGGTGGGACACTCTCGCCCAAAGAACAAGAGTTAGAGCAACGCATACAAGCGACCACAAAATAGCCCTGCAAAGACTAAAAGAATTTAATGAAACGCTAGAGCAAGAACAACAAAGCAATCAAGCGCACACAGTTAATGAAATAATAGTAAATTATGTTGAGCGTGTGCTTGCAAAAACAGAAAACCAAAAAAACCGCAAAAAATATTTAAATGACGCAAAATATATTCGTGAGCGTTTTAGAGATGTTGAAATTAAAAACGTCACCACAGATTTAATTCACGATAAACTGGCAGTAGGCTACCAACGCATTTTTAAAGCGGCTTTTAACTACGCCGCAAATGAAAGCAAAATTATTGATACTGTGCCAAGGTTTAAATTGTCGCAATCACACGAACCTAGAGAAAACTACTTAGAAAGCCAAAAAGATATAGATTTGTTTTTGCAAACAGCCGAACAATCCAACAGCAAGCACACTTATCAATTTATTAGAATTGCTTTGGAAACAGGCCAACGCAAAACAGCTATATTGCAATTACGATGGCACAAAAATAAAAACGCTGGTCATGTCGATTTTAACAACAATGAAATTAACTTTGCTGGGGAACGTAAATTTGGAAGGAAACCAAGAAGCCGTATAATTATACCTAGCGGTATTTTTAATTTGCTTTTGGGGATGTATCAGGAGTGGGAAGCAAAAGGAATAAGTGATGACCATGTGATACAAAACAACGGCCAGCCTATTGCTGATTTAAAACGATCATTTGCTACAATAGCACAACGTTCTGGCTTCCCAGAGTTAACGCCTCACGATCTTAGACGAACGGCAATAACCCACGCTGTACGATCTGGGCAAAACACAAGCGACCAGATTTGCGACCATTTTAATATTTCGATTGACACCTACAGAAAACATTATGCGGTTTACGAACCAGCTTTAAGCACTTTTACAAGCGGCCTTACAACAGGCAAAAATGCGTCAACCGTTGCACCAACCGTTGCACTTTTCCCCCGACCACATAACTTACGCAATAAAAACAATAAGTTAAAGGAATAGGCCAACAGATTCCTAATCTGTAGGCCACAGGTTCGAATCCTGTCGGGGTCACCAGTTTACGCTAGGTTTTCTGCCAGTTTCCGCACAGTTTTGCATGGCTTTGATGTTTTTTAGCTAAGTTTTACCGTTGCACCAACCGTTGCACTTTTCTGCGGTTTCGCAGAATTGCTAAATTGCCAACCGTTGCACTAACCGTTGCACTCTTTATCTGTAGGCCGTTCATGCCCCTCACAACGGCAAACATTTGGGTCACAATTACATTCAACGCAATTGTCGCAATCACAGTCACAACGATCTGTATACCTAGCGGTAATTTCTTTTTCCATTAGATCGTCCTTTTTTAAACATTTGCAAAACGAAAACGTAAATCATTTATTATCTCTGTCACGCATTGCATTAAACAAATCAAAAAGCGTTTTTACTTTTTCTTCTAATACGTCTAGACGATTAAAAGCCTTGGCAAAAAGAACTATTGCCGCCGTCACAGCTACCAACACAGGCCAGATGGCATTAAAAATATCGAGCAATGTTGCGTCAGCCATCTTATCCCTCACGAATTAACTCAGCGTTTCTGTTGGCCCTGTTAGTTACTTGCTTTGCGTAATTACTGTCTAGCAACTCTATTGCGCTATTTTCGTAATCGCCGCCCTCTAAATACTGTAAACATTTTTTAAACGCTTTTAATTTTGGCATCCCTAAATTAAACGCTAAATCGGCCAATGCTATTCTTCTGTTTTCGCTTAAATCGTTCCACCAAGGAAAAGCATCGTCCAATTCTGAAATAACAATATTTATATCAGTTTCTAACATCGTTAAGGCTTCTGCTTTTGTAATGCCTCTGCTTTCGACATTTCGGCCAATTCCTAAAGTTTTGTAGCCAGCGGGGCAATCATACAAAAAAAGTTCACAACCTTCCTCTTGTTCTAAACGCTGGGATAATTTTTCGATAAACCCGCTTGTTATATCTATCATTTAGAAATCCCGATTTTTTTTTCGTAGGTTCTGAGCGAACCCAAACCTAACATTCCTAAAAGCACAGGCATCATTTCAGTCATGTCTAAAGCAGGGAGCGTTACCAAATAATCTAATTGGCCTAAAACAAAAATAGCGATTGGCTGAATGACATAATTATAGGCCATCGCAAATCCCATCGTCCACCCAAGGAAAGGCCGCCACCCAGCAATAAAAACATTTCTGCTTTGTGCTTCTGCCTTGTTTATTTCAAGCTGGCCTTTTGCTAATTCTTGGGCATGACGTTCAGCCATTGTGCTAATTTCATGCGCCAGTTGGTTTTTCTGGTCTTTGTCTTCAATAAATTTATCAAGCAATCCTGTCACTGGTTGAACTAATGAGCCTAACAAATTTATCATTTTTTACTCATCCAGCCTGTCATTCCGAAATAGGCTCCAATAATCCCAGCAAACGCTATCATCAACGTAGACAACAAAGGATTAAGCGCAGTTATTCTTTGCTCTGGAATTAAACCGCTAATAAGAATAGCCGCTACGATTACCATGCAAATGAAACTCGCCACTGTAATGCGTGTCTGTATTTCTATCTTATTATGCTGGTCAACTGCCGCTAATTCTTCTGCTGTTACAATTCCATCGTGATCTAAATCAGCATTCCTAATAGGAGTCATGTTGCGAAACTCATTGCGTAGGCTATTATTGCAAATGCAACTAATCCAACCATAACTATTTGCGCCATCTTTGGTTGACGGCTAAACCATTTTTTTGCCGTACTCAACAACTCACAAATTGCTTGCATTTTTCTTTCTCCTTACATCTAAAACACAGGCGGCAAGGTACATACTTAATTGCTCCGCTTGATCGCCGCTTAAAATAAATTTTCGTGCTTGCGTGTGCATAACAACGTTATCGCCATCGACTGTTGTCCAAACATTTGTAGTTGTTTCGTTTGATGATGGTGATTTATAGCTATCGCCCTGCAACTGAACTTCCATTATTTCTCCAATGTAAAATGAGGGGTTATTGTGCCGTCAGAACTAACGACTAAAAGTTTTACGCCAAACTTTTTTTGATCTGGCCGTAAAGGTTTGTGATTAGATTCAGTTTCTAAACTGTGATATTTGACTTCGATTAAATGAATTACCAGCCGAACACCTTTGCGTTTAATAGCCACCAAATCGCAAATTGATTGTGAGCCACTATGCGAATAAACCTCAAATTTGCGCCTAGTTAAAAAGGCGGCGGCTTTGTACTCTGCCCACTGCCCAACACGATGATTAAAATAACTGCCCTTATTTATCTCATCGTTTCGATTAGCCATGCTATCGCCCCTGAGATGATCACTAGTAAGCCGCCAAATCTAAGAGCTACCCAAAAGCCGCCACGACTCATATTTAATGCAGACGTAAGCTGGCTTGTGTCTTTTCTAATTGCTGAAATATCCTCGCGCATATCAACGATTGCTTGTTCAGCTTTTGCCAGTCTGTCGCGCTCTTCTGGTGTCATCATGTTTGCTTGCCACGCTTGGCGTAACTGCCGCTATGCCCAGCATCCAACGGACAAGCCATCTGGTTGTTTTTAAGCAACACAGCCGTCCAGCCGCCATGTTCGCCCATATAAATAATAATAGTATGGCCCTTTGTTGATTTGCCTTTCCAGATTGGCTTTTCAACATGCTTGTTTTCTAATTCGCTATGAAGCTGTGCAAATTTTTCACAAGTGATCGATTGAGCATTCGCGCTGTGGGCAAATAAAAAGCACAGCAATCCTATGGCAAAACGAAACATTGCTTTTCCCCTTTTCCTTGCTATGATTCTGGATGGATACAATTTGGCCTATAGCCACAGGCGTTATAGCTGGTCACGCAATGACGCTTACTTTCCTTTTAGGATTGTGGCGCATACATAAAACTAATGATGTAGACGTTTACACAATTATAGCAATCGTGTTGCCATCGCTGTTTTTTATTGGCGGTTTAACAATTTATGGTTGAGCCTCTAACTCTGACGGCTCATATTTCAATGGTAACGGTTGTGCGCCAACTGCTAACGTTGTTCTAGCGTTTCTGCTTGCGTCCATCCCTAATTGTTGTGCGCCCTCTTCTATTTTTGGAGCGATTTTACGCAAACGATTAACAGCATCTATTGCATCAACGCCTCTTACTTTTGTTAAATATTCAGCAATCTCATTTATTACAACATCTACTTCATTGTCCAGATCAACTTTAGTCTTACCTGTGACGCTACGCACAATTTCTTTAACTGTTTGCAATGGATTGCCACTTAACGCTTGGTTGACTGCCCCTTGCTGATTTATGTCGCTGACAGTATCGCCTAATTTTGTTCTCACAAATGTTTTAGAATTTTGCGCCATACTTGCGCGAGTTTCTAACGCTTTTAATGAGCGATTAAATTGTTTGTTAAAACGCCTATATAATTGGCCGCCTTTTACTGGGCCATAAGCCGCTTTCATAACATCAGCCAACTTTTGTTTTGCTTGGCGAGAAGATAACATTTTGACTGCCTTATATGCTTCTCTAGCATCTAAGTTTACGTCAGTCATCGCAAGTTCAACTTTTTCTAATTCATTGTCTATCGACTCTCTCATTCCAGCCGCAACTTTTTTAGCTTCACCTTCACCCATGCCAGCTAATTCTTGTGCCGCTTCTTTTCTTGGTATTCCTTTTCTTAATATTGTTAAACCGTAATCAAACGCTTCTTTATCGCGGATTTCTCCACCAGAAAGTTTGAGAGCCTCTTTATACGCTGGGACAAGGCTTTTCATTCTGTTCCTAATTTCAGCAACAAGCGATTTAGTCAAACGCCCTTCATTTGTTGTTCCACCTAATGCTCCTTTGCCGTCAGCCTGTTTAGCAACATCATTCAATGCTCGCGTGATGTAATCTAATTCCCTTACATCTGGCATCCTTCTTAAACCCACTACTGAACCGTCTTCTGCAAATTGAAATAAATATTGTTGGCTCTTTTGATTGCCTAACCGCATAAGTGCGGCGGCTTGGGTTAACGCTGGTTGCGGCACTTGATTTAAAACAATTTGTTCTAATTCTTGCCCTGTTTTGCTTGCGTAATCTATTGGTGAATTATAGGCCGCATCATAACTATCCTCAATAGCTTGTTTAATAGGCTTACCTTTAAGAGCAATAGCAGTATTTGGCGGCGTTAAAATTTCAGTTAATGTTTTCTGCAATTCTTTACCTGTCTGTACGGCTCTTTCTGTGACTCTATTTCTTGCTTGCCTTGAACCTTTGCCGCCACGCTCAACTGCAAAATCTAATAACTGTGAAGCGGCTGGACTAGCATCAGCTAACATTGAAACATCGTCTTGATCTGGCGTTACTGGCGCACTTTTCTTTAACTCTAATTTAGAACCTTTTTCAAAAACGTCATCATTCAATAAAACGCTAGACAACAACCTAAAAGCAGTTGGACTTAATCCTTCTTTTTTTGAAGCGAGAAAGGCTTGTAATTGATCTGCGCCTTTTTTTACACCAGCACCCAAAACAGGAGCAAGCGGCGCAACAGCCGCCCCTACCAACCCACCTTTTGCCCCTTCTTTGGCTCTTTCTTCAAACCCACCTTCACCTTGGTTAAACGCATAAATGCCACCTTCTACGCCGCCAATTCCTATTGCTTGCAAAACACGCTTTAACATAGACGGATTTGTTTTTGCCAAATTATCTAATTCTGTTGCTACTTTTGGGCCTAGCTTGTCAAGCAACGCTTTGCCGCCTCTAGCTATTTGTGTACCGCCTAAATAAAACGTAGGGATAGCACCAGCTATTTCGCCGCCGTATGCAAGGAATGGATTTGTTTCTCTAAAGTCTTCTACCTTTTCTCTTTCCTGTGCTACCCGAATATCATATGCGTCACCAAAAGATTCCTCTCCTGTTGCGGCATCCATTCCAGCCGTCACGCCAGCCACTATTTCATCCCCAAGACCAGCAGTTACACCTTGAAATATATTTCTTGCAGTTTTCATAGGCACACTGTCTTCTGATCGAGAACTGGGAATCTCTCCGTAAAGACGCTGGCCTGTTTCTTGCTCAGTTTCACCCTCTAATGGCGCACTTGCTTTTTTCCTTAAATAATCACCTAAATCATTATTTTTATATTGTGCAACATTTCGTTGTTGTGGCGGTAATGTTGCAAACTGTCGCTCAAGCGTTAAAATTTTTGCAATTTTCCTAGCACGATCTTTATCACCACTTTCATGCGCGGCAACTAATTCTGTTTCAAGGTCTTGTATATCTGACATAGGTAAAACCTTATTATTATTTATAAAGGTTAAGGAGTTGGTTTACTCTTTGTTTGCTAGGCGGTTCAATGCTTCCAGAAGATAAAGATCGTGACGTAACGCCAGCCTCTAAATCAGCGTTAGCCATTCCACCTATTTCCATTGCCCTTGCCCTGTTTCTTGCAACAACTTTAGTAAGCAATTCTTTAAAATCTTTTAGTTGTCGTTTTAATACTTTAGGATCGCCAAAAGGGTCCATTCGACCATGAGCATCTCTTAACAATTGCAAATCAGCGTTTGACGTATTACCTAACGCACCGCCTGTCGGACTATTAGCCCTCATCTGCGCTAATGAATCAGCGGAAATAAATGAACCAATACCGTCTATTGTGTTTCTTAATGTTTGGGCTGTTGACGTTGGAATATTTTGAGCGAGAGAGCCACCCACGCCTGTCGTAATACTCATTCCCATAAACTTAGATGGGTTTTCAAGTAAATCTTCTGCTATATCAATATCACGAAATACAGATGACGCATTATCAATAGACGATTCAAGCGCACGCCTTGTTTTCTGTTGTTCGGGGTCTGCTACGCCGCCAATTTTTTCGAGCGTAACGTTTTCAACTCCCCCTGCTGGATTTAATGCTTGCTTGTAATAATATCCTTTAGGCGGCGCAGGTAATTTAACGTCTTTTCCAACATTTACCGTTGTTCCGCTTTTGCTTTTGTACTTTTCCAAAAACTCTGGGAAACTACCTGTGAAACTTCCATCAGCTTTAGCGGCTTCATAATCTTTCCTGTTGTTTGTTCTGCTATCTTTTGGCGCAGATTCTGGCCCTTTGGCTATTATCTTTCCTGTTGCGTCTGTAACAACATCATCTTTGCCTAGGCTGTATTCTTTAGGCGGCTGTAGCGCAAATTTCATAGCAATTTTATAAGCCCCATCAGTATCGCCAGACTTAACCATTTCTTTAAAAATAGCCTTTGCCTGATCTGGCATATTAAGCTGGCTTAATCGACTCGCTTTAGGCGTAGCTGGCGCAGAAGGGCCACCCATCACGCCACTGTCTTGCATCATTCCTTCCATGCCATCAGCTTGCACTTGTGGCACAGTAGCGTTAAACGCTTCGCCTTCGCCCATATCATCCTCTAGCACAAGGCTTTGCACCAGCTTGGCTCTATTCGCTTTCTGACGGCTTTCTTGTAGCTGGTTTCCTAGACCAATCATACTTTTGCCAATAGCTGAATAATCCTGTTTTGGTGGTGCAGGAGCCGCCGCTTGTAACTGCCGTCCTTGCGCTTGGATTGGATTTATCTGCAAGCCTCGACCACCTTGACGCTGTGGCATATTTACACGAACTGCCATGTTAAATCACCTTATCCATAAAGAATTTAATAATTCGTTTAATAGCTGGTTTATCTTTTATGTACTCAGCAACACGCTCACCATATTGGCAATAAGTATCGTGCAACCAAGTTGGTGCTTTTGTTTCTAGCCATTCTCTGAACAGCAACCATCTATCATCTTGATAGACTTCTCTGGCTACCCAGCATTTTTTTAATGCCGCGCCGCCTTGCGCAAGGCTACCAGCACCAGACATTTTACCAGCCGTGTCGCGAGGCGTTTTCCCAATCGTCGTCGTGCCAGTTGGTACGCCACTAGCAAGGCTTGCGCCGTAGCCTAGCATCTCTAGTGGGTATTGAAATTCCTTGATGAAATCGTCATACGCTAAATCAAGGCTTTGTTGCCCTAAGTTCTGTTGTGCGCCGCCTATGTTTAGCAAATTCTGCACATCGTTATTTTGCAGATCAGTTTGCGTAGATGCCGCACTTGGCAAGACACTTGCGCCTTGTAATTGAAGTTGTGCGCCAAGCCCTGTCATATCGTTATACTGGCTTGCATCCTGTGCGCCAAATGTATTTGCCGTGTCAAAACCTTGTTGTAAGATTTTAGCTACGTCACTGCCATAGGTTCGCATTGCCGCTTCGTTTGTAAGTGCAGAAGCTACGCCCTGACCACTGCCCCCAAACGCACCAGCCGCCGTAGCAAGCGCATTGTTTGATAATTGGGCTTGGTTTAAGGCGTTAGTAAACTGGTCTGTGTATGCGTCTAAAACGGCTCCCTGATAGGGGTTGAAATAGTTTTCTGCTAAGTCTGCACCTTCAACAACATTCATCGTTATTGGGTCAAGAGGTGGCGGCGCAAATGGAATTGTTTCTGCCGCTGGCACTGGATCAGGACTGTAAACAGGCTGTGGCGCGGCAGGGGTATAATCAACAACTGGTGGTGATGGTGGTGGTGGCGTATTGTTAATTAATGGTGCTTGCCTTCCCTCTAAAAATCCATGTGTGAGAAAGTGATCCAACCCCGAAATTACGCCATCTCCATCTGCGTCAGCCGTAGACGCTAATGAAAATGCGCTGTTAGGATCAGCCACCGCTGTTGCAACATCACCGTACAAATCTAGGTAGGCTTGCTCATCAAAATTATCTATTAGATTTTGACGGTTAAAATTGTCTTCTATTGCCATCTAAGCGACTCCCCCTTGCGGCGGTAATGGCGGCAACGTTGGCATTTGCATAGCCGTTGCTCTTTGCGTTGTAGGCATTCCATTTTGTACGCTAGAGCCTTGTATGCGTGGGCCTTGTGCAAACCTTGCCATCGTGTTCATTGCTTGGTTCATTGCTGGCTGATACGTTCCAATGTTTTGCCTTGTCATATCAAAACCAGCGAGTTGATCTGGGGTAAACGATGCTATCCTTGGCAAGTTATATTTAGGGAATGGTCGCTCCATTGCTTGCCCACCATAGTCCAATATGTTGTCAACTAAGGCTTGCAATTTCGGGTCTAATTTTACTGTTGATGATGTTGTTTGGCTTCCACCGCTCATAATTATAACTCCTTTTCAAATCGCTTACTTACGGCCTTAGATTCAGGCCACATTTTGTCAAACATTCTAGGTGATAAACAGGTTATGCGTTTTGCCTTGATATGCCGTCCTAAACCTTCAACAAATCCTATGTGATCTGATAATTTTGCTGGACGCTGAAATGTGCCAATCCAGATATGCAATTCACTTTCGCCAAAATTATTTACTGGCCGTAGAAATAAAACGCCGTCAATTTGCGAACCTTCGCCTGTCACATAGCAAAACGTATCTTGAATCATGCACTGATGATAAATATCCTCGACAATAAAAGGATCAGTACAGCGTGATTTTTTTCTGGCTTTTTCAATCATTGGCCTTAATTGGGGCCATGCTTTTCTTAGACTATCGCCTTCTAGTCTTATCATTAATTACACATCGCCCCCATCGCCGCCGCCGTAATTAATATCATCAACAAGTGCAAACTGATTCATGGCTTGCATCATTGCGGCTTGCTTGCCTAACTCTGTGCCATCCTCTTTTAAAGATTGATGCAAAGGCACACCGCCACGATACATAACATTTGCATAAGCACCGCCACCGCTGGCATTTTCTCGCGGATTGTAAGTGCCGTCTTCCATTCGCTCGAACATTTTGAAAACATCAACATTAGCGTATGGATTGCCTTTTTGTGCGGCGTTATTTAATTGGACTAAATCGCCTATGTCATATGCCCCAAGCGGATCAGTAGACGCAACCGCATCTTCAACAACTGGCAAAGGCATAAAGTTATTTGGACTATCCGTTTCGCCGCTTGGCCCTGTGTAGGTGGCCGTTTGTCCATAGTACAATGGATTGCCGCCAAAAGGATCAAAATTAGCAGTAGCATCACCAGCATTTACCGCACTTATTGGATTGCCTTGGCTATCGGTAAAATATTGAAATTGGTTTTGCACAGGGTTAACTGATGCTGGCCCTGCCGTATTAAATCCAATAATTTGATCTACTGGTGGTAAACCTTGGTATCGTGCCATATTAATCTCTCCTGCCGCCACTTGCGTTTATGTCAAATCTCATCTTGCCTAATCTCCAAGTATTTGGCGCACCATTGCGTACAAATTTCCAACCCAGTTGTCGGCCTGTCACACGAACATCAACACGCTCAGTTGTTGGCCCAATCGCAAAAGGACCATTTACAACTTCTGTAGAATTAGGTTTGTCCTTCGTTAGTAAATACAATTCGCCACCAGCGGATAGGCTCTGAAAGTCAGGGACGATCCCAGAAACGTCCATAGTAACCTCACCTTCGCCCTCAACGTTCAAGTCAACTGGTGATGCTTCTATCCAGCTTTCAAACGCATCGCCTTGTGCTGAATTGCCTTTTTCATGCAACCAGATTTGTGCATTCTCTGAGCCGTCTGTGTAGTCAAACATTATTGGATAGATGAACGTTGCGCCGTCTAAAGCATATGTTCTATTGAAAGTGCCTGTGGCCCATGTCTGAGTTTGAAAGCTATATATAACGTATTTGTTCACTTCCAGATTTGAAGCTGGATAGAAAAACCAACCTTCGCCATATTGACTAATACCTGTACCAACTATTTTGCTTTGCTGTGTGCCTGTCACAACGGCATCCCTGATAAAATCTCGAACAGGACAAGGCACTGCTTGAAGCTGACCATTTAAGAAAGTGTAAAACTGCCAGTTAGCTGACAGAAACATTAAACCACCTGTCTGGCTATCTTTCGCCCAAGCATTCGGCCCCATGATGCCAACGTTAGCCACTAAGTCTTGACTGTAGATAAATACAGTATCTTTCAAAAATCGTAGCTGGTGCATCGAACTGTCTGTCATAACAACAGTAACAAACGATGATGGAATCATGCTCTGTATGTGAGAGCCAGCCCCTAATCGTAATGATCTACTTGTGTTGGTTGCCTTTGCTGTCCAGTCACCTGTCGTAAAGCCTTGCGCTTGCGCCGCCCATATAACCAGCAAGCCATCAAACCCTGTGCCGTCATCACAACCGCCAAGCATTAAATATTGCTCTGGCGTTACCGTCATAAAGTTAATTTTTGTGGGACAATCGGTTGCGGCATTAACCGCCGCCCTCTGACTTCTATTCAACTGCCAACGGTAAAGACTGCCACCTCGCGGCACAGCAACCAAATCTTCGCCGTAATTTTCCAAGCACCATATTCTAGCGTCATAACTAGTAAGTTGCTCACCGCCACTGCCGTAAACCCCCATGCCATATGAGCCAGTACCGTAGCCAGCTTGCGCCGTACTGCTTTCCAGCCCAGCTTCCAACTCTATTATTATACTGCCGCTATTACCACCGCCTGTGGCCGTAGAACTGCCCTGTGCCGTTGTTATAGTGAACGTTGTGGCAGATGGCACTGTAACCACTTCTGATTGCTTATAAGCAACATAGGCTGGCGTACCGCCTGTTGCTCCGCTAGATGTAGCTGGCGTTGTTATCTCGATAAAAAACTGTGAAGTGCTGGTAACATATACGCTGTGTTGAGCGTTTAATTCGCTATCAGGTATGCCATTCTGTGCGCCGCTTACACCGCTAATTGTTACGAAATCACCACGCTTTAAACCATGCGCGGAAAGCGTAACTTGCACAATCGTACTGCCTGACGTTGTAGCAAACGGATTACTTGCAAAGCTACCACTGCCACCGCCAACCGTTACACCGCCTGTTGCCGTCAGACCAGTGATATAAACAAATGTGCCAATCGTCAGATAATGACTACTTGTTGTGGTGATCGTTGTTGATGTTTGGTTATTGGTTACGCTGACAGGGTTGTTAGGTAAAGATGCTGGAGCCTCGCAAGGAGTTATATCCCAAACGTTATCTCCGCGCTCAACCATAAGTTTACGATGACTGCCAATAGCTAAGTAACTGTTGCTTTGGTTGTCACGCCATTGGTGTGCGCCGCGCACCTTACCTAATACCGTATCAGTGCATTTCAATTCCCAGCCGCCAATTGTTTGAGGCTGTGCGCCAGCACCTTGGACTGATCGAAACCGTATTTTTTCGCTATCCACATAACTGCTAACGCTATATTCAGACGCATCTTTAACAGTGCCAGCTTGTGGTTGAATTGCGACTAACGGCATAAGCTGTTACTCCGACTCTTCCTCTGGCTCTGGATCATCCCAATATGCATCCCAAATTGTTTGATCATTTGTTAACAAGTAATTCTGCAATGCAGTTTCGTTTTTATCAAACGGTACTTGCGTAAGTGGATTTCGCGCCCCAACTCGCAAACGGTATGTATTAACTGGTGTTTCACCTTCTTCTACTATCGTGCGAGCAATAGCATTTGCCTGTCCATCATCATAAAATGATGCAACAATTTCATATGTTTCATTTTTAATATTTCGTTTAAGCATCGCTCTCTACTCCAAAAACATAAACAGTTTGTCCATTACCAACTTTTACGGTTGTCCCTGCTAAAAGCGTTAGCACTGGCGAATCTATTGTTTGATAGTTCACTGGGCCGTAAGAAAATTGGCTATAATGACGAACCGCAACGCCACCTGCTTCGAGCGAGGCCCAGTAAGATCCGTTACTTGAATTAGTATTTGAAGCCCAGCCAACGAATTTGCGACCTGCTGGGACAGTATAAACGACTGTCCCGTTGTTTTGCGCTGTAGCCGCAATTTGTTTATCGGCTTGTGCCGTTGCTCCTGCTACTGCTGGGGCATCATCAATCGGTGTTAACATTTTTTCTCTCCTTTATTGATCTGACAATATACCGCTCACCCTCACTTTAAGTGATGGAGCTTTTGTATATGTGCGGCTTGAAATTTGCGTTGCAGTTGGTGTCCCAAAACTTACAAACATATTTGAAGGCCAAACATTAGAAGGTATTGTTGTGTTTGGAATTAAATTTACAGCAGTTGTTACATTGCTATAATCTACTTTTACAACTTTATACGCTGAAGAGGATGATGAATTTAAGTTTCTAAAGTACCAATTAGAGCCATCAACGTAAGCTGGCGACATCGTTTGACCATCATTTCCAGCATACGCACCTGAAGTTGTAGCCGCATAAGAATTATCAGAACCAACAGAAATCACCATATTGTTACTGCCACCATTTTCAACAACATTAGAATCAACGTTTATGTTAGCCGCTGATTGTTCGGCTACCACTCTTATGCCGTTTTGAGTTGAGTTACTGCCTTGATCTATTATTCCAGAATTATTTGTGTTATCAATTTCGTCTTGAGTAAACGTAAAAGGATACCAATTATTGTTATCTTTTGAGTACCAAAGCATATAACGACTGACAACAGTATCGTAGGTTAGTCTCATTTGCGATTCTTGAGTAGATGGTTTTTGTGCGTCAATTAAAGCCGTCATATTCCACGCAGAACTATTATTACCAAATGGATCTGATGAACCTGATTGACTGTTATTGTTAGAGGAAAGATAAACCCATTTTGGAATTGGCGTTGTTGACGCATCATTCGTTAATGTCTCTGCAAATTCAACTAACCAGCCCCTGTTATTAGCGTTTGAGTACCCACAAAAATATCGTTTATTGTTTGTGTGACGATTTTGAAAATAGGCATTTAAATTATTGTCGTAGGTTGTTCTTCCAGAGAATGCAGGGCTGTCAGCAAAAATGCCAGTTTGACCGTGGTAAAAATCAGCCCCACTAGAACCACCTGTGGTATTAGCCGCCGTTAAATTTGTGGTTGATTCATCTAGGTCGTACCATCTAATTCTCATATTGGATGTACCATCACATTTTATCCAAAAGATGTACCTGCTACCGTCAAAAATTGGTGCGTCATAACTGCTTTGATAGTAGCCATAATACGCATTAGTATCGGCATTCCATACTGCAAATCTACATGAACTAGTGGTGCTATTCCCAAAAACAATTATTAAATTTACCCCATTAGCATTTGTATGATGGACTTTATAATTTCCATTTGGAACGCCACCAGTCATTGAATCGTAAGATCCAGTGTAAGTACCTGTTGTTTTGTCTACGGCTGTTTCGGTATTTAATGTCGGTTCAGCTAAACCGTTTACGCTAGGGCGTATGGATTTTACAAAATGACCGTTTGCAGTCCCACCATTACTAGTTTTTCCAGAGCGCACATTTTCATCTAAAAAATCTATGCTTGTAGCTGTAGGGCGTATTGTAAGCGTAGAACTAGCGTCCATAATTGCAGAGCCTGACATTCCCAGTCTATCTCTTTTCGCTACAGTACCTAAACTTGTAAACTGACCAGTGCCTAAACCCGCTGTTAATCCAAGAGTAGCAGTAGCCGTGATTGCGTTGCTATTATCTCCCTGAGTTGCTTCAATCCCCTTAATAACGTAATGCGTAGAAGCGTCTGTGGTTAACACATTTGCGGCACTCCCTGCCTGTAGCTCACTGATGGTGAACTGCTTAAACGCCAACTGTTTGACCTGATCTGCCATTTTTTATTCTCCTATGCGAATTTCATTTGGGTGGCTACGCCGCCACCAGTAGATTGATTTATCCAAGTTGGTGCGCTGGTTCCATTGGATGACAACACTTGCCCTGCCGTTCCAACCGCCGACATCCCTGTGGTGTTTGCGGCAGTCTGATATGGAATTGTTCCAGCCGATCCACCTGTGACGTTTAGGTGTGTAGGTGTGCCGCTTAAATCGCTATAGGCTCCACTTGTCGCAACGGTCTTTATAGTTGTGCCGCCTATCGTTGGGGAGCCAGTAAACGCTGGGCTGGCAAGAGGGGCTTTAGCGGCAAGTAATGGATCTAATCCTAAATTAGTAATAGCACTTGACGCTGATGCTAAGTCCGAAAGATTATTGCTCTTTAAAACGAAATTTGCACTTGCAGTCACGCCGCCTTGAAATGCAGAACCATTCCAAACTTTTAGCTCATTTGCCGCTGTGTCAAAATATAAATCTCCTTGACTGAGAACATTCCCCCCACCGTCAGTTGAGGGTGGTGAGGAAGCAATTTGATATAAGTCTGCAAAATTATTTACGTCTGCAACGTTAGTTGCAACAGTTGACACCGCAGATGATATACCAGCAACGGTTGTCACATTTGATGATACGCCAGCAACAGTTGTGACGTTAGATGATATACCAGCAACGGTTGTGACGTTTGCATTGTTCCCAGCTACCGTTGTTACATTTGATGCTATATTATTAACACCAGTAACATCAGAAGCTATTGCATTTACTCCTGACACTGCCGCGCTGATGCCAGCAACCGTTGTTACGTTAGCATCTATACCAGCAACAGTATTTATATTTGTAGCATTTCCAGCAACCGCATTAATGTTTGTTGCGTTCCCAGAAACATTTGTAATGCTGGTTTTTAATGGATCAGTGTTGACAGCGGTTACGTCTGAGGCAATCGCATTAACGCCGCTGACTGCGCTTGAAATACCAGCCACAGTTGTTACGTTAGAACTTATTCCAGCAACAGTTGTTACATTGCCAGAAACGCCAGCAACAGTTGTGACGTTGGCACTGATACCAGCAACCGTACCTAAATTATTTGTAGGTGCAATCTGCCCTGCAACAGTCTGTAAATTGTTGTTGGTTATCTGTGGTGCTACTGTGGCAACGTCTGCGCCTGTCGCTAGATCAATGCCGTATAGAACAGAACCAGTTTGCCAGATCAAAGCTGTGGTGATATTTGCCGCCACTGATACGGTTGCAGAACCGTTTGAAAACGTAATGCCGTATGTGCCGCCAAGCGCATTATGAATTATGTAAAAACGCTCTGTTGCTGGCAACGTTACTGTTGGCGTTCCAGACAAGCTATTATTTGTAAATCGTAAAACCCTGTTGCGTGATTGGTTGCTGACATACTGTGTTGTCGAAAGCGTTACGTCACCACTTAGCGCGATTGTTTCAACGCCAGCTACAGCCTCATCTATCAGGCTTAAAGCATCTGAATTAAGGCTCGATCCCCACGTATCTTGGAAGTCTCCTGTGCCGATAAGTCTAAGGCCCAGCCTATCTGATGGTGTTGAAGCCATTGGTCGCTCCTAAATTGTAAACCAAAGTGTTGGTGATGGCGCAAAAAACATTTTGCTAGTCGATGCGGCAATAGTTGTGCTTGCCGCGCTGTTTACTGTTTCGTTAGTTTGGCAATAAACCGTAGCGGTATTTGCACCGCTATTTCGTATGCAGATAAAGCTACCTTCATATGCCAGCGGTAACTTAACTCCGCTACCGCTTCCAGCCGTTGTAATAAGGACAAGCGTTGCGTTGATTTCAGCGGCATCTGTCGCGGTACTGCCTGACGCTGTGAGAGATTGCGCCGCCAAGTCTGAAACGACTGGGAGCCTGTCTCTTTTTTTGTTTTCGAGGTCTTGGACTGCTTGCTCAACTGGGAGTTGGGCCATGTCATGTTACCACAACTGAAACATCTAAATCCCAACGCACCTCATCGTCAGCGACATGCAATGTTTCTATTTCGCCTTCTGCCAATCGTAACCAATACAGCTTATCGCTATCCTGTTTTAAAAATTCATTCGCCATTGCCAAGCAAATACACCGCAATAGGCGTGGGCTTTGGTTTGTCAAAAAATTGGTTGTATTAGACGGCCCTAATGCTGTCGGCTGTGCATAGTACCGCCAGCGATACGGGAACGTTGCATTAGGCGCAATTGGGAAAAAAGCGTTTGTGCTATCAACATAAAACGTTGTTGGTTTGCCTTGGCTAACGTTGCCGCTTGCGTCATAGGATCGCGCCGCCTCTATTGCATCCAGTGTGCTGTGCTTAATCTCAACCTTTTCTGTGCCACTATAATAAAATGAGCGTGACGCTACAAAGTCGCTAGGCACTGCTATATAGTCTTGCCCAACAACCATATTGCCAGTTGCAATTGACAGCATTTCACGCACACGCAATCTGCGAAAAATCCAATCCTCTGCTTCACTCAAAACAGTCGTTGCAGAAAAAGAGTCGTTGTTTACCCAATTCTGTATTGAGCCATCCGTACTTTTACTTGCTACTAGATTTGTGTAATCCATTTTTTATAGCCTTAAATATTGTTTCTGGCTCAATAACCGCATTGCAAAGTGATGCGCCTGTTGTTTCGTCCTTAGAACAATGCTCAAAAGAAAAGTGCAACCTGTGACATGGAAAGCATGGTGCTTTTTCTGGCAGTATTTCCTTTGCATTAATCCAGTGTTTTGTTAGCTGTTCTTTCCCGCTATGGCTGAGTAAAACAACCTTATGGTTTTTGCTTCTGCCAACAGCGTTTAGAAGCCCTGTTTCTGGCCCTACAACAACGTCTGCCGTATCTGCTATTGCCATGCTCCCACGCATTGGTAACGTACCGCATTGGGCCGCTATACGGCTTACATCGCCATGTATTTCCTGTGCTTCTGCAATCGCGCTATCTTGCAATGCAATCGCCTCATCATCGCCCATGAGCATGATATATGCGTCTGTCTCTGCTAACAGCTTTGCCAGCACCTTGCCCATATGCGGATACCACTTATGAACGGCAGAACCAGCCACAGCCCAGCAGATTAACGGCGCATCAAACCTTTGCCGTATTTCTTTGGCTTTCGCCCTCTCATCACTTGTTGCATAGAATACGGATCGAGAAAAATTATGTTTAACGCCAGCAACATCATGGGTACGCTCCATATAATTTGCATTAAACAGTTTATGCCTTGCGCTTTGAGGCCAGAAAAACTTTGCGCTATCAGACGATAATAATAATTCGCCCTCTATGCTTTCACTTAAATTAATTACCTTGTCGTATTCTGTTGCGATTGCATTCCAGTATTCTAGCAGATCATCGTTATCAACCTGATCTCGATCTTGCACCATCATCTTATCAACATGAGGGTTGGTTGCGTTGATAATGTCCTGTGGTGTTTGACAGTTTAATGTGATGTGGTGGCCTTGCTCTTTCAGCAACGGAAACACACCAGCGCAAATAATCTGATCGCCCCACGCACCATATCGAATAACCAAACAGGAATTTTTAGGCTTTGGCTTTTCAGCCAGTTGTTTGTTTTTGCTCATCACCAATAGGCCGTATCGTTTTTTTGCAACAACCATGTCAGGCCAGAGATGTTTTGCGTTTTGCTCTGCTTCGTTTTCGTCTGAGTTTATAAAAACAATATTGCCGTCAGCTTTAACGACTCTTTCCCATTCGGCTGGTGAATTATTAGCTGGTATTTCTTCGCCGCATATAACCAGAGCATCTAATGCGCCGTCTTTTATGATGCTAACATCACCTGTTTTTTTCCAGTGATTAAACAGCGCGGCATCACCGCCAATCTGCATCACTTTACCGCGAGTAAATGGCACAGAAAACCATTTTGGATTTTGTATTTTTTTTTGCATTTTCCTCTTGACTGTATGCTAGAAACAGCATATATGTTGTTTATTGATTATTTATTTGGAGAAATTGACATGTTTTGGAACATTAAAGAACACAAAGAAAACGGCGAAATCGTTATTAAGACTTTTGACGAAATAGATTACCCAAATGATCACCGTAGCAAAGCAAAGAGTGAAGCATTGTCATATTTTGAAGATGCAAAAAATGTGGCAGAAGCTACTTATCGTATTTTAGCGTCAGACAGATCAAGAAATAACCGCACTGAAGATGAATTGAAAAAACTTTATAATGATGCGGTTTGCAGAATTACATTTTCAAATTGTTTGGACGTATTGCTGGCTGAAGCAAGGCTTAAAAAAACAGACACTTCTGGTAACTTCAAAGTTAGCCTTAAAGGTATTTACAGCTACCCACAGTAACCAACAGGGGCTACGGCCCCTCCTTTTGGAGATTGATATGACTTATGAAATAACAAAGCTAGGTGAGACAAGTAACGTTGATACATTGGCAGATGTTGGGAAAGAATTTTTAACTTTTGGTCAAGGCAAATATGATATTGAATTAATAGATAAACGTTGGTCACACAGAAAGTTTATTTTAAGCTTTTTGCATTGGAACAAAAAATACATGGTTAAAGAATGGGAAATTTCAAGTTTTGAAGAATCTAAAGAACTTGCCGAAAAAGAAATTTTAGAAAAAGTTGGTCAGCTTGTTATTGACACTAACCCTGATAGCAGAAATTGGTGGCATGATCGTGATGGTGCTTTTGATGCAGAAAAGAAATAGGAGTTATTAATATGAAAATTCATGTGCATTACACAGTTGAAGTTGATGACAAAAAGATTAGAGAATATTTAGAAAAAGCTAATCCAGATAAGCAATGGTTTAATCCAGTAAATGGGCAAGACGTAAAGAAAATGCCAAGAAAAGAAATTTACAATTTTGTTTGGAATATGCTTGCCAAAGAATCAGTTGCTCCTGTTAACGCTTTTTTTGGAAAAGCTGGGTATGGAAGCCCAGTGAAGTTATATAATTTTAGAGAACAGAAAATTGAAAGACCCGCCCCTCGACCAGTAGTACATCGATACTTTGATGAAAACCTTGAAGAAATTTTTAAATAAAAACAAATTAGAAAAGATCAGGGGCTGGAATTAACCAGCCCCTTTTCTGTTACTTACCGCTGTAAGTCATTTTGGCTTTTGTTGCCATAGAGCCATAAGGCGTTTTGTCAGCAACTCCAGCAAACTTAATATTGCTTTTATCTGGCATTGTGCCAGCAGTAGAAGCATTCTCAGGTGGGCAAGCCTCCATAATGGTAGTTTTGCCACGACCAGATTGTCTTAATATTGCCATGCTAATCCTCCTTTAAGCGGCAGATGCCCACTCGACAATTCGAGCGTTTGTTGCATCGGAATGAACAAGACCAAAGCCCTCAAGAGCGTACCAGCCCATGCCCATTGAACGACCATAATCAGTTGGAATTTTCCCTCTGATTTCTGGAGCCATTGAGATAACTTCTGCTACCGTATCGCCGCCAAAGAAATAGCACCAATCGGATTTACCAGTAGTCCAGCCTGACCCATCTCTAGCATTACCAGCTAGAACTTGAGTTTGCTCTACAAAGCGCACTGCTTCAAAGCGACCAACTTCACCATTGGTAATCTTTCTATAACCAGTGACGGTATATTGATCGATTGCCTCTAGTTCGTCTTTCAAGTCTCTGAAAGTTGTTGGCCTTGCAATAGCAATGTAATCATCGCTTTGGTATGCAGGGATGTTACGCTCTTTCATCAAATCGCTAATCTTGCGAATATGATGCTTATTAAGAGCATGGTTGTTATTTGCAGTTGCCGTACCATTAGCATAAAGCGTACCTGTTGATGCGGCGGCACCAGTTGCAACATATTTCAACGGAGTCAATTTGAATTTTGACTCTGCTTCACTGTCTAGCACCTCACGGCAATCGCGTGAAAGTACGTTTCTGGTAACTTCCGTCACAGAGTGTTTGCCAAAGTAATCCGTAAGGCTTGTGAAAGGAACAGTGTTGCCCCATTCAGTAACCGTTGCGGTTGCTTGTGCAATGGTAAAGTTAGTCTCTGGCATTGCAGTAGTTTCAACAAGCTGTGCGCCTTTCGTTGCCATCTTGCTGTATACATTCCAAGTCACACTGCTACCGTTGTGTAATCCCTTCTGGGAAAAATCCTTGGCATCACAGAACTGACGGAATTTCGTAGACGCGCGAACTTCCATGCGTAGAACTGAACTGAGTTCGTCAGCATACAAATAGCCGCCTTTAGTGTTGGTAGACCATAATTGTCCAGCCATTTTTGTAGCCTCCTAAATTGGCGTTAATAAACTGGCAAATTCCTAGCCTCTCTTTCTTCGCGGATAATATCTGCTTGGGTTAAGGGTCTAGGTTCTCCCCTATTGGGAGTTGCCGCACTAATTGATCGCGGTTGTTTTGCCACGCCAGCTTTACGACTTTGCTTTTCAGCTAGGCCGTCAGTTGGTGTTGCTGAACCCCCTGTTTTCCAATCTCTGGCTTTAGCACCAGCATTCCTTAAAAGCTGGTCATACGATCTAACGGAGCCATAGTTTTTTGCTCTGGCCTCTGCATGACGCTCATTCCATTGCTGGACAGGTGCGGCATTCAGTTGTTGTTCCGTATATCCCAAACTCATCAAGTCTTGCTTGACTTCATCCAGATAGAACCGCCCTGCGACTTGTTGCAGTATCGGATCATTCTTGACCTCAGGGTATTCTTCCAAAGCATTGTTAAGTACCTGTTGCTGTGCAAGTTGCTCCTGTGCAATTTTAGCCGCCATCATCGCCATTTGTTGAGGGGATGCTTGTTGACCATTATTGCCATTTCGCAATGTTGCAACCACATTCCTAACGTCAGCTTCCTCGCCATACATCAACGCTTGCACAAGAGCATCATCATCTGTGGTAGATGCTTGTTGTGGTTGTTGCTGTACTGCTTCCTGTGGTGCTTGCTGTTGCTGTTCAAGCCGTACTTTAATTTCATTGGCTTGACGCAACGCCGCCGCCGCATCTTGGAAACGTCTGTCAGCAGAATCTGATTTCTGCGCTAGGGCTATTACTTCTGCTTCAGTTAACTCTTTAGTTTCGCCGTTTACGACTAACTTGAGTTTCCGCGATTTATCGCCTGTCGAACTTGATTCTGTTGCTGGCTTAGAGTCGCGCACTTCTGGCCGTCCATCTCTGGGTGGGCTTTCGGTTTCGCTATCGGCTTGCAATTCTTCATCATCTTGGGCTTCTGAGAACTCGCCATCTGACTCGCTCTCAATTTCGTTTAGACGTTTTGCCGCTAATTCATCCTCGATTGCATCTCTTGGATTTACGGAAACGTCATACTCAGGAGCCTTGGTTTCTGACTCCTTTACGTCTGGTTCGACATCCTCAGTAATGAGGGTAGTTTCCTCCATTGACATATTTTTTCCTTGGGTTGGTGTTTAGGCTATCAGCCTACAGATCGGTGATCTGTTCCTTGTCGAGCATTTCACGATGCGCCTGTCTGCCATCATTTACAATTTGCTCGATGTCTTCTTGCATACAGCTAAAGCGTTGTATCTCTGCTTGTATGCGTCTTATCTTTGCTGTTTCTTCCTCTGGGTCTAAATCTACCAGCTTGTCCTTTAGATCATCCACACGCTCTACCATGCGGCCCAGAACGTATTTAAATAATGGTGTGTTTAACTCTGCTTCAACATCTAAACCAAGTTTAGCTAATGCTAGTAAATCATCGTCAACTGTCATTACATCACATTAACATTTTTGGTCGGCAATAATTGCGCCCTTGCTAAATCAAGTTTAAAGTTTTGCTCTGCAAGTGCGGCTTTGCCTTGAACGTCCATTTCAGCCTTCTTAACGTCCATCTGGCCCTTCATCTGGGCCTCTGCCATCTTAACTTGCCTATCAATGTTCTTGTCTTGTAGCTGGCCTTGTGTGGCTCTCAATGCCTGTCCTAGTTGCCCTATTTGCGCTTGCAACTGGGCAATCCTTGGATCATCGCCTTGCTCATTTTTAAAGTTTAAGAACCGTTGACCGTCTTTATAACCAGCCTTACCAAATAGCTCTTTTGCTATCTCTTGTACGCCAGATGTTTCTAGTACGTTAGGGCCATAGACTTGCACAAGTGGCGCGACAAGCTGTTGAAACGACTGTATAGCCATTAAGAACTTGCGGCCCTGCATCATTGGATCAGTACCGCCAACACCAACGTTAACCGTCACTGTCAACTCGCCCTGCAATAGATCGTCTGTAATCTGGTTGATGCCGTACTTCTGCAACAACTCTGCTTTTTCTGCCGCAATCGCTAATATTACAGCGTCCGTTTCATACGCTTGCTCTAGATGCACCATCTGACGTAGCACAGGCTCGACAAACGTTTCTGAGAACACACGCAAGTCATATTCTGTTAGCAAGTTGCTTTCACCAGATAGCAAGTGCATACCGCCAACAGTTTCATTCATGCGCCTGTTACTGCTGACAGAACCACCGCTAAAATTGCCAGCCAAGTCATCAAAATCTGCATTAATACGGTCTTGCTCTGCATAAGCCTGACTGTTTACTGGTGGTGGAGCCATTTCTATAACGTCTGTGGCTGGATCATCCATCGTGATAACTTTAGCTGGTGATCTGTTCGTCAACGCTGGCACAAGTGCTTTGTTGCCACGCCGCACCTTAACCATTGGCGTTAGGCTAAACTTTAATGCGTCCATGCGTAGGTTTGCTAAGTCGTTTGCCTCTTGCTGTAGACTGCCAAGCATCTCAACACGGCTAGATGGATACGGCTTAAAAGCCTCGACATTACTAAAACCAACCACAACTGGCCTATCGCCGTTCTTGCAATGCAGATAGATTTCTGACACTGGGACAGGATCAGTAAGCAATGCCGCCGTTGCTAAAGTATAATATTGATAATCCGTTTCCCCACGCTTAACGAAATTCTCATGCACAAATAGAACCTCATAATCGTCTATTGGCGCATCGCTAGATGTTCTGTCTGGCCCATCAAACAAATGCCTTGCATCATCAAGGTTTGTTTCGTCCATCTCTTGGCCCATTTTTAGCGTTGCATCATCCAACTCTTTCCAAGCTGGCTGACCGCTTTTAGGGTTATCTGTTGTCATCATTGCCTTAACATCAATGGCGAACATTGGCCGTCTGACGATAAGGTATGGACTGCTATTTACTGGGTCTAGCCAATCTGACGCTGGATCAAACAAAATGTTTTCTGGCTCGATAGGCTCTATCGCTGGCCTGTCTTCCACAACAACCATGCGTGGCTCAACTTCCAGATCGCCATCCTCATTAATGATTGGCATATCTGACTCATCCATAACAGGCTGTTCGCCGTCTTCTGCTTCCTGATATTTCCAATAAATCTTGGCGGCAGTGATGCCGTAAATATCTGCCGTTTGTCTTGCCCCAATCACAGTACGAAACCAAGGTATGGTTTTTTGCAGTCGATAGTTTAGCAACTCTTGGATGATCGCCGCTGACGCTAATTGCTGTTCATCATTGTCATTTTGTGGCGAAATATTAACAACGTCCTGTGTGCTAAAAAACGCTTGTGCGGTAGTTGCTTCGTTTTTCCTTATGTAAGACCGTATTTTTGGCCTAAAGAGTCGTGAGCGTCTTTTAAATGCGTCTGAGTTGTATTTTGAGCCAGACGGATGTTCGTTGTTGAACAGGTTGATGGATCGCTCCCAGTCATCCCTGTGGCTGGTCTGCACATAATCAATCGCAGTGTCATAACAGTTTTTTGCCAGATCAAGCCAATCGGTATCGTCTTCTGAATCCATTGTTACTTCGTCTTGGTCAGCGTCGTAATCCATCAATTTGGAGTCAGCATCACCATCTGTAATACGCATTGGCTTCTCACTTTATTCTGGTCTGCTACCAATATTGTGAAATGCTTTATCTGCCGCATCGGCGTAAGCTGATAAATCAAATCTGTTTCGTGCTATTTTTGATCGCTCTAATATCTCGCCGCCAGCCCTCATTACAGCCCTCTCGAAATCAGGCTCTTGGCTCAGATTGATGAAATAGCCATGATCTGGCGATAGTGCTTGATTGCGAACAATAGCAATGCCATCACGCAACGCCACTTGCCACTTGTACCCCTTGTAATGGCTATCAAGTGTTGCCGCCGCCCTAGATGCCATGTTTACCTCATCAGGCGTAGGCATCTTTGCTGTGTCACGATAGACGTTAATATTTTCTGTCATTTAGGCTGACTTGGTGCGGCTTCGCCTTGGATCACATAACGACCACGGCCATGACTATCGGTTGCATTGCTTGGTTTGCCAAACTTGTAGACCCACGGCCTTCGTGACTTCTCATAGAAATCGCGGTCAGCCTCTAAAACAACGCTTTGCCAGCTTATCACTGTTTGCGTCATTTCTTTTTGCCGCCTTTAGGTTTTTTCTTTCCGTACATTTAGCTATCCTCAAAGTAGTCGGTTTCGTAAAATTGTTCTTCGCTGGGCCTATGATCTGGACTAGCAAAGGTAAGTAGAAACGCATCAGCTAAATCTGGTGAGCCACCAATGCGCTGTTTGGTTTTGTCTTTTGGCTCTACTTGAATTTTGCCGCTTGCCGTCATCTGGTATTTTGGTGCGGTCAATTCGCCAATTAAATCACCGTCATCTGGCATTTTGCAGTCGCGGCTTTCTAGCCATTCACGGCCTCTAAACCAAAGTTCATCACGCAAACGCATGTACCTTGCTCTAACGCTAGGACTCTCTGCCACATTGATGCCAACGGCTGGCAAGTCTTCGTCTTGAAGAATGTCAACTACACCAGCCCCGATGCCGATAGAGTCAACACAGATTTTGTTAGGCCGTTCAGAAATTGCTGTTTGCAAGTATTCGTCAATAATAATTCCAGCCACTTGAGTTACAGATTTGTTGCGCCAGCTTTTCACAGGCTCTAGCAATGTGTTTCGTTTGCGCTTTGCAAGTGCTGTTGCATCATCGCCAAATCTGGCAACGTCAACGCCCCATGTTGGCTGGCCCTCTAGCACATCAACGTCACGCCTTATTGCCGCCTCACACAGCGACAAAGAAATAATTGCGTCATCAGATTGCTCTGGGAAGTCACCAAGCACACGCACAGCGTAGATGGCACTGTCAACGCCATATTTGTACGCCATTTCATCTATGAAACTTGGATCAACCCTAGTGCTGTCTTCGCAACTGACACGCTTTGTCCACCATTTAGATCGATGGCTGTTAAAAGCATCGTAAAAATAGCCTGACGTTCTGGTGGGGTTGCCCACCATCAGCGTCTTTGCGCCCTTAGTTGACATTGCGCCTTGGC
>WLWG01000834.1_pt1 | contig 30613 bp, 45 predicted proteins | sample 6712871 | NCBI WGS metagenome assembly WLWG01 (sample SAMN12718693, study PRJNA515312) | sponge metagenome | isolation source: marine sponge | host: Mycale hentscheli | place: New Zealand: South Island, Marlborough, Capsize Point | collected 2003-05-01
GAACAACTATTCAGTTGACAGGTAGTGTAAACCTTATAGAGCTTGGCATGAGTGTTTACGGAAACTATGGAGGTACAAGTGGTGCGTATGTCACAGATATAAATATAACAACACCAGACACGGTAGCGGATGTTACTTTCAGTCAGTCTATAGGTTCAGGAAGTGGTACACTAAACCTGTACAAGCTAGTTAAAGATAAGGTTGTTGGTGGATTTAATAACTATGCAGATGCGTTTGTTGTATCAGTTCAGCCATCGGTAACCGACCTTTCTGCTGGAGACGGAGAATACGACACGGTTTCATTTAACGATGCCAACAACGGATGGACTAGCTTCTGGGATTACAAACCAGACTTCGCTAACACCCTGAACGCTGATTACTACACATGTAAAAATGGTAGTATATGGAAGCACTACGATGCGACCACAGCTAAGAATAGGGGTCAGTTCTACGGGGTTCAGACTGACACAAGTGTAACCTTTGTGTTTAACCCCTCTGTTTCAGTTTCTAAAAACTTCAACACCGTGTCTTACGAGGGTACAAACGGTTGGGAGGTTGAGAGCTTTAAGTCAGATAATCAAGGTATCGACCTTAATAATTATTCTGGCCCACCTAGTTTAAATGACTACCAAGACGTAACCGCAAACGTCTATAGCTATGATGAAGGTTCGTACACAGAGGGTGGGGTTACATACCGAGCAGGGTTTGACAGGAAAGAAGGTAAGTATGTGTCCAACCTTGTTAATAATAGTACCGCAAGAATTGATGAAGTTATATTCGGTGTAGACATGTCAGGGATAAAGGGGTACTACGCAACAGTAAAAGTAAAGACAGACGCAACAACAGATGTTGGTGGTTTAAAGCAAGTGTTTGCTGTGTCCACTAACAATGTTTTTTCATCACAATAAAATAAAAAGTAATGGCTATAAATCAATTTGTAAGTAGTATTCTACCAGTTGTCGGTGACGCACTAACTACTGGTATGGCTTTGTATAGAACAAAAAATACTAGAGATAAATATGTTGAAGAAGAACAGGAGGCTAGTAAAGAAGTTCAAGCACTCAAAGACAACAGACAGGCAATCATCGACCCTTCTACAGCACTTGAGGACTTGAGTGGCACTTTTTCTAACCCATACGCAAACTTAGGTGTTGCAACAAAAGCGGCTGAGATGAGAATGGAGCAGACGGATGCTGCACTAGCAAACACACTAGACACACTTAGAGCTACAGGGTCAGGTGCTGGTGGTGCTACCGCACTTGCACAGGCTGCACTACAGAGTAAGAACGCTGTTGCGGCTGACATACAACAACAAGAGGCGGCAAATCAAAGACTAAGGGCGCAGGGTCAAGAAAAGCTACAAGCACAAATAGCGGCTGAAAAGACAAGGATACAGCAAGGTAAAATGGCTGGTATTGAGTATGTTTACAGTGCAGAAGAAGAAAGAAGAAATGCAGACCTAGACTACGAGGCAAACAAGGAGGCAAGAGCAGACCAAAAAGAGTTTGGGATGGAGCAACAACTTTTAGATATGAAAAACAATACTCCATTGACGGGACAGATTGCTGCATTTGGATTAGAAAGATTAGGTATAGACAATCTTTTCGGAGGTTAATTAAAAATATATAAAAATGGCATATAGGAGTCAACCAACTTCAGTTTCGGGTTTTAGAGATATTTCAGTGAAAGGTCCTTCATTGCAGGATAAAGCTGCGCTTGAGTCTGCAAAACGTGAGGCTGAACGTAAGAGATTAGCGGAAATAAATAAGAAACGTGAGGAGGCTAACTGGAGAATAGAACAAGAGGAATCTTTATATTCTGCTGATTTACAGGCTGGTATAAGAACTGCTGCCAACAAAACTAATGTTGACTACACATCACTCAATGACTCTATGAGTAACATGGTCAGCCAGTTGTCTGCCGCAAGAATTAGGTTGAAGCAGTCTAGTGGGCCATACGAAGAGATGGACCCAGAGGGTAATGTTGTGTTCAACACCCAAACAGACAAGGCGTACATAAAGAGTGCCACAGACTTTATAAAAAACTCTGAGACTAACTTTAGTTCTGTTGCCTATATACAAGAGGAGTTTAAAAAAATACCTATGGGTAACGGAGAGGGTGAGACAAGTAGAAAATTTACTAGCCCATACCTAGGTTTATTAAACGCTGCATCTAACCCAGCATCTGGTCAAGACGTATCAGTGTCTTATGATATGGAGTACGACAATCAGACTGGTCATAAAATGGGTATCGTAATGAAGGGTGAGTCTGTGAGAAGGCTAAACGCAGAGATGGGTAACAAGGGTGATACATACACGATAAAGCCAGAGGAGGTTACAAATCTTATGATGGGTAATAACGACCCAGACAATTTTGGATTATTTTATAGAAACCCAAGCACAGTGTCAGAGCTTGAGAAGAAAGCGGTTACCAATGGTATACTAGATGGGAAAGATGGTAGTGTTACATCGGATTATATGATAGAGGTTGACGATGCATTCGAGGTTGTAAACGAACTAACTAAAACAAAGCAATTAGCCACCGTAAGTCAGCCTAACTATCCTGTTATAAAGCAGAACATGGCAGGTGCTGTCAAGTCTAAGCTTATGACCACTTTAGATAAGGGTATGGTATCAACGAGTGTACTTATAAACACATACGCAGAACAAGACGAGGACGGAAACTACTTTTATGTACCGCCAAAGAAAGACATTAGCGGAAACATCATGTACACATCGGACGGTAAGGTTGACTTTGGTACTGATGAAGAAAAAGAAGAAAATAGAGTTTACCTGGGGGATGGTGAACTAGAGTTTGATATGAGTAGTGACAACGAATCTTTTGGTGGTCTTTCAAAGGATGACTATGAAGGTGTTTATGGCCTTATAGAGAATGAGTTTATGAAGAGGGCTGGTGTTTATGACCCACAAGTTAGAAAGCCTTATGGTGATAAGATGACGGTGGAGAGAGGATTGTCTAGAGCAGAAAGAGCTAAAAAGTTAGCTGAGGACAAAGGCGAAGACGTAACAGCAGATTTGTATACAATAACAGAAATACCCGCTGAAGATGCGTCTTATGACCCAGAAGAGGGTAAGTTTGGTAGTGGCTCTGCAATTCTAAGAATAACAAATGAAGATATAAACATAGCACCAAAAGGTGAGCCAACACAAATAGCGACTGTATCTGGTATTGGAAAAGACTCCAAAGGAGTTTACGCTGAAACAAATGCAGGGAAAAAATATGAATCTGATTTCCCAGGTGTAATTGACAACTACCAAAACATACTAGAAAGTAAAGCTGATAAAACAGAAAAGGCAGCCATATCTAAAAGGTTTGATGAATTAAAAGCAAAAGAAATACCTTCTGCGATAAATGAGGAGCAGGCTAGGAAAGACCTTGATGAGTTAATAAAGAAGAATACTAAGGGTGGAGAAGATGATGAGGCGCAGCTTATAAAAGACTTAAAAAGTGATTTTAAAATATCAACTACTGAGGGAGAATTAAACATATTTGGACTTGGAGACAATAATTTTGAGGATGCAGATGATAGGAAAAAAATCATAGAACTTATATTTGAGCAACATGGTGATGAAATAATAAAGAGATACTCAGATTTAAAAAACCCATTTGATAAAAAATAATATGAACGAGAAGGGAGAACAGTTTTACGATTTTGTTAAAGCGCAGGGTATTAATGTACCTAACTCTTATGATGAGTTTAAAACCGCAATGCAAGATGCAAATACTGCAAGTCAGTTCCATGCATTTGTAATTGATAAAAATATTAGTGTCCCAGAATCTGTTGAAGAGTTTCAATCTACATTCAGCGATGGGGGAGCTGACGTAAATTTTACCGAAGGTTCTGTAGAGCAACAAGAGCAGCCTACAGAGCCTTTAGAGCAGGATATAACCATTGAAGATGGGACAATAAAAACTCCTGAAATGGACTTTAACGCTCAAGCTCTTCTTGATAAAAAATTGAGTGAAAAGTACTCTGGTCCAAAACTAACATTTGCTGAGGGTGAACCGTTCGTGGAAGAGCCTATAGATATTTCTATACCTGAAAAGAAAGACATTGTAAAGGGTAAGACATACACACCATCAGAAACAATCGCTGAAAAACAAAAAGAAATAGTTGATTTAAATAAAGAGATAGACAAGATTCCAGAATTTAAATACACTAGGATGGCAGGTGACCCACAAATAATTAGGGCTACCAAAACAGAAACTGATTTATACAACAAAAGAAGAGATTTAATAAAATTAAAAAATCAAAAAGAAAAACAACTAATTGATTCAAAAAATTCAAATGACGATATACTCTCAGCGGAGAGTGGCTCCTCATATTTTTTAGATGGAAAAGAATTAACAAGAAGTCAGTTAAAAAACTTTGCCACAGGTATGGAATTTACCACAGGGTTGGAGAGTGGTGATAAAGACTTTGACATAAAGGTTGAGAATGATGGGCAGATGGATGACTTCTTATTATCTCAGAAAGAAGCAGCAGACGTTGGATTTTTTGAAAAATCTGCAAGAGGATTTGCATCCACAACTAAAGATATATTAATTAATGGAATTGATGTAAGATTTGCTGAGTCTCAACAACTATTGGCTGATATTGGACTAATAGACGAGGAGGCTGCTGCGATGACCACGGTTTTAGGTTCTTATCAACCAGAGTCCGCAAACAAGGCTTTTGCTTTAGCTAAAATGGAGGTTGAGAGAGACCCTAGAGAAAAGAAAGATTTTGGAGATGCCTTTCTAAGAAACTATTCAGCTCAAATACAAAACACAACCGAAGAACTTAGAGGTAAACAACTAGAAAGGAGTTACGATGTTATAGACTTATTAGAAGCAGGAGAGATTGGTGCTGCGTCTAAGGAGGTAGCTAAAATGAGTGTGGAAAGCCTCCCATACACCTTTGTTGCCATGACTGGTTGGGGTGGTTCAGCCCTCATTGCAAACAGCGTTCAGGCTAGAGAATACTACGATTTAAGAAATCAAGGTGTTTCAAAAGAAAAAGCATTAACATCATCTGGACTTGCCGCTCTTATCGAGACCGCTGATGCAGCATTAGAAAGTAAAATATTTAAATCTAATATAAGTAAAGCTAGGAATATAACGAATCAGACTGGAATGGCGGCTGGATACACTAAGCAACAGTTAAAAGACCTTTCAAAAAATGTGTTTAGTTCCTATGTTAAAGAGATGCCAACAGAGCTTGCGCAAGGAACATTAGGTGAATTAAATAGGCAGTGGGCTACGGATAAACCTATAGATTTTGAGTCGGCTAGTAGGGCTGGTGTTATTGAGTCATTAGCTGCGGGACCAACAAGCACCATAATTTCATCACCAGCAATGGCCAAATTGGTGTATGCTCCAGTTAAAAGGTATAAAGACCTGTCTAAGATTCAAAACACAATAGGAGATTTTCTATTTAGGTCGGTTGAAACAATAGATGACACAGAAAGAAAAATACTGTTAGACCAATCAAAAATGTTGGTTAATGATTTTGTTGCTGAGTCAAATAAGATAGAGCAAACAGCTAAGAAAGCTACAGAAGAAGAGAGCAACATACTTAAAGACCTTACTTTACAAGAATTTACACTCGAAAGAACTTTAGAAAACACCGATAATTTATCTCCAGAAACCGTTGAGGTTTTGCAAAGTAAATTAGACAACATCGGTAATCAAAAGTCTGAACTAATAAATAATATAGATAGTAGAGAGGATGTTGCCGTAGAGGATGTTGCTGCGCCTGAAGAGGTAATTGAAGAGCAAGAGTACACTAAATTTGTAGATGAGGGCGTGGCATCTGAAGAAAGGATACAGGATATAGCTGATAAGGTGAGACAGCAACAAGAACTTACCCCACGAGAACAAGAAATATTTACAGACAAAACATCGGAAGTAAATCAAAAGATTGAAGAATTTACACCTACCGAAGAGGCTGCTCCTGTTGAGGAAGCGGAGGTAGAAACGTATACGCTACCTGAAACATTAGAAGAAAGAAAGCAAGACTTTGACATTATAGATAACAGAGGCGGTAAGGCAGACTTAGAAATTGAAGAAGACGGAAAGACTGGTAGGTGGTATGTTGAAAATAATAAAACAGGAAGAATTGTAGCTGTAGAAACAAAAGCTGAAGCTCAAGCTGAGTTAAAGGAACCAGTCTGGGACTATGGAGAAGGAGAGCCGATTATAACCGAAGACGCTGCTCCTGTTACGGAGGCTGTGGAAGAGGATGTAACTTTAGATGATATATCAAAAAAATATGAAGATGTAACTCTTGATGTTTTTGAAAAAGAAAATGTTTTAAGTTTAGATAAAATTATTGTCCCTGAAGGAAATAGGGGTGAAGGCATAGGCTCGAGTGTAATGCAAGATTTAATTGACTATGCAGATAAAAATAATTTAAAGATTATACTTACGCCATCAAAAGATTTCGGAGCAACATCTGTAACAAGGTTGAAGAAATTTTACAAGCAATTTGGGTTTATAGATAATAAAGGGAAAAATAGGGACTTCTCTCACAAAGAAAGTATGTATAGAAACCCAGAGGAGGTTGTTTCTAAAACAGAAGAAGTGGTAGAGGAGGTGCCAAAAGAAGCACCCATAGTAACAGACGATGCTGGTAAAGCTATAACCGTGTATCGTGGTGGAAAACCAGCTTCAGGTGTGCAGTTCTACACTGATGACCAAAAATTAGCTGAAGACATAGGCAAGGCAAAAGATGAGGGTGTGCAAAAAGCAACCGTTCGTATGGAGAACCCTTGGACACCTGAGAGTTTAGATGTAAACAACGCCCCACAGTGGATGAAAGATTGGGTTCGTAGTCGAGAGGAGTTTACTACAGTGGACGAAGAGACTATGGCAGCGGAAGAAATCCCAATGGAGCAAGCTATTCAAGAGATTAAAGACATGCGTCTATCCTTTAGGGATGTTAGTCTTTGGCAAAGCTTTGTGAATGAAACTCTCAAGCATCATGATGGTATTATTGCTTTTGACCCATCTGAGGATATGGCCACTGACAAAAAGATTTATATAACAAAGTCACCAGAGCAAGTAGTAACAGAAGAAGTAACAGAAGAAGTAACAGAAGACACTACTAAGGGTAAGAAAGAGATAACCGAAGTAAAAAGTGGTACTCACACTTCATCTAACCCTATAAAAATATTCAAGGGACTTGCAGGTAAACAAGACCTTAGTGGTGCCAGAATAAACGCCCATGAAGGAGCTAAGGGTGTATTTACCGCTGTGGATGAAGACTTAGCAAACGAATACGCCAAAGACAAAGGAATGTCTGAGACAATTCTTCCAGCAGGTACAACATTTGAAGTTGTTGAGATTGATGGCACAGGTATGACACCTGGACAGTATAGAGCTGCTGAAGTAAAGGCTATTAACGATTCTAAAGCAGATGTCGTAAAACTAATAACTGTTGATGGCAGAATAAAAGCAGGGACAAAGAAACAAGAACAGTATATAGTTAAAAATGAGGAGTTAATAAAAGAAGTAAGAAAGCCTACAAAAGAACCCGTAAAAAAGGACGTTAATGCCGAGGTTAAAACCCTTAATGACAACTTTGTTGAGGATGAAAAAGGATTCTTTGGTAAGAAAAGAAGACCGATTGGTGATATAGTGTCATTTGCTAAAAAAAATAATATAAGTGAAGAAGCACTTACTATGTTTCTTAAAGACAAAAAATACAGTGAAAAACAAATAGAGTCAGCTATTTCTACTTTGAATCAAGAGATAGACATGTCGGCAAAAGTAGTTACATGGCTTCCTGATTTTGCTAACAAGGCATTAGAAAAAGCATACGAACAAATTGGTGACAAATACTATAGACTACTTAAACTACAGAAACAAACTTCAGCTAAGACAAACAGGATTTTAAGTGAAGAGGTCGATGCTTATTTAGCAACGGAATTAGAGACATCAAAAATTGCTGAGTCAATAAACAAGTTTAAAAACAGGATAATTAAGTCTAAGCGTAAGCAAGACCCAGCTCTTATAGAGAGAATGTCTAAAGACAATATATCTGTAGAGAGTTTAGGTTTGTACATGTACGCAATGCATGCTACAGAAAGAAACGAGTTTTTAAAGCAAAGAGCGATAGATGAAGGTAAAGAGGGTAACTTAGAGGGACTTAGTGGTATGACTAATGAGCAAGCCCAAGAAATATTAGACTCTATACCAACAAATACTAAAGAGAAGTTAGGGGAGTATGCCTCTGAGTTTAGAAAAGAGGTAATAATCAAAAGGATTGACAACTTAAAAGATAGTGGTTTAATCAATGATGAAACAGCCGATAGGTTAAAGAACACATACAAAAATTATGTCCCTTTAAAGGTTGAGGAGTTTGAGTCAACAAAAACAGCTACAACAGCACCTAGAAAAATAGGCGTGAAAGGCAATGTTATATGGAAGGCAAAAGGAAGTAACTTTTTTGATGCGCAGTCTAGAAGAAATCCAGTGATTGAGTCTATAAACGCATACATCCAAGACGATATCAAATCGGAAAGAAACAGAACCTTTCAAACCTTAATGGGGTTGACAAGAGAGATTGATGATAAAAACATATTAGAAATATATAGACCTAGATACCAAGAAATGACTGATGGTCTAGGTAATAAGGTGTTTATTCCCCTTCATAAAGAACCACCAAATCAGTCCATATCAGGTAATGTTGACGGTAAGGTGGTTTACATTATAGCGAAAGACAAGGATTTATTTAAGTCTTTAAATAACGTACCGCAAGGTAACTACAGTACAGCAGTAAAAGTTTTGCAAGGAGTAAACAGCTACTTGAGAAATGTAAACACGTTATTAAACCCAGAGTTTATTGCAACCAACTTTGCAAGGGATATTCAAACAGCTTTAATAAATATTAGCGCAGAGGACGCAAGAAAGATGTCCCTACAAATGATAAAGAATATACCAAATGCAGCGAAAGGTATTTTTCAAAACGAAAAAGGGGTTGAGTCTAAGTGGTCTAAAATTTATCAAGAACTAAAAGACAATGGTGGTGATATAAGTTGGTTAGACATTAACTCAGTAGATAAGATACAAAAAGAAGTGGTCAAGGCTGAAAAAGCATATAGAAAAAACCCAACTCAAAGTAAGCTTAAAGATTTAATGATGATTATGGGTGGGTTTTTTACTTCAACCATAAAAGCTAGTGAAATGGCAACAAGATTAGCTGCCTATCAAGCTGCAATAGAAAATAATTATCCACCAAAAAAAGCTGCTAGTTTAGCTAAAAACCTAACTGTAAACTTTGAAAAGAAAGGTTTTGCTGGAAACATTATAAACACTTTTTACTTGTTTGCGAACGCTGGATTACAAGGTTCGTTTAGGATATTCAAAGCTTTGGGTAAAAAGGGTAGGGGTGGTAATAGAGCTAGAGCTATTGTTACTGGGATTATAGCAACATCTTTTCTCAATGCAATGCTTAATGAATTAAATGATGATGAGGATGAGCTTGAGTTGTTGACAGACTCAGATAGAGACAGAAAAATGGTTTGGAAGTTGTCAGATGGTGGGTCAATTACAATACCATTACCATACGGATACAACGTATTTTGGGCTTTAGGGCAAAACATGTATAGATATGTAAGTGAAAAAACCAATGCTTCTCAATTTATGGCGGCAACCATAAGCTCAGTGAATGGAGCGTTTAACCCATTCTCTTCAGCCATTGATGATGACGCTGGGGCAGCACTTATTCAGTCTATAACCCCCACAGCAGTTAAGCCTATAGTGGAGATAGGTATGAATAAAAATTGGAATGCCGCACCAATTAAGCCAGAACAGCCCCCATTTGGCCCTAAAAAGAAAGAATCAGAATTATATTTCTCTACAGTTAGGAAGCCTAGTAGAAAAGTTACAGAATTTTTAAGTGAATTAGGTGTAGCTGAAATAAGTCCAGAAATAATAGATTATACGGTTGATTTCGTAGGTGGTGGTTTAGGTAGATTTATTACCAACTCAGGGGAGTTAATTTATGACGTAGCTACTGGAGAAGATGTACCTGAGTATAGGATTCCGTTTTATAGGCAGTTTTATATGAAGCCAAACGAAAGGAACATCATACCTTTTATTTATGAAATAAATGCAAATAGAGAAATACAAGACTTTACCGAAAGAGAGGAGAAGTTGTACAAGAAGTATTTACTAAAGGCTTTTAAAGATGGACTCATAGATAATAGTAAGTATAACAGAATGAGGTCTGATTTTGATGAGGCTAAATATAAAAGAAAAGCCGCTAAGAAAGATAGCTTCTTTGATTAACAAAAAAAAGGGGGTGTCTTATGATATGAACACAACACCCCCTCCTAAACCAATCACAAATCAATCACAAATATATACACATATGTCATACATACATATGCGTATAGCATAATTATTTATCCATCGCAGCTTATACAGTTTTCATCTGTAGCACTCGCTGCAATATCACCCCTAAGTACAGACTCAGTCCTCACATAGTACAGGGTCTTTATACCCTTCTTCCATGCGTCAAGGTGAACCCTGTTAATAAACTTAGGGTCAACCGTTGATGGGAACGCTAGGTTAAGACTAACACCCTGGTCTATGTACTGCTGACGTATACCAGCTTGGTTCACAACCTCTAGTTGATTAATCTCCTTGAACGTCTTGAATACCTCCTTTGCTGAAATCTTATGCTTACCAAGTAAGACATCGTCCAACTCCTTCACCCCCTGAACAGAACCACCGTCCTCAAGAATCTTACCCCACACCTTATCGTTGTTTAAGTCGTTGTGCTTCAGCACCTTCTCTAGACTAGGATTCTTTCTAATAAACGTACCCTTGAGTGACTGCTCTGTAAAGACATTGGCCGCCCAAGGCTCGATGCCAGGACTAACATTACCACTAAGTTTCGAGTTAGATACAGTGGGAGCAACAGCACGAAGGTGGGTGTTCCGCATTCCTGTACCAACGCACCAAAGCGGCTCACCGAAAGCTTCTGCAAGAGCCATAGAAGCTCTCTCTGTTTCAATCTTGATTTGGCTAAATATTCTACGAGTCTCATACTGCGATAGTAAACCCTCGAAAGGTAGTCCCTTCTCCTGAAGGTAAGTATGCCATCCGAGTACTCCCAGTCCCAAGGCACGTCCCTTCTCAGCAGAACGGACGGAATTTTCAAAGCCAATCTTTCCTTTCGCCTTCTGTATAAACTCCTCAAGTACCCCATCAAGGAACCATGTCGCATCATATATAAGGTTAGTGTCTTTCCATTCATCATACTTAGCTAGGTTTAAACTTGATAGGCAGCACACAAAGCTGTGGCTCTCATCGGTGTGTAAAGTAATCTCAGAGCAAATGTTTGTCATGTGTACCTTCAAACCAAGCCTCTTGTACTGCTCTGGGTTCTGCTTGTTTACATTACCCTTGAACATTATGTACGGCTCACCTGTGGCCTTACGCTTCTGTAACAGCTTACCCCATTTGGTTCTAGCCTCAGTGTCACCGTCAAGGAGCTTACGCATAAACTTATCCCCAACAACAGCGCACTGATGAAGGTTAAGTGACTGCCGATTAACGTCACCCCTTGGTTCTCTAATCTCTAGCCAATCCTCAAAGTCTTCGTGTTCGATGTTTAGGTTAACACTTGCTGCACCCCGTCTAACAGCCCCTTGGTTAGTGGCTAATATACTGGAGTCGTATATCTTACAGAACGGTACAACACCATCAGATGTCCCGTTACCTTTTATACTAGCACCAGCAGGTCGTATCTGGTTTATACCAACACCTACACCACCACCGTGTTTAGCGAGTAGCATCATCTCTAAGTTCTTACCACCAATGTCAGCTATAGAGTCAGCGACATCGATACCAAAACAACTGATTGGTAGACCCCTGTTTGTACCTGTGTTAGAGAGTACAGGAGAGGCTAAACAAAGCCAACCTTTCCATATGTAATCAAAGAATGTTTCGGCCATCTCAGGACGCTCTAAATGTGCGGCAACAGTGTTAGCCACCCTCCAGTAAGCATCCTTTGGTGTCTCATCGTTGATGAGGTATCCACCAGCTATTGTTTTCTTATATACGTCTGACTCAGCCCAATTCGGGTAGTCCTTACCCTTCACCCACCTGTGACTTGACATCTTCTTTTTCTTTTTTGATTTGTTCTAGGTTCTTTTCTTTTAGGTCTTCCAATGCCTTGTCGTAGTCTGGCATCATCTTGATTAACTCAAGTGTACCAACAGACATCTCAGTGAGCCTTTGGTTTTCGTTTATTATGTGTTGAACCACACGAGTAAGTGACTCAACCTTCTTTTGCATTTCTATCAGTGTACTTTCTTTCATTGTATTTAATTTAATTATTTACCAAATATCCGCAAAGTCTTCTCCTTCATTCGCTTTACTATAGTCTGTCGGGCGTACCGAAAAGAAATCAGTGTGGGTATGACCACCTGTAAGATGATAAAACCAATCAAGATTAGACGCAGATTCCTCATCGTATTCAAAAGACTTTTCGTACCCCAGTTCTTTGATTTTTTCATTTGTTCTCTTTATTATAAACTGCTTTAAATCGTATGCCTTCAGGTTCTCTAAGTCACCCATCTCAAACATCTTGTCGATGTATTTATGTTCGAGTTCCATCATCATGGTCGCTGCGTTAATAACATCGTCCCCAACCAAAGGTCTTAGGCTTTCATCCTCCTTACACATTTGGTTGAACAATCTACAACCCATCTTACTATGAAGTGATTCATCTCGAACACTCCACTTCATTTGTTGCCCGATACCCTTAAGTAGATTTCGTAACTGAAAACTATACAGAACGGCAAAAGCAGAGTATAAGCTAACACCCTCGGCAAAGGCACTAAATATTGCGAGTGATTTAGCCATGTCAGTATGACTAGAGCTATCCACATCCATGAGGTTGTTAAAACGGTTGGCAGTAGCACTTTCGTGCAGAAATCCTTTAAAGTCATTTAATCCTAATGTTTCGTTTAAATATGAGTAGGCTACAGCGTGGATGGTTTCCTGTGACCCAAACATCATAGCCATTTGTTGTATTTCGTGTTTTGGAAACCAAGACACAACCTTCTGTGTCCAATAATCAGATACAGCACATTCAGTTTGTGCGAACCCTAGTAGTATATTACCCACTAAATTCTTTTCAGGGGCAGTGAGTTTCTCGTTCCAATCCTTTACATCACCAGACATACTTATCTCGGTGTGCAACCAAAAAGCTTGCGCTTGTTTCAACCAACCATCCGTGTAGTACTCTTCATATTCAAAAGGTTTGTACTCTATTCTCTCATCAAATAATCCCATGTTAATATCTATATATACTTAGTGCTACATCTATAAATGGTACATAAATTACATGTATTGTCTGTGTGTACTCATCACCATCGCTATCAACACCCTCAGATGCGTAGCTTCTAAACCCAAATAATATTCCAGGGTATAGTCCAATACTTAATTCCCAACCTGTTTTGTCTTGCATTTTCTTTTTTCTTTTATTAAATTAATTACTGCTTCACATTCTTTCTGATTCTGAGGTTTGTATAGGGTCACCCCTTTTAGGTGTTCATTTACATACCGCTTGAACAACTTCCACCTCATTGGGAATGACTCATTAGCCCTACCCTTTGTCTCTATTATAAAGTCCTCACCAATAAAGTCTGGTGTATATTTTATAGGTAGTATCTTCTTGTTCCCCCTGTCCACCATATCCCTCTTGCCGTTGGCTTGTCTTTCGTAAGAAGAACTCTCAAACATAAAGCCATCTATCAATGTAAAGGTTTCTCCCTCGTAAGCAGCCTTTATCCTAGCCTTTTTTAAAGCCATATACATATACTTCTCAAGGCCAGATGCGAACTTAATACCATCGTGTGTGACCCTCTTAGCCCTTACTGGCCCCCTCTTCTTACTCCTCCTCCTCTTACGAATCACTTATGAAACTCAACTGACTCACATCCCTCTGGTGGGAAATTTTTAAAAAACTCTTTCATTTCTTCTTGATTGCTTTCTGAATCACCCCTAACAAGCTTCCTCCCATCTTTCATATGAGCAGTAAAAACACTTTTTTTATGTGTCTTTAAAAATTCTATTTGTTCATTTAAAGTTAATGAATCTTGATAGGCTTGCGCCTTTTCGTTGTGTTCTAATAATTCTTTTAATGTCATTATATTTAATTTATTAATAGTTTTTCAAATATAGTGGTTGTAGATACATCACCCTACAGGAGTATATCAATAAGCTTGTCTGACTTTCTTTTATCAATCATCTTTTGCTTGATACACTCTAGGTATATCAACGTATCAGCTATTTCTTCTTGGGTGTGTTCAATCCATTCTTCAATGGAAAGGTCTGCTTGGTCAACGGTCTTGCCGTACTTCTTGAGACCCTTTTCTTGTTGCCTGTCTATGATAGACTTTATGTTGGTAATAATCATAATTACTTGTTTTTTTCTGGATTAGTGATGTTAGGTAACTTCTTTTTTTGACTAGACAAACAGGTGTAACATATCTTATTGGATTTCAATAGTATACCTATTTGGTCTCCACAAACAACACATTTATTGGTCATATTAAATCTTTAATCGGTAGGAGAATACCTTTACTTGTGTCGCTGTCACCCCCTGCTACATCTCTCCTTGTGCCGATGTACTTTCTGCATCGTGTCTTCAGCTCTGACAAAGATATCAATACAAATGAATGAGCAATAGCAAAGCAATAAAAGTCAGACTGTGTTGTGGATATACCACTTGGCTTACCTCTGCTCTCGTACTCTACAAACACGTTACCAGTTTCCTTAGCCCTCAAGTCATACTTAACCTCTATCTTAGAGTTAGATAACATGTCATCAAGCTCAGACTCCTTTAACTGACCAACCTCTAAGTCATACTTAAAGTCGTTGTTGTGTTTCATAACGCCCAGTCAAACGTCTCTACCCAGATAGGTGTCTTCTCCCCGACATAGGCACTAAACGTATTAAACTCTAAGTACTCTATAGCCTCCTCCTCATCCATGCCCTCCTTAACCATTATCTTGACGCACTCGTTTCTGGAGTACACAACCTTCCATAAGTTAGGCTCAAATCCTATAATAGCATCGTCAAACCCACCAGCAAACAAGACTTCTTCGGTGTCCCCGTAGTGTTCTAATATTAGTTTTTTTAAATTCATTTTTAATTATTAATTATTATTTTTTCACCCTTTGAGTTATACAAAAACTGTTTGTTTAAAATTAAACTACTATCGTGGTAGGACTGTATGATTGGCTTTTCTTGGGTTACATCGTTTGATAAGACATCGACCTCAATAGATTCTCCAAGCATTAGCTTTTCCTCAAAAATACGATACTTTGTTTTTTCGATTTCCCAGCTTCTAAAGCTTTCTTCTAAATGCTCAAACACTCTAAGACCTAAAGACCTCTCTGTTTTCCCTATATAAAAACGTCCATCTTGAATGGTCATCCTATAAACAACCCCCACAACATCCATGTGAGCATTAAAATCAACTTGATAAACCAAGGCAATTAAAACCCTCCAATCAACTGATGTTTTGTTTTCATAATATAATTCTATCCCAGGAATTTTATCAATTATTTTATGAATCTTTTTAATGTTCATTTTTAGTTTTTTAAAATATCCCAACCATATCTTTGGTCATACTTCCTAATAAGCCAAGCCTTCCTTCTACTAACCATTATCTCAAATACCCCACGACCAACCTTGAAGTCATGAGACACATAAACAACCCTATACTTCTTGTTCAACTTAACTCTTTTGGATATGGACTTGTGAAACCTGACGGTGTCCCCAACCTTTAAATTATTTTTCATGGTTTATAATTAAGAGTATTACCAAATCCTTTAAGCTCAGATGCACATTTTAGTAAATACTTTTTTGTTAATTTTTTTTGTTTAACACAATTTACATAACGCTCGTAAACCTCAAAGTCCGACACCGTACAGTTCTTTAAAATGGTAAACCAACCATGCGTGTTTTCTTCAATGTTGCCATCGTGTAAATTAAAAAACTGTTGTTCTTCGTTAAATTCCAATCTATAAGTTTGTTCCATATCTATTTATTTAAAAATTATGTGTTAGTCTACACACCTGACCGTTCTCTGGGTGGTGAATGAATGCCTCAAGCGCAACCTTGGAACCAGTGTATCCATTGTCTGCATGCCACCTGTCTGTACCACTAGGTGAACGTAAATACTCTACGGTCATACCTATGTAATCCTTACCACTCCTAAACTTAAAGTAATCCTTATGGTGTATGTGGTGAAGGTATCCGTACCTGTACTTGGTCTCGTACCATATCTGAGAACTCTCGTGTGCTGACAGGTATGGTATCTGGTCTATCTTACATCCATCTCCGTGGCTAAACATCAGCATATTCTTGCCATACCTAGTGTACTTCCTGTGATTGTTATCCACGTTGAAGGTAATGTTCTTGTTGTTATGAAAGTAGCAGTGGACAGCATCTGCCAGCATAAAACCAGTCATGTAGTCGTGGTTAGACGGGCAGTGAATGACCTCTACATCGGCTATGGTTGACAGCATACTTATAATGTGGCAGTACACACCCCTTGCTATCTTGAAGTTGTCGTACCACATACCATCGGTGTCTTGTGGAGTACCACTCGTTGTGGTTCTAGTCTTTGCATTGTCGATGTGTAGAACATCGTTACCGATGATAAAAAATATCTTATCTATGTTGTACGGCTCAGACTTGTCAATAAGCTGTATACTACCCTTGATGGCTCTGTCTATAGCTATATCAACATTGTAGTTATCATTAGACCCATCTATTGTTGCCAGCTTACCTATGTGTAGGTCGGCTATATCCAAGACTAAACAGTGAGAGTCCTTGTTCTTCTTCCTCTTGTACTTGTCAACCTTCGGGGACAGTTTCTTCATCTCTGAAATCATCTCAGTCCTTATCTGCTCGTAGTCAACAGACTCAGCATTCTTATAGTCTGGATTGACAACCAAGGTAGACGTACCTGTAACCTTGTCTTTTACCCAAGACAGCTTCCAGTTCTCACTAGGGTTTAGGTTATTCCTGTGCATAGATTCATCCACTATGGACGGTCTTATCCAACCCTTTTTTCTAATGTATCTTGCAAGGGTGTAAACATTAATCCCATCTTCGGGATAGTTGGAGCTTATAGTATGGGCTATTGTATCTGAGCCGTAGCCAGTGTCCTCCCTAATTGACCTAACCTCTTTCTCGTACTTTGAGTATTTACTTTTCATTTTGTTTATTTAAAAAATTATTATAGTAATATAACCTGAACTCATATGTCTTCTTCCAAATCTCAACCTTGCCGTATGTTTCAGGAGACTTCCTAGACTTCTTGTTTATTGTTATCTCCACATACCACCTACCCTTGCCGTAACCAGCACTCAGTGGAGACACTCCCACCCCGTTCTCAATGCACCAATACGATGCCTTCATTTCTAACTCAGTTGGCAGGTAGTATCCCATAGGGTTCTTCTCTTTTGGCTTTATTCCCAAGGCATCAACTCGTTTACACTAACAGGTTTTGCCTTCGGCACAAACTCACCACTACTCTTGTTCCAAGTGAAGTGAGCCTCCGCACCGTTCTCACCAAGATTCTGAAACTTAACCTTCAAAACCTTGGCCTTAACAGTATTCTCCTCGTAGTTTCTGTGGACCAAGATTCCGTGGTAACTTGCATCGTACCACTCACCACCACCCTTGATGTTGTACATCGTAGGCTCCTCAATATTACCCTCTTGGTTTCTGTACATCTTAGTTGGATGGGCTACAATAATAACCAAAACATCGTACTTCTTAGCAAACACCTCTATCTTGGACAGGTACTCCATCGTGTAAACGTTCACATCGTTAAGGGAGTCGTTAGACCTTATCTTGTTGTAAGGGTCTATTACTAAGCACTTTATACCCTTACGCTTGACCAACTCAGCACCCTTACTCAACACCTCCTCTAGGTTGTATTTCTCCATGTCAATGAAGAAGAAGTTTTCATTCACGGTCTCTGCGACCTCTGTCCACTTACCTGTGTTGATGTCATTCACTGTAGGCATACTACCCCATATCTTACGCATTAACTTATGTGCGTGTAGATACGTTGGAGCATTCTCAGGAGACGCAAACGCAGTCTTCCAACCATACAGCTTATTGTATCCCACAACCATTTGGTCGACAAAGTCAGACTTACCACTACTAGGGATACCAGTAACAGTAATAAACTGACCAGTGTATGTACTGAATATATTATCAAAGTTCTCCAAACCGATTTGGTAGCCCCTCTTAAAACCATTCTTAACAAACTCAATAACTTCATCCTCTATATCGTTAAATGTTACTACGTTTTCTAATGGAACTGGCTTTGCAGTCTTCAGTATAGAAGACAAAGATGTTGCACCATACTTTATTAGGTACTCGTTTGCATCCTTGCAGTCACCGAAGTCAACAACCCAAGAAACCTCTGCACCAAACCTTCTAACTAACTCTGTTTGTAAGGCTATACCAGCCTCATCCGTATCAACGGCAATAATTATTTTCTCCTTATCCTCAAAGTAGTCGATGCAGTTATCTAGGTATTCTAGATTATTTGTGTTCAGTGTTGCACCGTTTGGCACACTCACAACACTCTTGAATCCACACTCATGTATTGCACACACATCCATCTCACCCTCAACAATGATAACACTGTCGTGTCCAACGGTGGCATCTATATTATAGAACACCTTCTCTGCACCCTTGTACAGTTTAAAGTTTTTCCGTCCGTCACGGTACTTCACATTGACCAACTCATCACCTATGAAGTAGTTAAATTGTATTGTGTTTTCCTCCTTACTGGTCTGTGGCATCCACTCGACACCCTCAGTAATCATTAAGTCATCTAGGGTTTTCTTTGATATCCCACGAGACTTAAACCAAGACTGAACCTTTGTGCTTACAGGTACAACCTCTATCTTTTTAGGCTTCTCATAAACCTTAGTAACCTCTCCCCTACGCTCGTATGTGTGCAACTGAAAGGAAGTATCACAGTTGTGGCATGTACCCAAACCCCTCTCCCAATCGTATGAGGCGCACTTTAGTTTTTTGTTTTCGGGCTTTCGGGTGTGAGAACACAGAGGACAAATCCCCTGTGTCTTACCCGATTCTAGACCGTACTGATTAAACTTGTCAATCTTAAATCCATTGATTTCACCGTCTATAACTTTCATAGTTAGAACGGCAAATCATCGTCCTCAACTACATTAGCCTTTGGCTTCGATGTTGGTCTCTCACTCAAACCACCGTCACCCTCTTCCATCCACACAATCTTGTGGTTACCGAGATATACCAGTGCCTCCTTCGCCTCACGCTCCTCTTTAGACTGATTAACGGTTAAGGCTCCGTTGTTTTCAAACTGGTCTGGCTCGGTATTAATTAAGATTTTGTAAGGAAGGTATGTACCCTTCTTACCCTTGTACAGCTTATCCTTTGGAATGTCTGCCACGTTTAACCTACCTGTTGCAATTATCTTCATAACAATAAAATAAAAAATTAAATAAAAAATAAAAATTAAAGTGTCTCTGTTTTCAGAAACTGTTCGGGGTCTGTATCCCCCAATTTAAAGAACAAATCGTAGTTAAGATTGGCTTGCTCAACCTTCTGCTCACCACTATGGTAGAACGAAGATGAACAATCATAAACACCAATCTGCAATGTTGTCTTGTCGATGACAATAAACACGAACTCGTAACCCTCAAATAGCTGAGTATATATATACGCCTGACTGTCGTAGTTGTACTTGTATGCACTAGACCTGAAAGACGATATATTACTTGTGGTCTTGAGGTCTATAATCATCTTATCGTCATGGTTGACAATGTCTGCCTTACCCTTCCACATATTACCCCCGATGTTGGTCACATTAGGTACTTCGTACTCCACCTCGGCATCATGAATCAAACCCTTACAGACATCGTTACTTAAAAGCCTGTCTTGCATTAACTCAATTTGGTCCACCTCGTGCTGCAACAAACACAGCTCACCCTCAGACATCTCTTTATATGCCTTAGTGTTTCGTGTCGATGCCTCAATGATTCTATACTTCTTTAGCTTATCTGGCTCTAAGATAGCGGTATGAAAATACCCCCCAACTAGGAACGCAGCAGTCTTATCCATCTCCTGACCAAAGGCTAGTGGATTATTAAGTAATGCGTTTATATCCGAGTTAGAGAGGTATTGTTTACCGAACTTTCCGTAATAATCCTCGTCATTACGGAGTTTATCTATAATTTCTGTTTGCTTCATGGTTTTATTTTAAAAAGATGGGGCGGCAGCGCATATCTCAGGCTGCGGGACATCCTCTCGGGCTTCGACCCCATCATATAGGTTATACTAATAATAGTTTTTCAACACCACTACTGATGTCATACTTGAGCTTTACGGTGTCAATACTGTTACCCTCAGCTATGTATTTTTTTGCTGCCTCAAACTCCTTTGTACCTTGAGTCAACTTCTTTTTAGAAGCCACCTTCTTTGTAGACTTTCCGTGGTCATTCGTAGCATCGGAATCCTGTGTATCGTCTATAAGAAGTAGATTACCAAGAGCGTACTTTTTGCCGTAACTTGATGCCGAACCAAACTTCTGTGGCATTTGCATACCTTTTTGGTCTAGGTCGATACCCACAACCGCAGTTGCATGAATCTCTTTCTCACCATCTGTTATGGTGGCAACACTCTGTATTACAGGGACGTTCAACACCTCGGTCAACTCCTCGTTAACACGAACTGTTACGTCTAGCTCTAATAGGAATGGCTTGATTGCTTCTAAGATGTCTTCTGCTGACCTGAAGTAATACTTCCCAAAGGAATTATATCGGGTCTTCTTACTGTGAAACTTAGCCTGTATGTAAGCCAGTTTCTGATTTAATGATTTGGTTTTCATAATAAATAAAATTTAATTAAAAATAAAAAGCCTAGCTAAAGGGTTGCAAACTTCAACTAGGCTTTTTTGATAAGAGAAAAATGATATTCGGTTTGCAACCTTTGTGAATACAAATGTAATCAATTATTCAAACAACAATAGATTTTCTACATTTATTTTTTGAATTATTTTGTCGATGGCATATCTCTTCATGGATGAAATCTTAGAGTGACCTGTAATCTTGTCCATCCCAAGGTATCTAGATATAGCCTTAGCACCCTGTCTCTGACAGTCTAGTCCATAGAATAATCTTACGATGTGATACTCATCATAGTTCAGTATTTCCTTCATTATATTTAAAAGATAAGAGTTCAACATATCTATATTATATGTCTTATCAATCTCAGGGATATTATAAAACGGGTTACCACTAGAGCTGTCGTACTCGTCAATACTCTTAAACACAGAGTTAAATATCAACTCAACACCATGTCTTGACTTACGAATCTCATTCTGACGATACTCAGTAATCTTCATTGTGCCTCGGTTGTTATCTACACTACGCCTTATCGCACCCTTAATTCTTTTAGCCAAGAAAGACTTAATTGACCTCTCAGGGTTTTCTTTCTCCATAGAAACCTCGATGTCTAGCTTCTCAACTGCGGCTATCAGTCCCATTGAGCCGTACTGAATTAAATCCATGATGTCTAGTATACCGCTTGATGTGTCACTTGTATTAAACGACCTAGCAATACTTTCAACCATCGGTAGGAATTTGATTATCAATTCCTCTGTTGTATACTCTGTCCAAGGTTTGACTGGAGGTTGATTCTCCAGTATGTCTCTCTTGTACCTTTCGTAGTTTTTCTCGTTGTAGTTCTTCATCCTTCAGTAATTCATTAAGACGCTTCATCTCTTCACGCATCTCATCATTCATTACCTTATATAAGGTTGGTCTACTACATTTTATATCCTTCGATAAGGAAGTAATCGTAACCCTACAGTTAGAGTGATGAATGTATTGCATACATATATATACGTCATCAATACTTAAACGATTAGACCTACCTATCAGTTGCCCCACTATTCTCCTCTTCTCGTGCCTCTCAAGACCACAACCAACCTTGAAGATTACCTTACGAACCTTGTTTGGTGGACACCTATCACTATCATCTTTATATATAGTATCAATCATCTTGTCAACCCTAGACTTGTGCAGATTAATCTTAACAAAACCATTGTCGATGTCTGCAATAAATAAACAAACCTCACGGAAGTCTTCGTATGAAAGTTCATTGATGTACTTAATCACTGATATGTGCCAGTAGTAACTCTTATATGACACGATTAAGTTTTGTGTGGTAAATAATTCATAGCACTCGTGTGTGCCGTTCTCGTAATACCATCCCCAAGGGAATGTCTCGGTTGGTTTATCGCTTGGGTAACGTCTTGTGACGATGCGTTTATCCCATAACCATTTAACTCTTCGATTTGATTTCATTTGGTTTAATAAAAGTGTAAAGATAGTAAGTTGTTATTATATATTAAGTTACTAAGTTTACACTTTTTGAAAATTAAAGTGATACAATACTTTTTATCTCCCTCTTTTGTGGGTACAATTTCATTAAATTATTTACTGCATTAACAGAATCATCTGCCATAATATAATCAACCCTGACTGAGTTACCATTAGTGACAGATGATGTGATTTTAAATTTCTTCATGTTTAGTGGTTTTAGGATTTTTTAAAAAAAAAATCTTTTGTCCTTATGTTACAATAACTATCTCTTGAGATTATTTTTCTCTTCATTTAACTTCTTAATCTTTTTGTGAATTAAAGACGCAGTCTCATACTCCTCCTTTTCAAGATTAATTGCAAGTAGTTTATTAAGTTGTTCAATCTCATGATTAATACTTAACTCTTCATACTCACCAAACTGCTTCTGGTCAAAGAACATTAAGTAAAAACCTAGTTTGTCAATCATATCCTCACTAGGTTTTGTCAACTCATCAACTATATATAATGCTAACTTCTTTAATTCTCTGTCTGTCATCATATGAATATTAATGTATCGTCAACTAGGTGATACCTCTCTTGATACTTCTTTAGAAGCTCTATGTTGTAAGGTTTGACAACACCATCAGACAATGCATCGTTAAGTATTCTTATCTCTGTATCCTTTATTGCAACAAGAACATTATTCCTGTACCTCATCAATTTGAATACCTCTGTAATAACTCTCTTTATCTTTTCCATAGTTTATTAATATAAGTTCTTATATGTCTACCCAAATCACTATCGTTTGGGTAATCTTTTTCCATTTTTATTAGTTTGAATATCAATCTCTTGACAATCTTCTTACAAACATCTTTATCCATTATATATCTCTTCAGTTACCAATTCATACATCTTTTTAAAAACCTCAACCTTAATCTCTAGGCTAAGGTTCTTAGCATCGTCCTCTGATTTTACATCAAATCCAACACCAGTCAACTCATCCATGGTGAAGTCAAAGTCTCCTTTTGAGTTAAACCATTCCTCTGCTATCTTAGATGCAACCTTGTCTTTAACCATTATTTTTTTGTTTGGTGTATATATAATTAATCACGTTCTTTTTAGCTTTTGATAGATTACTCTTAGATGTACCTTCAGATATGTTTAACATACCTGCAATCTCTCTGTGGTTGTAACCTTCAATAAGGTATAGGGTTATCGCTCGTTTGTAGCTACCTGAGAGGCTCTGTATTGCCTCCAATACCATCTTGTGAGGTATCCCCTCACCATAGGGTGTTACAACCTCCTCAGAGCAGTTAAATGAGTCCACTTTTTCGGTGTCATAAACCACCTTTGCCGATGTTTTTCTTCGGTATCTGTCAATTGCGGTGTTTATAACGATTCTTTTCACCCAACCTTCGACTGAACCAGTTGAGTTGTATGTGTGCCTGTTCTTTAATACCTTCAGAAAAGCCTCTTGGACACAGTCTTCTGCATCCTCAAGGCTCTTAAGGTATTGGTAAGCCACCCGAACATACATCGAGTGGTTTTGAAAACATACGTTTATCTCATCATTCATGCGTAATTATCCTAGCTTATGTATTTCAATCCCCATAACATCACAAACCTTCTCTAAATACACCACTGTCATAGTGACGTTACCAAATTTTCTATACAAATATAACTCATCTTTAAGTTTGCGAACCCCGTGAACTATAGTCGCATGATCCTTATTGAATATCTTACCCACGGACGTGAATGTCATCCCATATTCTTTATGAAAAACATACCATATAGAATGTCTAGCCGCCACGACCTCTTGGATTCGTGTTCTTGACTGCGCATCCTCGTAAGTTACGTTAAGTTTATCACAGATTTTCTTGGCCATATCGGTTGCGGACTCTAAATTTGATAGTGGTGATGTTTTTATTTCACTATTGTTCATACTGTACACCTTAACCATCTTCCTTTGTAGCTGACTGATAATCTTTTGATGCTCGTTAATTTCTTTTTGGATTTTACGCAGCTCTAGTTCTGCTTTCGCTGTTTTTTCAGTTATTGTTTCCATTTTATTCAATATTTAAATTATTATTATTATTATAAACTTCCTTCCTAACCATCGTCTGATACCTCTGAGGTAGAGAGTTAAACTTATCGGACTTAGATAATCTAATACCATGTTCCTCAGACAGTTTTAATGCCATAGTTTTTATTTCAGATATATTCATAACCCACCCCATTGATTAGCTATAGCTTGGGCAATACCAGGAAAAGTCTTGCTTCTTAAATTTCTCCTTTCTTCTGCGGTTTTTGCTTTTGACAAAGCCTCAGCATACCACTTCGGGTGGCTTTTACCGCTTTTAAAAACCACTCTCTCACCCTTACCAACAACCTTTGTGGGTTTAAGCAGAGGTAGGTTTTTTAGCCAAAGGCACGTTGTTTTTGTGGCTTCATCGCCAAACATCCAGGGTTGTATTATTTGTTCAGGTTTCCTGATGTTGCTACTGATAACGCTTACTGGGTTTTCGACTGCTATCTTATCTATTGATACATCCATTAACCTTTGCACAAAATTTAGTGCTTCTCTTTGATTTCTCCACCTTTCTTCATTCTTGCTACCATCTTTGTTGTATAACCACCTTGCTCCACTTACCGATAAGTAAGTACAAGGAGGATGAGCAATCATCATATCCCATCCTTGATCTATCACTTCAAAAACATCTTGTTGATAATGCCATTCTGGATTACCACCACTACAAGGTAGTATGTCGCAACTAAATGCTTCATGACCTAACTTTCTAAACTCTTTTGTTATTGATTGACTTTCTTCACAAGCTATTAATACTTTCATTTTTTTTATTTTATAAAATTAATTTTAAACTTTCCAAACCATACGCCTCATCGTAAAGTTGTATGGCATCCTTTGATGCTTGTGCGGCATTGGGTAAACCACCACCCTTGACGATGTGTTGATAGTTCTTAATCCTCATTTTAAGGGACTGTGTGGTTGCGCCAATCTCGTTGGCTATTTTCTCCACACTCTCGTTGTTGACTAACATCTCTAATACTGTTAGATCATCACTCATTTTCCACTTCATAACACTTATCATTTATAGATTCAATTAATTCATTCCTTCCTTCAAGTGATGCTAACCTAGTTGATGCGCCAATGTGCCAATTAATCGGTTGTTCATCTAATATGGCACCTTGTTTCCAATCGTATAGTGTGAACACGTTTCCATCCTCACCTTCAAAAACCCACTCGTACTGCACCTTCTCGTCTATTGAACCATTGTAAGTAGGTTCTCCAAAGTACATGATTGCATCGTTTAGGGATAGTTTAATTTGGTCACCGAAGTAGCTAGTTCTACTGCCACTTGGATATTCTGATAATTTATTCATAAGATTTGATTTTAGATTTTAGTTTATTTCTTTCAATGTTTAAATTCTTATTGACAAACATATCAATTGCTTGCCATTTACTTACCGCATACTCCTGGCCTACGATTAAGCCGCCCAAAAGTATGTGGTATGTGTGTTTGTGTTCAGGCATCATCATCCTCCTAGGCTAATATGATACTCTTCATCAATCATAGCTTGCATCTCGTATAGATGCTGGGTGATTTCTTCGTCAGTCATTGGCCGCACCTCGTTACCATATTGGTCGATGGTGTAATAATTTCTTTCGTTTTCCATTTTTAATAAATTTAAATTTAGTCTTAACATTTGATTTTGATTTGATTATTCGCTTTCTAAACTTCCATCTGGCATTATCCAAACACCTTCCGCCAGGTATACCGCACCTTCATGATTGCACCATTCCCCTCGATCTATCATCGCATCTCTAACTCCCTTTAAGCCTTCTGATGGCTTGCTTGCTTCCTCCTCTTGATAGAATTCAAAGATAGTGTGAAGTATTGCTTTTTCAATTCTGTGCCATACTTCGGAATCATTATCTAGCTTTATACTTAGATTGGATAGTGAAGATTTTTGAATCGCCTTAAAGCCACCATTCTCGTTTAGAATAGTGCTAATTTCATAAATAAATTTATCAGCTTCGTTCATAATTTAATTGATGGTAAGTAACATCACCTATTTGATTTGTTAGAGAATGTGGAGGGAATCGAACCCTCCTTGAACCATTCATTCTTTTATAAAGTATTCATGTTTAAAGCATTTCGGGTGTTACTTCTACAATTTCCGCCCAATCACTCCAGTTGGCGTTTTCGATTTGTCGTTTAGCCTCCTCGAGTGTTCGATATAATTGTGCATCGCACCAATGCTCAACTAACGGTTCATGCGGTGTTTCAATACCACAGATGTAATTATCTTCATCACATCTCTTGTCGATTATTGCGTATTTGTACCCATTTTTGTTGAGCAATGTTAGTTTAAGCTCTCCAATGTTTTCCGCATCTATCTCATTTAGTAATTCCTCACCGTAAATGTAGGCTAACATGTTAACGATTGATTCAGGGTCAATGTCTGTGTTCATTTCCCCGAAATTATCTACTTCATATTCCCTCACCGTTTCAATAGCTTCGAAAGCAGTTATATTGTGTTTTCTTAGCCACTCTAAAGCCTTTGAATGGTATGTTATGTAGAGTTCTTCATTGAATGCGTGAAAGTGCCATTCATCTTTATTTTCGTTGGTCAATATGTCGTCATTGATAACGCTTAAAATGTGCGATTTTAACTCTTCTTTAATACTTGTTTTCATTTTGATTTGATTTTGATTTTGAGATTTTATTTTTCGTTTCTAGTTAACTCGTTTACGATGTGAATGTTATCGTGATGAGTTTTTAAACCCATGTCGTAACAGTTTACAATCATTTCACAAGCATTTTTTTGTTGTTCATTTAGATCTTGAGCTAAGAATTTTAAAGCTTCACTTCTTTGATTTTCTGTAGGTGCGTATTCACCACCCGCAGTATAGTAGTCAAACTCACTACTCGCTCTGTTTCTCTCTGCTTTTTTAGCTAGCCTTTCTCGCCTAGCATTAGCGAATTCATGATCGTTTTTCATTCTCTCGGCAAACGCTCTAGCTTGAGATTTACTTGGTCTCCATTTATAACTCATAATATTTAATTTAAATTAATTTGTTTTATTGATTAAGACCACCTATCGGTGGTTTCGTCCATTTAGGACTCATCAGTTAACCTTTTGTAATAACCTATTTGAATTTAGGTAAGAACACTTCTAAGTAGTAGTTAGCTGCTTCCTTGTAGGTTGCTCTTAGCATGTAGTTTGACATCTCTTCATTACGTTCACAATCGTAGTTCATGTTGTATAACAAGTGTTCAAATATTGCGTTTTGTTCGTCTGTTAAGTCTAGATCTTCATCAGAGTGAGCTTTAACATGAAAGTTATTTATTAGTACTTCTAGTATTATTAACTGTCCCTCTTTTTTAAAATTTTGAACGGCATTAATTTGATTAGTCATAATTATTTGTTTTATTGATTAAGACATCTCCGCAGAGATGTTTCGGTCATTTAGACCTCATCAGTTAACCTAATTGAATTGTTGTATTCCTCTATATGACCATCCCTTATAGCTTCCAATTCGGCATAGCTATGTTTGATCATTTCATCATATTTATATTGGATTAATTTTGAAACTGATTCCCTCCCTCTTGTTTTTTCAGCTAACATGATGATAGTAGAAATAATTGATTGCTTGAAAAATGTATCTGCCGTGTTAAAAGTTTTCATGATTTTATTTTTTTAATTTATTAATAATAGTTACTACTTCCTCGAATGAACAATCGTAGTGTGATCCGTCCATTTTTTCCGACCCGTCAATAGTTATGGCGTAGTATTTAAACTGCTCCTGATAAATGTTTTGTTCATCACTATTTGGTAAATACACTTGAATGTGTAGGTCTTCATTTACTAATGAGTCACACGTGTCATTATGCCATGAGCTATCTTCAAACTTTAAACCTGTAGCTAACTCAAGTTTGTTTTTGTTCTCTTCGCTTCTTTCGGGGGTATGAAATCCGAATTTGTTTCTGTAGGTGTTCATTTGTTTTGATTTATAAATTGATGTAGTACATTTTCTAATGTTTGAACTTGCTCAGGAGAAATTCCACCTTCGTCTAAGTTATAGTCTTCACATATTGATGTAAAGTCTATGTAATCTATTAAGTTGCTCATGATAAAGCTTTTTTAAATCTTGCTAAGTTGTCTAGTCGCTCTTTGAAGTCGATACTAATTTCATCATATAAGGTGTCTAGATCATAAGTTGTATCAGCAATTATTTTGACGTACTCATTAGTATCGATTTGCTCGTCTAAGTTGTTAAGGCATTCAGACATTAATTCGATTACCTCGTCATAAGTGAAAGTTTTCATTTTGATTTGTTTTAATTGGTTTGAGCGGAGCGAGGGAGTTACCTCCCCCGACCTCGGCATTCTCGAGGTTGTCCCTAGCACCATTTTGATAATTATACAAGCTCCATCTTGTCCTTTATTTCCTCCATTTGCTCCTCGCTTAATTCCTGATCAAAGTTTATAGTGTAAACATCGAACGTCTCGAAATTGAAATACGCTTCGCCATTATCGCATTGAATCGTATAGACATCTCCATTTGTCAGTTCTATATCTAGAAAGGTGTCTTGAGATAATAAGGCATCCATTTCCTCGCATATGTAGGGTTTAGAGTAGTTTCCTCGAGCATCACCACCTAAATGTATATTTACAACACCTACCCCGTCATAAATGTCATCAGGCATCACTCCGCAAATTGTAATAGGTGCGTTCCAATTGTAGGTATTAAATGACTTTAAATTTTCAACACCATCTAAATCGGTGGCAAAATGCATTTCTTGCAAGTTGAAAACATTAACTATATCTTCCTCAGATTGATTTTTGAAGTTGTTATTTTCGTGATAAAGGTGAAAGTAACCATTTGCACCCATCACGTGTATTGATACATTTTTGAATTTCATTTGAATTGAATTTAATTGGTTTAAATGATTTGATATGGCAAATATAAAGTGACAATGTTGATAATTGCAAATAAAAATGTGAATTATTTTTGAAATACCCCTGAATCTGGCGCTATCACTGAGAAAAAAAATTATCATTAACCTGGTATACACCTGGTCCAGATAGCTACAAATTTGTAGTTAAGAAGGTGATTGATTGTTTGTGTTGAGATTTAGATTGACAGTTATTATTCGGTTACTCAATGCATACGATACAATGAATGATATAACACCACCGAATGCGAATGCATCAATAGTGTAGTTACACCTCATTAAATAGTGTTGCATAAGGTGACAGTTCTAGCTGCACCACTAGCTAGGTAGTAGTGTACACCGAATAGTTGAAAGGGTACAGCTAAAATTGTGAAAACCTGAAACCTCATCATCGGATTTGAAAATTGATTGGGGAGGTGGGTTGATTTGAATTGGTTTTTTGTTTTGAAATTTTTTTTTAAATTTACTATATAACCCAACATCCCTGAATAAATGACATCACATCACAACAAAGAGAGTTTTTTGAATAAAAAAAACTTCCACAGTAAGGTGTGAATAGTGTGGCAAAAAGACTACGATTACAAAAAGTGTAAACATAGTAACTTATATATAATATAACAACTTACTATCTTTACAGTTTTGTGAGATTATGGACGATGCCTTCCGACATGTTTAAATAAAAAAAGACCCCCGTAATGGAGGTCTCTTTAAAGCAACCCTGTCGTTTTTTTGGTTCGTTAAAACCAGTTTTGAGAGAACAGGATTACCATCGGTCAAAATGGATACACAAATATATAAACACTTTTAATTTGACATTAGTCTTTAAATCTTTATTTTTAACGTAACTATATATGTATGGGTAATAATATTAAACATGGCTAGGAAGGACGAAGCTAAATGGAAAAGAATAGTTGCATCTGTCAAGGCAGGTAGCAAGGGTGGTAAACCAGGACAGTGGTCAGCCCGTAAAGCGCAGTTAGCTACACAGCGTTATAAGAAGTCTGGTGGTAAGTACACAGGCCCTAAAACAAAAGCCCAAAAGTCTTTGTCTAAGTGGACAAAAGAGGACTGGGGTACAAAATCTGGAAAGCCATCGACACAAGGTAGTAAGGCTACAGGAGAGAGGTACCTACCTAAAAAGGTCCGTGAGGGTTTAACAAAGAAAGAATACGAGGCAACAAGTAGGAAGAAACGAGAGGATATGAAAAAAGGTGAACAACACAGT
>WLWG01000836.1_pt1 | contig 30590 bp, 33 predicted proteins | sample 6712871 | NCBI WGS metagenome assembly WLWG01 (sample SAMN12718693, study PRJNA515312) | sponge metagenome | isolation source: marine sponge | host: Mycale hentscheli | place: New Zealand: South Island, Marlborough, Capsize Point | collected 2003-05-01
ACCAATTTTTATCTTTGTTTAATTCTTTAATAATTTTATTACACATTTTTTTAGGAATACAAGCAGCAGGAAAGAAGGGCGAACTTTTGGATTAAGACCATATACGCTCACAAAAGCGGACGCCACACTAATTTATTTTCAAACGATACTCAATTCATAGACCATTTAAAAAAAAATTGAAATGGATTGTTTCTTTACTTTATATGTCCCCACAAAACAACAAAAAGAAAGCAAAAAAGAAAGCAAAAAAGGAGAAAAAAAGGAGAAAAAAAAGCATTCCGTAATTCCCCTCAAAAAAAAAAAAAATTGATTTGAAATAAAACCTTTATTTTATCTCCATAACTCAAACAAAATGACTTCAAACACGATGACCGCTACTTACTTCCCCGAAGATGTTTTCCGTCTCATCAAGTCCTACACGAAACCAAAAGTAAAATGTGTTGAGTGTTATAAAGTGATGGACTTGACGAATGATGGCGGGATTACCCGCATAGATGGAAAGGGTCGTTGTGGTGATTGTTGTAAAAAATGGAAGTGTCGTGGTGGTTGTGGAATTCGCAAAATGTTCTTCAAAATGGAATGTTGTATGATGTGTGATAGAATGCTATGTGATGAAGAAGAATGTGCTACTACTTGCGTTAGTTGCGACCTACCACTTTGTAGTAGGTGCGAAGATGAAGATGGAAATTGTGAGGATTGCCGTTATGAAGAGAATGGAACAAGTGATGAAGATGAATAAAAAAAAAAAATGAAATGAAATAAAAATTATACCGCCTCTCCAATATGGAGGGGCACGACGGAGGTAAGATGACCTACTCAACCACGATGGAATTTAAACGGGAACTCAATACTATTCTACTTAAACGGAAAGTCTTTTATAATTTTGTAGAGGAGAATTGTGTTTTAAAAACGCCCGTTCCTTTGTGGAAAGATGGAGATTATGAAAAAATACCTTTTGATATTGGTGAAGAAGGGGACTTTTGTATTTATAAAAACTTTCACTTCTACATCAAAAAAAAGTATAAAAAATGTATGAGAATTGTATTTATAATGGGACAAGAATTCTTTGGAGTTAATATGAGAAGAAGGTTTATTGATGAGGTGGTGGCGAACGGAGATATATGTGTGAAAGATTGGTATGATAAAACAATACAAAAAAAACGAAAGGACATAATAGACTATATGAGTTCAACGCCGAAGTATCAAACCCAAGCGGGGAGAGTTGTTGTTGTAAATTGTTGTTAAAAATACTTTTAGAAAGTATAGCAAATTTGGTAAAACCTTTTCCAAAGGTTTAGGGACACCCTCATAATTAAAAAAAAAATTGACATACAATAATACCTTTATACGCCTCTCCATTAATGGAGGGGCACGACGGAGGTAAGATGAATACTATGAAGAACGACATTCGTGAAGAACTCAAAGAGGAAATGACCGAGCGGTTTGAGGAGGGATTTACCTACGATGAGTTTATGGAAGATTGCGACACACATATACAATATAAATACAACACTCACCCTATGACGAAATATGAGTGTGTTGCTATTGTCGGGAATGACCTACAATTATATTTGGAAATGGAAGAAGAAGCAAATGCCTATTGGAATGAACTTTTGGGGGAAGACTACACGGAGCGTGGAATGGTGAAGGTTGTTCCCCTTTGGTTGCTCTCGGTTGCGGAGGAATGGAAACAAGACGAATTAGAAAATTTATACGAGGAACTCTCACGAGACCCACTTACTATTCAACAATAATACTTTTAGAAAAAGTATAACAAAATTTGGTAAAACCTTTTCCAAAGGTTTAGGGACACCCTCATAATTAAAAAAAAAAATGAAATGAAAATAAAAATATACCGCCTCTCCAATATGGAGGGGCACGACGGAGGTAAGATGACCTACTCAACTATGAATAACGGAGCAATTATTACCACTATTAAACAATATGAATTTTGCGAAGACATTAAAAAAAATATTCTTTCGTATCTTTGTCCTAAAAAAATGAAAAGTATAAACCCTAATACCCACTTCTTTTGGTATTGGAATGCGTTTGACCGCTCCCATTATTGGGAAAGGTGCGACAACTTTAAGGGTAAAATAAATACACTTTGTTATAAAATGAATATTATGTTTGGAAAGGAACAACTATTATTTGAAACTTCCCCACTCGGTTTAAAAATGAGGGAACACCTCAAACAAAAGTGCCTTAAGAATGACTTGTGCGAAGAAATAAAAAAAGAGGGAGGTTGGCGTTTTGCTCCACGCTCAATAGACTTACACGAAATGAGTTGGAAAATGCCGAAAGAAATGTTAGAACTCTTCTTCCATAGTAAAGAAAAATTCTTGAAAGAAATACAAGTATGGGGAACTCGTTATATAATGCGTATGAATAAACGAGAGCAACGCAAACGAGCAAATGCGAAACGACGAGAGCGTGTGTGTTGCGAATTGTGCGGGAAAACCCTTTCCAAGAATAGTATTCCAAAACATATGAAGAATATACACAAAAACTAATTTGTATATATTATAATGGAATTATATGAAGGTTGTTGTTTAGAAGAAATGAAAAATATAAAGTCCAACTCCATAGACTTATTATTTTGCGACTTGCCTTATGGAATTTTAGGTTGTGAGTGGGATAAACCCCTAACATTAGAATTATTTTGGAATGAAATAAATAGAATATGTAAATTAAAATGCCCTATGTTTTTTACTACAACTACTAAATATGGTGTGTCTCTTATAAACTCAAACCCTAACCATTTTAAATATGACTTGGTATGGGAGAAAAATACATCTTCGGGGTTCTTACAAAGCGGGAAATGCCCCCTACGAAAACACGAACTTATATATGTTTTTTATAGAGATACTCCGTATTACAATTTATCTTCACATAGTTATTTTTTAACGAACTATAATAATAATATGAAAGATGAAGGAATGTATGGAAAAGTAAAAAATGTTAAGAAGGGATTTTATGACCCACCTTTGCCTACATCGGTCATAAAAATAAATAGTGAAAGAAAAAAACACCCTACTCAAAAACCTATTGCTTTGGTGGAGTGGATTTTAGAATATTATTCAAAGGAAGGCGACATAGTATTAGACCCTACGATGGGGTCGGGAACTACCGCCGTTGCGTGTTTAAGAAACAATAGGAAGTTTATTGGAATAGAAAAGAATGAGGAGTTTTTTGAAATAGCGTTAAATAGAATAAAAACAAATATATAGCATATATAATGACTTCTTGCGTATGTAAGGAATTAGTATTTTGTAAAAAATGTTATAGCAAATTATACTATGAAAAGAACAAAAAAAATATACTATCCTACCAAAAAGAAAAATATAAAGAAACAAAAAAAGAAAAGAATAAATGGACTATGAAGCGTGGTGAGTTTATAGTTTCCTTTTCTTAATTCACTTTCTCTAACTATGAATATTTTTTTATTTTTCTAATAATAAAGTCTAAATAAAGATATTAAAAAATAATGTATAGTAATATTATAATGGTTGTAATTAAAAATGATGCGATGAAAGCAATTCTTAAATCTCGTGGCGTGAAAGGGTATTCGTCCCAAACAAAGGAAGGACTTGTAAAAATGATTGAGGAAAGTGGGGGTTTTCCCACTCAAACACCTTCTCCTTCACCACCTTCGTCCCCTACATCTCCAAAAGCAAAACGGGTGAAAAAAGTGAAAGTTGTAGAAGAAGCGGTAGATGTAAGTGGGTGTGTAGTAGAGGTAGAAGAGGCAAAGGTAGAGGCGGAAGTAGTAGAGGTAAAGGTTAAAAAAACCCGTAAGGCACGACCTAAACCTATTGAGAAGTTTGATGATGAGAAGAGTTAATAAGAAGATGGTTTAGTTGGTTTCGGTTTAGGTTTCGGTTTTTTCTTTTTCATATACTATATGAAAATATTTTTTTTTGTAAATTTTATTAAGAAGTTTGTTTTGATATAACCTTTTTTAAAAGGTTTTGCTACAATAACTCAATTGGTAGAGTGTGAGATTGTTAATCTTGAAGTTGTGGGTTCAAGTCCCACTTGTAGCGTATCTTTAAATAATATATTTTAAAAAAAATATACTATTTTTATATATGGATAAAATGAAATTACCCGAACTCAAAGCGGAAGCAAAAAAACGAAAAATAAAAGGTTTCTCTAAAATGAAAAAAGCGGAACTCTTGGAGGCACTCAAACCGGCGGAAAAACCCGCCCCTAAAAAAGAAAGTTCATTAGGTAATATTCCGTTCAATTTAGTAAAGGATTTTATGTTGGAAAAACCTAACAAATACTCTTTGAATGATGACGATGACGGGGGCGTGTTGGATATGATTGCGGAATTAAATTTTTATAGAAGAATGTTTTATACATTAGAGATGTCTAATGAAGATACGACATCGGCAAGAAAAAAAAAGATGTATGATAAATATATACAAATTGCGGTAGGACAAATAGAAGATGTAATGAATAGAATAGACAAATTATATGATTACGATGAAGATGAAGTTAATGAAAGAGAAGATAATTATGATAATTATGATGGAGGGGGTTGGTATTACGATTGGGGTTTTGATGTAGATTATGATGGCGAGTATGAAATAAATGCCGTATTTAAAAGTGCGATAAGTGATATAGAAAAACAATTAAAACCCTTTGAAGACTTTTTTTTTAAAGAACTTGTAGAAAGCAAAAAAGAAGACAAAAAAGAAAGTGTAAAATCAAAAGTTGAGAGACGAGGCGTTGATGTAAAAGAAGAGAAGCGAATTGCCGACGAAAAAATTGCGGAAGATAAACGAATTGCCGAAAAGAAAGTTATTGAAGATGAGAGAATACGAGTTCAAGCAATAAATGATGAAGCGTATGGTGATGTAGTGAGATGTGTAAGAACTTTTCTTTTATCATTAGTAGGAGATAGTAAAGCGGAATATAGACAAAAACTCAAAAATTTAATTAATATTGAGTTTTAACAACCTTTAAAAAAGGTTGAACCAAATTTTGCTATACTTTTTCTAAAAGTATATATATGGAACTTGATGATTTTTTGAATGTCGGTGAATATTTACGACAACTTACTATATACCAAAGATTTATTGAATTATATAATAGAATAAAAATACATCATTAAAATATTATATAATGTATGGAGAAAACGACAATATATGATATTCGTGCCGATTTAAAAGCAAAACGAGATGCCCTATCACTCGCTCACGAAGAGTTGAAAAAAGATAGTGATGATTGGAACAAGTGTGTAATTGTGCTTTCATTATTTAATGGTATGATTGAAACCATAAAAATACAATTACAATTAGATAGTGATGGTTTTAGACTTCTACCAATTTTCATATCTTCCATTATTGCTATAATTAGTTCGTTAATAAAGTTTCGGGATTTCCCCGCCAAGATGGAAGTTCTAATCCAATCACAAAGTCTATTGACGACTACATTAAATAAATATAGAAACCACGAAGAAGTTGATAAGGATTTAGTTATTGAGTATAATAGTGCGTTGGAGAAACTTGAAACATCGGTTTATCCCGATGTAAGAAGAAAATATTTACAACAATCCCATAAGAACTTATTGAGTATTATGAAGTTAGAACAAAAGTATTTTAAAAATATTGAATTGGTAAATAATGGTGAAAAACCCGAAGATGATACATTAAGTAGTAGTTCAAGTGATAAGAGCAACCCATTACGAGACGACCATAGATACGATGACCCCGCCACCGACCTCTAAATATTATATATATTTTTTTATAAAACTATATATTATATGGCGAATTTAAGACACGATGAAGATTTTTTGATGCCTCATATACCTCTATCAAGCGATGATACAACCGATTATGAATGTTCGGTTGATGGGACTATATTTAGTGGTTTAACGAATGGAGGAGTTCCCATTAGTGTATCACAAGCACATTATGCTTTCACGAATTTAGCAAACACGACTAATCATACCCAAAATACCGATAGTTTTTTAAATTTAGTAGCGAATGCCGATGGTTCTACGAATTGTTCCGTTTCACTAAAAAGTAAAAATCAATCTATGACCCCAAAAGGTATGTTTATTGGTGGGACAAAAGACGATGCCGGAAACGGGGGGGCGTTTAGAAATGTGGGAGTTCCCCACGAGTTTTCGGTAGATGCCCGACTTGATGGTGGTGCTTGGGTTAGACTATTAGATGTAGTTGGAAACGATATTGACGGATTACCCGCCAATCGTGCGAGAGGTAATAGTGGTAATAATTTTAATGGTAAAACGAGTTTAAATAATGTATTAGTAGCGAGACAACAACACTTCGTAGATAATACACAAGCACCACCCGCCGGAACTCCTAATTTTACGGGTGTTGATATTCCAAGAGGGGATTTAGCACCTCGTATATATGATAGTTCCGCCGATGCTTCAACCAATACCAATAAACAAGTATATCGTGGTGTTATTTATTTTCCTATCACATCTACGGGTGTTTATAACGAGTTTCGTATTAATATGGATACTTCTAAATGTTATATGGACGATAATTTAGTAAAATTATATGAAGCGGGTTTTTACGGACGGACACCCCGTCGTTTTAAATTATTTAGTGCTATACAAAGTTCTATGAATAGTCTTGGACGCTCAACTTCATCGGGGACTTTTACGGGAGCGGAAGTGTCCCAATTCAAAGTGGGTGTAAATCGTAGTAAAATGATTGAATATAGTGAAGTCCAATCGGGTAGTCAAATACTAACGGATTTAGATACTTTTATCGCCGAAGGAGGACACGGGATTATCGTAAAAATGTATATGACGCAAGGACTTAATTTTGGACTAACAATTGACGAAGCATATGAGTATTACCTTGATAATCATACGGGAAAACCCGCCCATACAAGTTTCAAATTATAAGGGGAATTTCCCCTTTGACCCCTTTTGGTTTAACCTTTTTTTAAAAGGTTTATAATACCCACGAAAAGTTTTAAAACAATTATATATTATAAAACACTTAAACAAGTTCTAATTTATAATATATAAAATGGGAAATAATAATTCTAAATATGCTTGTGTAAATCAATATGAATGTGTTGAATTATTTAATACCATTTATGGTTGTAATTGTATAGAATTTGCTAATCAATATGAGGCGATTGATGCGATTGATAAAAATAATAAAGTTCTTCTTGAAGTAAAAAATAGAAATTGTTTTAAAAATCAATATAATAAAACAATTGTGGGGTTGAATAAAGTGAATGAGTTTCGTGATAAATATATGAACGAAGGATATTCATTTTTTATAGCGGTGTGTTGGTTAGACAAATGGAGTGTGTATAAATGGAATGAAGATGAATGTGCGGTATTGTCTTCAAGTAATAAACATATGGATATTAAAGGGGCGGACGAATGTGCTTGGTTAGAACCCAAAAAACCGCATTATTTTATTCCTCATACTTTTTTTGATACTCTCAAAGATACGGGTGTGCGAAAACCGCCTTCTCGTTGTCTATTACAACTAACGGATAATGAAAAATTACAATTAGGTATTGAATAAGTTAATATTATTTTTTTTGGGTATGGGGTCTTTGTATTGATATACTTTTATTCCTCCTTTGGTTAAAGGTGGTGATTTACATACTCCACTTTCTAATACTTTGTTGTCCTTTGTATCAAATACATCGTTCATTTTTATTTTAGATTTTGTTTTTTTATTCAATCTAAAATCTCTTGTTAATTCGTTTGCTTGGTATTCCCCATTTTCCAACGCATTCTTATCTACTTTTGTCCTCTTGTTGTGAGATACTAAATCTAATGTTTTATGATATTTAGGCATATATTATAGGTTTAGAAGAAAAAAAAAAATAACTTTTCTAACAATATATCATATGAGTTTAGTTCAAGTATCGTCATCGCAAGAACGCCTACAAGATAAAGGACAATTTAAATCCGTATTTAACAAAGGTTATTCATTTTCTAATTACTTTAATGGATTGATGGATATTCCCCCCAATAGTGAAATCGCACTTCATTCGGCGTCGTTTCGTGTAAGAGAAATTAATAATTTTGATTTTACGGGTATTAGTGATAGTGGCGGAGATTACAATATGAGAATGTTATATTCACCCACTCGTGATAGTTATGTAGAAGAAAATAATAGTGATGCTTACAATCCATCTCATAATCCTCTTCTACTTTATGTTCCAAGAAAATCATACAATACTATTTTAGATGTGTGGAGTGATTTAGTAAGCGTTCTTAATTTATCGGCAATTCCCTCCCTTCAACGAGCATTTACTACTACTAATAGTGTGGTTGGAAATAAAACAAGAATAGATTTGACCGCAACTCCAAATGCGGGTAATTCCGCCATTACCGCCATACCCGCCGATGGTTTTGTTGGTAATGGTTCTATTATTGATGGTTCTACTATTCAAAAAACTTCGGCGGGTTCTTCAACCGAGACTTCTTCTATTTTCTATTCCAATACTAATGGTATTCATAATTTAGGTAGAATTGACTATGACCTTTTTACAACGGAAACGGCGGGGCAAATCCGTTGGGCGAAACATACTTTCGCTTGTGGGGTAAAACGGGCGTTTCAACCATCTTGGGATTTAATGAGTTCTTATCAAACCGAAGGACTTTTAAGTATGGACGACCCTAAAATTATTTCTCAACGATTTACACTACAAAATCTTTTCATAAAAGGTGCTTTAAACCGCAATTATATTGGTGAATATGCTTTTGTTGTTCGGGCAAAATATGACGGAGCAAAAGGAAGTCCTACACTTCTTCCTTGTATTGATATTTTAAAATATGAAGTTGTAAATGGTGTGAGTGCTTATCTTACTATTGCTACGGGTTCTACTTCTACAAATTCTCTTTCGGGCACGGCAATTCCGTATTCTCCACAATTAGACCCCGCATCTACAACTTGGAAAGGAGCGGTTGTAGATGGAGGTATGGGACTTTTAGAAAATATTATTTTTGGGGCAACTCTTGGACTTACTATGAAGTTTGCGGGAAATAAAGTATCGTTTTTTGTTTTAAATGGAGCAACCGAATACCAAGTTCAAATTGCCCCGATTTCAACAACCGAAACCGCTTATTTAACTAATCTTGAAGACGCATTAAGCGATGTGGTTTTTCCCCTCCAAGCATACGCAACAATCACGGGAGAAGATGATACTATGGATATTCAATTTACTCCCGCACGAGAACAAGAAGTTCTTGGAGATTTTGGTGATACACGAGACAATTATGAACTATATTTAGCAAATAATAAAATAATACCTTCGGGACTTTATAACCAAAATGCTTTACAAAATAGTCCTCTATCATTTTTTGACTATACTATTGTTGGGGCGGGAAATACCGCACAAATTGTATTAGTTCCTTATCCATATGATACTATTGGTGGAACGGGTAATAATTATATTACGAATGTATTATCAATTGGTTTTGGAGATAATGCTTCAACAAATATGAAAATCCAAGCACCAATACAAGGTGTATTAAATCCTAATGTAGAGCAACGCTTGGGGTCGGCAACTTCCGTATTTTTATTAACTCTAACGGGAGATGTATTAGGAGGAAATTATACACCATCTACCATAGCAACAACCCCTTTCCTTAAAGGTATATACATTCGCTTACGCAATCTTGGAAATAGAAGCACATTTGGTTCAATCAATAGTGCCGATAGTGATAAACTTATAAGTGTTATAAATAAATATGACTATACCGAGAAACAAGAGGGGGAGGAATTCCCGATATACAATTACAACGAAAATGAGAAATTATATGTATCACTCAATAATCCTTCACTTATTCAAACAAATAAATTAGACTTTCAATTGGTAGATGGTTTCGGTGTAGAAGTATTAGACATAGCGGAATGTATGCTTGTATTACATATTAGACCTTGTCCCTACGGGCAATATTATAAGAGTTCTTATACTTAACGGGGAGACCCCGTAATCCCCCTTTTGTTATACTTTTTCTAAAAATATTATGGGAATAGTTAATCATTTTACTATATATTGAAAGTATATTATGAAATAGAAAATACAAATAGAAGAATAGAATGAAATTAATTTGTGTAGTAATATTAATGAGTAAGTTTATTCCAATTCCCGTAGAAGAAGTAGAAGAAGTAGTAGAAGAAGAAATAACCGAGAATGAGGTTTTACCTCCAAGAAAAACAAAAGAAATATTTAAAATGGACGAAGATGAGAGTGATGACGACGAACCTACACGGGAAATCCCGCCTCCTCCTATACCACTTAAAAAAGAAAGAAGCAAAAAACAAATGGAACATTTAGAGCGAATGAGAGCAAAAAGTCTTGCTACACGACAAGCAAAAGCATTAAAAAAGAAACAAGAAGAAGAGAAGAAGAGAAAAGAGAATGCCGAAAAAATTGTAAAAGAAACAAAACAAATTGTAGAACAAGTAAAAAAAGAAACTCCGCCTCCTCCGCCTCCTCCGCCTCCCGCATTTACTTTGAATGATATTGAAAGTATCGTTAATCGTTCGGTGGGAAATGCCCTCCAAAATCATTCACAAAAAGTAAAACAAGAAATACAAGAGAGAAATAACCAAGCGAATATGCTACAAAATCTATTGAAAAAACCTAAAAAGCAAAGAGGATACTTCTAATAAAATTAAGAAATTATTATATACAATTATATATAATAATGCCTCATAAAAAAGTGAAAAAAGATAGTTCTTTACCCGTTGTTTTACCTATTCGTGAAGATGATGGCGATAGAGAACTAAATGAAAGTATCCACCCTAACCTTCCAAGAGCACCAAGTGTAGTTTGTATCTACGCTTCGTTTAGGTCGGGAAAATCCGTATTAGTAAATAATTTTTTCTTGAACCCAAATTTTCTTCGTGGAAAATTAGACAAAGTTTATTATTATAGTCCTACCGCACGGAATGATGCTTCGTGTAAGTTTTTACAAGATGAAGAAGGTGTAGAAATTATTGACGATTATACCGACGACCATTTAAACGCACTATTAGATTTTCAAATGGAAACTCCCAAAGAAGACCGAGATAAAATCGCCGTTGTTTTTGATGATGCTATACAATATTTACACTCCCGAAAATCGGCGGGTAATTTCCTTGCTACACGATTTCGTCATTATAATATTAAATATTTATTTTATGTTTCACAATCTTTTAGGGCATTAGATACAAAGGTTCGTGGTAATAGTAAAGGAGTTATAGTAATGAAAATTGCTAATTTAAAAGAGTTGGAAAAGTTAGATGAAGAATATGGTGCTATGCTTGGTGGAAGATTTATTGACTTATATAATTATGCTCTTGGCGACCAACCTTATTCTTTTTTATATATAAATATAGACGCCAACCCCGTAGAAGCATATTTACGCTTTGAAAGACAAATATACCCATCAAGTGAGTTTGCCCCTTCTAAAAAGTTTCAATCTCTAACGGGGGAGACCCCCGTAATCCCCCAAGAAAAGAAGTGAGTTTGGTTCAACCTTTTTCAAAGGTTGGATAGAAGAAAATAAAGAATAATTTTTCTTCATTTATATTATATGGAATATAGTTCTTACCAAGCGTCCCAAGCACAATTAAGTAAAGGTTTAGATTACGCCTCTTCTCTTAATTTAGATACATTAAAACAAGCGAATACCGATTTATCAACATCTCTAACACAAGCAAGTTCTACTTATCAAACGGGCGTGGAAGCACTTGGTTTTGAAACTTCCGCCACCGCCACTAAAATTGCTTCTCATATTGCTACATTAGAAAAAGGAAAAGAAGCACTTGAAAAAGGTGTAGAAATTGCGGGGGGTGTTGAAGTTGCGGTAAAAGGGGCACAAAAAGTAGCGGGAAAAGTAATCCAATCGGCGAGTGAAATGGCGGGTGAAATGAAAGCACCGGCGGAACTTGGAGATGTGGAATTACCATCAACGGCGATAGAAAATGTAAGTGCCGAAGCAACAACCGAGATTACCGAAGTAGCGGGAGAAACCGGCGTTGAAATGGCGGGAGTGGGTGAAAGTGCGGTTGCCGAAACCGCCGAACTTGGAGCAAGTGAAATTGCCGAAGGTGGTGCGGTCGCCATCGGTGAGAGTGCTTCTATGATGTCGGGACTTGCCGTCGCCGAAGGAGTAGCGAGTGCGTCGGTAGTGTTAGAACCTCTTGCCCTCGTAGGTGGTGCGGTGATGCTTGGAATGACGATTGCCGATGGATTGAAAGCATCTTCTCGTGAAAAGAAAGAAGAGAAGAAAAATAAAAAAGCACTTGAAGCACAAGGTGAAGAACAAGAAAAACAATACAATCAACAACAATCAACCGCTCAAAAAACTTATGATGATAAAGTTGCCGAAGTCAAAGAAAGTGCGAATAAATTAAAAAGTGGTATTCTTGCGAACGCCCATTTATCCGTAAGCGGAGGACACGCCAATCTTCGTAATCGTTAATACTTTTAGAAAAAGTATAGCAAAATAGGGGGTATGGGGGAACAAAGTTCCCTCAAAGATTGCGTAGTGTATGGTTATATTTACTTCTAAAATCTAAATCACAACAAGGTAAAGGATTTTTCTTCCATTCGTGTATTTTATCATATATAATTCTCCATAAATCTACATTTGTATCAAATAAAAATACTATAAAACCCGCCACACAAGAGCGACGGCATCGGTCTTTCGTTTTTAAATTTATCAAATATTCAATTATATTGTCCGCTTTTTCGGTTAATATAATTCCTTCATCATTTTCAAACTTCTCAAAATGTTTATTGTATCTCACCTTATAACTTCTTACCGAAAGTTTATTGTAATCTTTTTTAGTATCAATCCATTCATAAAAGTTCATAGGCGGATAATACATAAGTTATTGGTTTAAATATGTTTATACTCTTTTTCTTTATAAACGCATTTTTCTAATAGTTCGGGTGATGCTTCATCGCAAAAAAATAGCATTTTCCATTTCCATTCATCGCTCGGGATAAACCGCTTCCCTTGTGGTGTGTCTTGGTCTATAATTCTTTTTCTAATGATGCGTTGGCGTTCTTGAATGTTTTTAGAAAATGAAACATATTGTAATTGTAGTTCATCATTATAAATAATGTAATACCCTTTTTTCATATTCTTCTCACGGATTTTTTTGTTATATTCAATATCATATCGGTCTTTCCAATAGTCGGGATTTTCCGCATAATATTTTTTGGCGTATTCGTTTTTTGCTTGTTTGTTTTCTTCCTCACTAAAATATTTTCTTGCTCTACCCATTAATAATATATAACACTATTGTTTTAAATATATTTCAAAGTAAGTATTGTTTTCCTAAATACATTATTTCTTGTATGTTTATATTTACTCCAACGCTCATTATTAGAATAAATTATCTTATATAAGTTTTGTTTTGCTTGTTTAATAGTTAAATTATTTTCTTCACGAAGTATTCTAATAACTTCTATTTGAAATTTAAATATAGTATGTGCCGAACTTGTAAAATGGTTTTTTGTTGTTCTATTTTTCCCACATATACACATTTGTTTATTATTGGCGTATTTTGTTTTACCCACATTTATTTTTTTTTCCTTGTTTTTTAAATAATATTCGTGGTGGTAGTCATAATTGTAAGACATATTACATAAGAATAAATATATAAACCATTTCATTTTTTTTTTAAATGTGGAAAAATAAAAAAAATATTATAATATTCAAAGTTAATTCTCCATATATATTTATTCACTCTCTTTTTCTTATTTCATATATACTTTCTAAAATTACAATATTTTTTTTATTTTTCCAATTATTATTCTTTCTTTTGGTAAAACTTTTTAATAGCACGAATTATATTTCTTTTGGGGGATTTCCCGTTCGGGTTAATACTTGACCCATTATTGTTTAGAGCAACTTGAATTTTGGTAATAAGTGTATGAATGTCGCTCGTGTCCTCACGCCCAATATTTGCGGTGATTTTCTTGCTCTTGTTGAATGCTTTACATTTGTAGGTGGTCTTATGTTCTTCAAGTTGGGGTTTTGAAATAATGGTGTCGCATAGAGGACAACGCATATATTTTCCACTTGAAAGTTTTTGTGCGTCGGTTTTTAGGGTTCGGGGTTCAAGCACCTTCATTCGTGAGCGTCGCCGTTCTCGTTGGACTACGGGATTTTCCATCACTACAACTCGTAATACTTGGTTGGGAGTGAGGTTTCTTATGTTGGTTTTGAACCCATATAGGTCTTTAAGGTTATTCATAATTTCAAGGTATTTTCCTTCGGGGATTTCTTGGGAAATGGTGTCTATGGTCTCCATAAGAGAGTTAATAATTTCCATAAAGTCGGTGGAGAGTTTCTTATTTTCTTGCGAGATAGACATTATATAACATAGGTAATTGCCTTCCATTCTATTTCAATTTATTTTTAAAATGGTGAAAAAATAATAATGAAATTTTTCTCTAATCGTCCTCACCATCTTTGTATAGTATAATAAACGGAAATTTGGGTGCTTTCCATAATTTATCATAAGGTAATAATTTATAATAGGGAAACCACCCAATATGGTCTTCACAAAACTCATTCAAAGTTTTTTGGCGATGTAATTTATATTTTTTACATTTATTACCACACCTTTTTTTTGCTTTTCCATTTTTAAAATAGTTGTTATGTTCCGCAAGGCAATTATTACAAGTAGGCATTACATAAGAATAAATATATAAACCATTTCATTTTTTTTTTTAATAGTAATGTAAATTGTCTAAATTTGTTGCCCTACTCATAGCGGTATAACACATTTTTACATTAAATTTAATTTTATTATATTCGTGTATATTTACTCTTCCTTTTAAGGTGAGACCTTGTGAGCGATGGGTTGTAATACAATAACATAACATAAAATTTGTATGGAATAAATGGTGGGGAATACAACATTCATCTTCATCATTATTTAAAATTGTAATACATTCTTCGTTAAAATGGGTAATGGTATATGTTTCATTTTTAGTGAGTTGTAATTTATTTTCCGTTTTCATAGACATTAATTCTAATCCTTCATAAATATATGTGTCTTGGTTGTAGGGATTTTCCACCCCGTCAAATGCGATAAACATATGTTCTCGGTCTCGTGTATAATATTTATTTACCATTTTATTTATTTCTTTGCGTTTCTTATTGGTAAAACAAATATTTCTTGCTTCTATAAAATCTTCCACCTTTCCTTTTTTAATGGGTTCGTCCATAATTGTCCCTTGTCTTACATACGATAAATATTTAAACATCTCTTTATTGTATCGTGAATTACGACATAATTTAAGGTTGGCGGTGAAATAGTCGCATATGTATTTAATAGATGCGTGATTAAAATAGTCATAAATCATTTCCTCTATGGGTGGAAGTTGGGCGTCATCGCCTACTAATAAGAACCGAAGATTTTTACAATTTCGTTTGAGTTGATATAAAATAGACCAAATACCCCCCGTAATCATAGAGATTTCATCTATAATAATAAGTTCTTTGCCTACGATTTTCTTTTTAATTTCATTATATTTTGCTATTAAATCCGTCCCCATTTGAAAGAAGGAGTGAATAGTTTGTCCTCCAATATTTCGTGAAGCAATATTCGTTGGTGCTAATTTAATACATTTATCTTCTCCAAATGCTTCTACGACTTTATGAATGATGAAGGATTTTCCCGTCCCCGCCGGAGCATTAATCATAAGTGAATGTTTTTTCAAATGTTTTATTACCTTTGGATACTCATTAGAGTTCTTAATTCCCTTTACAACATCATACCCGAAAACTTCATATTTATATTTTACATCTACATATTCTTTATTTATGTATTGTTTAGGGACATCATCGCATTTATAACCACCTACTTCATCGGTAGGAGATACAACGGCATTATTTTTTTTCATCATTACAAAGTCGGTTTTTCTATATACAAGGTTTTCAAAACCACCCACTTCTCTTGTGAGTTCATATAACATAATATTTGATTGGTCTAATATTTGAATATACATAGGAATATTATTGGAAAGGAGTTGTGTGTTTTCTTTTTTACCGAATAGGTAAATCCCGTCATTTTGATAGAACACTACCTCATTATCTTCTTGTTTAGAAAGGTAAGATAATGCTTCTTCTTTATTATTATCTACCTTCATAAATGTAGTTGTTTGATGATGTTTTCCAAATGTCCCACTAATACAATTCACCATTTCTTTCATAATAGGTTGGAACTTTTCATCTAATCCTTCAAATCTTAAACTAATAGTATCAATAACATCTTTCACTAATTCCTTCCCTTCTCTTTTACCTTTAATATAATATATTGGTTTAAATAGAATACCTTGTTTAGACGCATAGTCAAGCATAAATGTAGAATACCAATTATTTTTATGAAGTAATGTAATGTTGTCGGTTTCTACGAACCATAGACCAAATAATTCGGGGTTAAACTCACAACAACTAATAGGTTCGTGTTGGAATTGAATAGTCATAAAATCGTCCATAGGATTTTCCATACAATATCTATAACATTTATTAATATCATAGCACTCGTATTCGTGGTCTTGTTTTAAACAACATTCGGTATTATCGCCATAGAAACCAAGATGAGTTCTATTTTTTACATTACGAGTGGTGAGAGCATCATATACATCTTGGTTCATAAATGATTTTGGGAAGTCTTCTAAATAAGTTCCAAGAAAGGTTGCCGGTATTTCCCCGTTATAAGAAAGTTCATTTAATTCGCAAAACTCTTCCATTAACTCGCAATAATGGCGGGGGATAATATATTCTTCTCCAAGTTTAAATGGTAATATTCCACTATCTTTTTTAATAATATCTAATGGATAAGGTTGTGTATTTCGTTCTTTCATTACACTAATAATATAATCTAATTCGTTGTATTCTTCTTTCGGTTGAAAATGTTTTTCTAATGTAATTTCCTTTTCTTTGGGAATGATTTTTTTTTGAATGATATTGTCGCTTTTTACCGAGCGATGAATTATGGATTTCTTCTTATTTGTGTCTATGATTGGATACAAGTGATTATTCTTAATTTCAATAACAAGTGGGTATTCACATTTTTTCACTTGGACGGCGTGTATGATTTCATTATTATATAAAGCATATAACGAGATATTATTATTCGCACAAAAACATATAATATGGTCTAATGTATAACCATTTTTATTAGGTTCGGGGTCTAATCCTACATCGGTGATAGAAGATTGTTCTATAATTTCCTTTGTTTTTACTTTTTTAATATAACCTTTTCGTTTTCCATATTGATACATTAACCAATCGGGGACACATAAATTAGGATTTTTATTCCATAATTCGTTGTCTATGATGCCGTCCAAGTTCATAGAACCCGCTAATTTAATTTTCATTTTACTTCTATCTACCTTTTTAATGTCCTCTAAATTTTGTTGGTTATATTTAGTAAGACCTATTTTTTTTACACTAACATTTGGACTATCTTGTAATAATTTTTGAATATATTTTCCCGCATATATATCCGCCTTCGCCTTACCTCTATTTAATTGAGATGATTTATAAGGTGGAACAAATATAGTTTGTTTTTTTGGTCTCCAAGTTTTTCCTTTGGTTTTTACCTCAATATCAAATGTAGGAAAGAACTTGAACTTATGAGGTAATTTAGGTAATTTAATGGTTTTTTTCACTTCTTCATTTTGGGGGATTGTTTCCTTCTTTTTTGCTTCCTCAATTTCTCTTAATATGGCGGACGAATTAATTACTTGTTTTTTTTTGCGAGGCATCTTATCATTAACTAATATTTTATTTTTGTTCTCCATTTATATATTCTATAAACCAATATGTTTAAATCAATTTTATTATTATTTAAGAATGGTTTATGACTTTTAAGAAAAATATTAAATAATTCTCTTTTATAATGTTATATGGAAGTCTTCACAAGCACCGACACCGCACATCTACCTCAATCGGTTTTATCCGTCAAAAGTAAAAATGGTCTTAACTATGCCTCAACTTCAAGCACCAACCCTACTATTGATTTTGAACTCCCCGCATCTATCGGGTATTACCTCGCCGAAGATTTAGTATTATCATTTGATTTTGAATATACCTCCACCGATGGAAAAGTATATAATCTTCGTCCTCAAAATAACGGCGGTATGGCGGGAATTATCAACCAACTTTCTATTTATTCTATTCAAGATGGAGTGCTTCTTGAAGAAATACAAGACTACCACCTTCTAAATGGAGCACTTATGTCCCATAACAACGGAAGTGATAAAGAAATGAAAGATGGAACATTTAAGCGTCTTTCTAAAACGGAGGGTTATACCAACGATTATGACGACATCACCCCTTATGTAAGTCCTAATTCCCACCCCGCTACACCAACAACCGCTTATGCTCCTCTTGAATACCAATCGCAAAAAATTCAACTTCCTATTCGTCTTTCTACACTTCTTTCGGCAAGTCAAGTCATTCCCGTTGGGGCATTAGGCGGTCTTCGTATTCGTCTCCAACTCAATCCTCCCGAAACATTCAATCAACTTCACGGATACGAAGTAGATGACCTTGTAGTCGTAGATGATAATGCGGTTGATAATTTTGAATATGTAAATAATTCTACACTCATTTACGATGAGGGACAAGTTTTAGTTATAACCGGTGTAAATAATACTCTAACTTTCACACCCGCCGGTGGGAATACAACTACCTTCACAATTCCGGCGTCAAATTACACACACGCAAATCTTATAGATGCGATTAACGCACAAGGTGCGATTGCGAACCTCGTAATTACTCTTGTCGGGAGCGATATTAATTATGCTAATGGAGGGGGGGACATTATTGCTATTGGGGGAACTCTTCAAGCAAACAATTTAAGTGGAACGGACGAAGTCCCCGCAAATGGTTCTTCCACATCGGCAATTACCTCCTTAACAACTACTTTCACACCCGCTTTTGATGGAACTTCCGCCTCTTTACTCACCGATTTAAATGCGGGAATTACCGCCACACTTGGAGCGAATATCCTTGTAATTACAAGTATTGCTTGGGACGGAGATAGTTGGGCGATGACCCTTAATAATCAAGGAATTACAACCCAATTTACATTAGGTGGAACACTCACTACCACTCTATTAGCGGGGGCGTCCTCTTATGTTATTTCCGTCGCCAATAGCAATACCCTACTTCCCGTAGTCGCTACAAATAGCGACGCTACAAAACTATACCTACCTCAACAAAACTTTTATCTTAACAACCCAAGCGATATTAGCACTTGTCCTTTCAAAGTAGGAAGTGTTCTTCAAGTGTCGGGATTTTCCACCACCGCTTCTATTGAAAGTATTGCCCCAACCTCTACGGGTATGGAACTTACTATGAATGGAGCGGTAAATCCCGATGTCCTTAATGAATTAAGCGAACCACGAAAAATACGAACTCTAATTGGTGCGGGGGTCGTTCAATATTCTCTCAAAAATGTAAGTCTTGAACTTCCCGTTATTACCCCTCCCCCTTCTTATGTAGTAGCACTTCAAAAAGCAATTACAAGCGATGGGGGTATGCGAATGGATATGAAATCGTTTTCTCTTGTTCGTAGCAATATTCAAGCGGGACAAACCCTCGTATCTATGAACCTTCCATTTGTATCCACTCGGGCAAAAGGTCTTATTTCTATTCCTCATCAAGTGGTTTCTCCCTCCCTTCTTACACGAACCGGTTGCGATAATTTCAATCTTCTTCGTCTTACAAAATACTTCTATGAATATTTTTCGGTGAAACACCCCGAGCGGGGCATAGACACCGACAAAGCACGACAAGGTAGTCTATCACAAGAACTTATGATGGAAAATCACAAAGCATACAACTATTGCTTTGATGATAAACTCCTATCACTTGATGGGTTCGCCAACGGATACAAAGCAAAAACATTCTATCTTGGTCGCAATCTTGGAGTATTCAATACTACATTCAACACAATCAATAGCAATATGAACCTTACACTTGAAGCAACTTCATCGGCGGGTGGAGTAGAAAGTTCGCTAAATATGAACCACTATTGTAATGCGGTAAATACTCTTGTAATGAGAGCGGGTGGAGTATCATTAGAGCGATAAAAAATTGATTTCATTTCTATATTATAATTCATTTATAATATGGAAGCACTAAAAGATTACGAAGGTTATTATTTAATTAATAAAGAAGGTGAGGTTTATGGAATAAAGAGAAAAAAAATGAAAGTTCCATCAAAAGATAAAGATGGTTATTTAATGTTTTGTTTATCAAAAGATAAAGTAAAAAAAAATGTGAAATTACATATTTTATTAGCACTTCAATACATTCCCAATCCGGAGGGAAAACCCGTCATAGACCATATAGATAGGAATAAACAAAATAATTCATTAGATAATTTAAGATGGGCGACATATAGCGAAAACTCACAAAATAAAACATTAAAAGGCATTATTCAAGAACAAACGAGAACAAATAAAAACGGAGATTATATTAGTTATAGAATTCAAATTACAAAAAATAAAAAAGTATATACAAAAAGATTTAGAAGTCGTGAAGAAGCGGAAGAACACCTCAAAGAAAAAGTAGAAGAATATAATAGTATGTTATAGTATATGCCGAAACTTGTATCTATTACACGAAGTGATGCGAAAGGAAAAAAATGGAAAGCGGTTTTTGATTTGGGCGATGGTAAAAAAAAGACAACTCAATTTGGAGCGGTCGGGTATAAGGACTATACCATAGGAGCAACCGACGAACAACGAAAATCATATAGAGCAAGACATTCCAAAGGTGCGGGTTCATTAAGTAATGCTATGTCCGCAAAAGCACTTTCCTATTATGTCCTTTGGGGTGATAGTAAAAGTAGAACCGCCAATATTGCTTCCTATAAAAGAAGATTTAATCTATAAACCATTCCTTTATTAAAAACATTAAATAGAAAATAAATATTTTTTTATAGTTATAGATTATATGTCGTCCGTAATTCAATCCCCAAATTTAGGCAACGGAAAACAACCATTTCGTATTCGCCCGTCCAACGCTCCAAGTGATGGTGTCTTCGCTCATCAAGGAAATCCCGTCCTTACATTTGAAATGCCGAACTCTAATGTTCTACTTGACCCAAGCACCCTTCGTCTTGTCGGGAAACTCCGTGTAAAAACGGGAACATTTAATCCCGAATTACCACTTGTAGATGGAGTAAAACCAAAAGTAAGTATTGACCCTCTACTTGGTGTTTCAACTTGTTTTGAAAATGTATCGTGGAGTTCTAAAATGTCTCGTAATGTAATTGAAAAAGTAAATAACTATCCTAAATTAGTAAATAGCATTCGCCCCGCTCTTTCATCTACCCAAAATTTCCAAAGCGACCTTTCAAATGAGGGTCTTGCTACGGGTAATGTTGATTTTTTCCTTGAAGGAACGGCAACATCTATGATTGCGGGTTTTGGTGCGGATTTCTCTACTCAACTCTACACCGGTTTAACTATGGCGTCGGGAAATCGCCTCCCTCTTATGAAACTTGGCGGTCTTATGCTTTCAATTGACCTTGCCCCCGATAGTGCCGTATTTTATAGAACCGGCGAACAATCGCCTCAATATGAACTCTTTGATTTATCACTTGTAGGTGAATATTACATTCCAAGTGCCGAAGAACGAGGAGCATTAGCGGGAATGACCGAAGGAACACTTGAAATGAATACATTTAATTCTCTCTTTTCCATTCTTCAATCTTCAACACATAACTCGGTTTTCAATCTTGGAATTAAAGAACTTATCTCGTGTTATTTTTCATTTGTCCCCGCATCTTATATTAACAATTATAGTTTTAATCAATATCAATCTATGCGTATCACACAAAACACATCTTCTAATCAAATTGTTAAACTTAATTTTCTACGGAATGGAACACAAATGCCGTTTCTATTTGACCTTGATGTCCTTGATGAAAGTAATGAAGCACAACTTTCTCGGTATTACCTTATGTCTCTTAAAAAACTTAATGAACTTACAAAAACCGCTATTGATGCTAATGATAATGATATTCGTTTTGCTATTGGTTCTCCCGAGTTTCTCCAAACTACCGCCAATCAACTTAACCAACTTAATCGTGAAAATTATGTTCTTGGTGTCCCTTATGATATGCTTGGTAATTTTGCCGGAGCGGATTTTTCCAACCAACCTCTAACTATTGATATTCGCTCCACACTCAACGATGCGACCCCGAATGCGATGTATCTATACACTCTTGCGAAAACTATGGTTGCTTACTCTCCGTCGGGTATTCGGGTAATGTCGTAATTAGAAGAAAAATAAAACTAAAAAATATATAAGTATAGTATATGGAACTTCCCGAAGAACTACGATTTGAAAATCTTTCTACCCCTCATTCGGCACAATTATTTACACAAAAAACACAACCCGTGTCTTTTAGTCAATCCCAAGTCCGTTTTGAAATCCCCCGTCGTGGTATTCTCAATTCTACCGCTATTTTAGAATGGTCTTTCTCACCTTCGGGAACTACCGGAGTAAATGGAACTACCTTCCCTCTAAATGTAGGTTGTATGGCGAATATTGAACGGGCGGTTCTTTCCACCCAAAGTGGGCGTATTATTATGGATAATCGCAACTTCACACAAAAACAAGTATGCGAAGAAACTTTTAGAGATGGTGATTACTCACATTTCCTCGCTCGTTATTTAAATCTTTCCAATCATTCTTATACTTATCAACACATCAACGAACCTACGAGTGCGGAGGCGGTAGATGGACGCCCTCACACCAAACTCCGTTTAAGCGGAGAACCAATTACACCCGTCGGTGCGGTTTCATTAGATGGAACGGAATTTAATGTTCCTCCTATTCTTTCTATGGGTGGGACTTCCGCTCCCGCCGTATCACAATCCGTCCGTGTTTCCCTCCAACAACTATTCCCGTTCCTATATGGAGTTCAACTCCCCGTAAATATTATGGAACAACTTTACCTTGATGTATATTGGAGACAAGATGTGAGTGAAGGCGATGTAATTGTAGGGCGTGGAACTATTGGCGGTGAAAATGGTAATTCCTATGTAGCGGGTGGTGTAGTCAATCAAGACGATTGCTTCCTTATTAGCGACCATCTTGTATATGATGACCCCGCCGTGATGGATAAAATTACCGCTCACCAAGAAGCAAATGGCGGTCTTTCCTTCCCTTTCAAAGATTATGTAGTCCAAGTTGTAGCATCTACCGCTCCCACCGACCCAACCATACAAGAATACGAACGGGAATTAGGTTGCTCTAATTACAAACTAACCGATATGAGAAATCTTGAACTCATAGGTATTGGTGGAAATACAAATGCCTTTTTTGGTAAATATTATTCCAACGGAATTAACAATCGGGATATTCAACTCGTTCTCAACGACGCCAATTTATTCCCCGATAATGATAAAACCCAAGCGGAAAATTACACCGAACTAACAAAATTATATCCTAATGTTCTACCATATATTCCTCGCCCCATCTATGCGACTTCCGTTCAACAAGGCAACGCACCACTCCCATCGGGTGCTCTTCAAACCTTCTCGGGAAGAGATACACAACTTATATCGGGACAAAGCAATATTATTGCTTACCAACTCAAAGACATAGAAGGTAATGCTTTCCAAAACGGAAACACACCTATTCGTATGTTCTACAAAAAAACAAAGGGGGGAAATGCCGTCGCTCCCCAAGCGGATATTACAACAAGTTCCCTTCAATACTTCTTCGTTGGATATATGCGTTCCTTCGCCGTTGCTCCTTCGGGGCGAGTGATTGTGAGTGAGTTTATCTAAAATCTTTTAATTATATGGAAAAATAAAAAATAATTCGTTATTTTCTATTCTTATATCTCTATATAATTAAATACACTTCTATTTCTTCTTTACTATTATACTTTACTAAAATACAATATTTTTTTTATTTTTCTATACTTAAAACAAAATGAAAATTATAATGTAATAATATATAAATGGAGTATAGCGATGAAATTATTATTGAATGTAGTGTAAAACAAGCAAAAGTAGGAAATGGAAGTTCAAGTTGGACCAATACTATACCTACTCTCATATTGAATGAAGGCGACGAAATTAAAATGATGGGTTCGTGGGTAGGTGTAAAAAATAGTGGTGAAAGTTCTATTGAAATTTTTGATAAAGATGATGCGACAAGTAGTGTTGTAAATGCTTCATTTAAATTCTCTTATTATAAAACGATGGACGCCAAAAATGTAGTCGCTTTTCCCTACCATTCTACAAAAATTACAAACCGCTCTAATAATTTATTAGGTTATGGATTTACACAAGAACTACCAAATTCGGGGGGAGTTCCCCTCGTAGAACAATACGATAATGTCCCTAATATATATAGTTGGGGGTCTCCTAATAATGTAGAATTCAACATAACCGAAATATGTAAATACGATGATATATTACACGAACCGAATAGCGACCAATATTCCGGAGATTATAATGATTGGATTACAAATGTAGAATTAAAACAAGGAATACGAGATGTAGTCAATACGGGAAATAAATATACACTTATGTATAAAAAATCAAACGGACGATATGACTTCGTGGAGAGAGAAGTTCAATTACAAATACCAAGAGGATTTTACACACCAAGTTCATTAGCAACTTTCATCACCGAAGAAATGAACCAAGTATATTTTAATGGAACAATAAATAATTTAAACGAAACGATGTCTAACAACGGACGATATTTTGTAGGAATGACCCCCACCGCACTTCCACAATTAAATATTACAAATGGATTAGGGGCATTAGCAAACGGAGACCCTATCGCACGAGGATTAGGGACACAATTGGGACAAAATGAAATATGTTTTGGGATTGGAATATCAAAAAATATTACGGGAAATACCATACTCATAGAAGCACAATTTATAGATAATGATACATACAAAAGTTATAGATACACACCCCAAACCGCACAAGACCGAGAAGATTTTGATTATATGATAAAAATGGTAAATGAATATTGTAATGTTTTTGCGGGGTGGAACCCAACTACACAAAGTCCGGTAGAATATGCTTTTCATTTATATAATGGTGTATATGATACGACGACTATAACCCAATATATTAAAATTGATGCTTCCAATCCTTACGATAGTGGAGCAATAACTTTGGTGGGAGATGTATATTATTTTTCAACAATACAAGAAGGAGTAGATACAACGGGACAAACCGATTTAAGTGCTTTGCTTATTGGAAATGCCCCACCCGATTATAATAATAATACACCTTTGAGTGATTATGGATTAGCGTTCCCAATTGGTATGCCGATTTATATAGGAACAAAAGAAAAAATAACATTAAATGGAAATGACGCTTACACTTGCGGGAAATCCGCTTTCAATTGGTTCGCTTATAGAAATCCAATCGCCCCCGCCGATAATACTTTAACCGCTTTGGAAAACGCCATACAAGATTACGAACACGGCAATAAATATGCGGGGGCAACCAACGGCAATTATAATAGATGGAGTTTGATGAACCACGAAGAACCACCGAGTTTTGAAGACCCCGACGATATTAACTTACAACCAATTTTACGGAAATACCCGAACTTTATGAAATACGGAATGGAAATGGGTGTCCCATTAGTGAGTGAAAATGGAATAGTTTTAGATGAAAACCCTATATATCCACAACCAATAGATTATGATTTAACCACATTAGACCCCAATAACGATTTACAAAATAATATTGTAGTAGTAGAAGACGCATTAACAATAAATAGAATACAAGTTTGGTATAATTTTATACAAGCACAAATAGACGATGGAATGATAGACATTACAAAGGGACTTGCTTTCGCACATTTTATGGTTGATACATACGAGACGGCATTACCCGACCCCCCGAAAACGACCATAGGAAGTGATGAAAGTTTAAGAAATAGACCACGAGGAATGATAATTAGAATTAATGTTGAAACATTTATCAATAAAACAATCACCGATGATTACTATTGGGGGTTTCCTAATAATGAAAAAATGACGATTAGACTATATAGTTTTGTAATTGAGAAATATTTTACTTCTATTGATGGGGCAATTACACAAGGCATTAGAGACTATAATTTTGTAGAAAAATCTTTGTTTGATACTATACCGAACATTAGAATAAATGTAAATTATGAAACATTAAAAGAAGTAAAGGACAATAACCCCAACACCACAATCGTCTTTGGTTTCGGGTATTCCCACCTAAAATCGGGGTGGCGTAATTTTACTTCTATGTTATGTAGTTATGAAATGGATACTCAATCAAAAACAAATATAATGTTTTGCGGTTCAAATAGAATGGATAATTCGCAATATGATTGGGGCGGTGTTAATTATAATAATAGAATATTTATTGGAGCAAGAAGTCCAAGTCTCAATTATGATACAACAAGTGAAAAGTTTTTTTGGAATATGTTTTACACACCACAAGAAGCATTTAACGAACACAATCAAGGGGTATTATCCGCCCAACCCGCATTACAACCAAGCGTTCAAGAACCATTTATGAACTTAATGGGACAACCCGCCCCGAATTATAGTGTTGATAGTGATGGAAATTATAGTGTATCAAGTGAATTAAATGAAAACGAGGGGCAAGATATAATACAATACAATAAAGAAAAGAATAATTTATATAACGATGCTCTTATCATTTTAGCACCCGAAATAACAAAACATAAAACATTATTAAACGACAATATTATTATGAGTGGATACATAAGTGGAAATATTTTTGATTATTTATTCCCGACAAATGTAGATTACCAACAACGATTTTTTTGCTACGACCAAGATTGCCGTTATAATATGTTTGATGGAGGTTATATTACGAATAGTCATACAACTTCCGCTTATGTAAAAAATAGACCACCCGACGATGTAAAAGTTAATTATTTAGAAGCAACATTTTTAGATAATCTTATCGTATCTTATGGGTGGGGGACATTCCCAACCGAATTAGGATTTATAGAAACAAAATACGAGGCGGGAACAATTAGACCAAATACCGAAAATATTTATGATACGATGTGTGGGGTTCAAGTATATAATTGGGGCGATTATGGGAGAACAAATTGGACGAGTTCGTTATGGGATACGCTCGGGTTTTCCCTTACGGATATGATGCCGACACAATATACCTATTGTAATCAAATAAGAAACTTTACTACTAATTTTCTCACTCCATTTACATTTAATACTTCTTCCTTTCCTATGAGAACCGACGGAGAATTACTTACAAGTGGGTTCATTACAATCACCGAAAATATAATAGGAGCGGACAACTATACATTACAAATGCCGAAAAGAAATTATATCAATCAAGGTGGTTTATTAGGAGTGAATAGTTTAAGTGAAAGAATAATTAGTTTTATAGGAACTAATCCAATAGACAAACCTAACCTTGATGATTTAGATAATGGAACAATTATATTCCAATCTCCAAACGGAGCATCATTAGCAAATAACGAGTTGATACAAAATGACTTTTTTATATCGGTAGATGAAGCGGATTTTGGAACAAAAATATATGCGAATAACTTTCCAACAAAATTAGACAAACCCTTTTTCATCGTCAAATGTTCGTTGCCCGATGATAATTACAAATATTTAAATAATGCGGAACAATTGTCGGTATTACCCGTAGTAGGGGTTGCGTCTAAACAATACGGAAATAGCGACTTTTATTTTAGTGATGACCTTACACAACTTAACTTTATCAATAGACGAAAGCGTGTTGTAAATGAAGTAAGAGTTTCTATATGCGATAATGACGGAAGTTTAGCGGGTGCGTTGAATGATAATTCTACTATATTTTTCAAAGTCATACGAAGGGGGATTGATGACGGAGAGGTGGTAATTCCCGCCGACCCATATGTGATGGAAGATATGGAACGAATAGAAAGTATATTGAACGCCAAGCAAAAAAAATTATATAATGAAGAAATTAATGAATATTTAGAAGCGGGTGGTCTTTGAAAGAACCAAAGGTTCTCTCATACTCTCTCCTTTTTGGGGGATTACGGGGGACACCCCCGTTTAGAATTCGTCGTCAAAGTCTAAACCACAAAGCATCATAGCAAAGCAAGAACTCGTGTTATATTCAATATATTTTACTCGGTCAAATGACTTGTTTGTTTCTCCGTCGGGTTCTATTTTAAAATACATTTCACTCCAAGCGGACATTTCTTTTGGTTTCCAATTTTTCTTCTTATATAATTCTAAATGAAAGAACATTTCGTCGTCGTGTTCTTTTTCTTGTAGGTAAAACTCCGCAAAATATTCTTTGTATGTTTCATAGTCAATATACGCTTTTTCAATAGGTTCTTCCTCCACCTCGTCGGTATAGTCGTCCTTATGGTTGTCTTCATATACTTCGGGTTTTACCTCCTCTTCCTCGTCGCTCTCATCGTCGCTCTCACCTTCTACAAGTCCTCGCCGTTTCATCTCGGCAAACATTTCTTCGTTAGTGAATTCGGTAATGAGTTTCGCCATAGTTGTTGAGATACAATAAAGGTTTTATTCCGTATCAATTTTTTTTTTTAATGGAAACCTTTGGAAAAGGTTTTACCAAATTTTGCTATACTTTTTCTAAAAGTATTTTTTCAAAAAAAAATGGGGTTGCCCCTCTTTTTTTTTGTTTTTTTTTGTTTTAATTTCGTGATTTACAACGAACACCACTTTCCACCGCATCTATACTCACTTCCATATCTTTTACATCATCTATCATTTTTAAATATAGTTTATCATCTTTCTCCAAAACAATTTCCAATTCCTCCGTTATTTGTTCTTTCTTGTCGTGATACAATTTATAGGCGAGTGCGAGTTTTTTTTCAAATAAATAACCATACACCCTCTTTTGAATATATTGTAGTTTGGAAACACTCAACACCCACTTTGGAATGGGTTTTCCCTCCTTGATGAATGTGGAAATATATTGCTTCGTGCTTTCTATGCGTTCTTCACACATTTCTATACGAGATATTAACTCTATGTTGTGATGTTCTTTTTGGAAGCACAAAGCACAATTCTTGGAACAAAAGTAGCGTGTCTTCACTAAAACCGCCCTTCCACACGAAATCTCTTTCTCGTCCGCTTGAATAACATTTCCATTATCTTTGAAACGAAGACCACACAAAGAACATTCAAGAATATCCTTGCGTAGGCGTTGAGTAAGGTAGGTCTTCTTGCTTTTGGTCGCCATAGTTGAGATAGGAATAAGTTTTTGTTTCAAATCAATTTTTTTTTTTAATCGCTTGGGACATAGATATAATGCTTTTATTTCATTTCAATTTTTTTTCAAACGCACTATATTTCCATTATCATTCAAAAATATTTTTTTTTGACGGGAATTCCCGTTCATTAAAAATGTTTAGTTCAACACTTATGCTTAACAATAAATATGCTTAAAAATGTTTAGTTCAACACTTATGCTTAACAATAAATATGCTTAAAAATGTTTAGTTCAACAATTATGCTTAAAAAATAAATATGCTTAATAATGAATATGCTTAACAAAAAATATGCTTAATAATATATATGCTTAATAATGAATATGCTTATTCCTTGTTCTTCTTCGCCTCTTGTTCTCGTTTAAGTCGTAGTCCTAATTCCCGTTGTGCCTTTGTCGGTTTAATAGTTTTCTTTACTACAACCTCCACCTTTTTCTCACTCTTAATAGCGTTGAATACTTTACTCATAATGGTCTTCTTGTAGCACTTGTCCGCCTTCGTTTGTTTCTCCTTCCTAACCTTGTCGGCAATTTTGCGTTTCTCTTTTTGTTCGGCAATTACCGCCAATTTCTCCGCCTTCTTGACTTCACGAATGCGTAGGCATTCTTCCTTCCTTTCTTGTAGAACTTCGGGTGGGGGCAACTTGAAGGTAATACCATTTCGTTTCATAACAATAATAACCGCCTCTTCGCCGTTGTTTTTTTCTTTTTCCATATTTTTTGTAATAGTCTTGACGCTACGATGTTTCATACACTTTTGAGTTCGGTAATGCTCTTTTAGGTTTTTCCCCTTCTTCACACACGCATTACAAAACTCACAAAGGGTATGCGTCCCACGAGCAATATTCCCCGCATCGTCCCGTCCCTTTTGGTAGTCAATAATATTCATTTCGGTCTTGCGTTGGTAAGCAATATATATAGGGTTGTCTAACAAGTCCGCCACCGCCTCTCGGTCGGGGCAACTCCGCATAACCGCTTCCATCGCCTCAACGAACTCATTTGCTTCCTCCCACTTTGCTTTGGTGATGTTTCCGGTGTTAGGTGTGAAAGACATAGTTGCTTTGTTGAGATAGAATAAAGGTTTTATTTGATATCAATTTTTTTTTTTTTTGGGTGGAAATAGGGAACGCTTTTTTGCTTTCTTTTTTGCTTTCTTTTTGTTGTTTTGTGGGGACATATAAAGTAAAGAAACAATCCATTTCAATTTTTTTTTAAATGGACTATGAATTGAGTATCGTTTGAAAATAAATTAGTGTGGCGTCCGCATTTGTGAGCGTATATGGTTTGTGTGGATAAGTTCGCCTCCCTTTTCTGCTGCT